>Ga0307518_10003520_pt1 | contig 11272 bp, 15 predicted proteins | sample 25_EM_MG_FD_203889 | JGI IMG/M metagenome (GOLD analysis project Ga0307518, IMG submission 203889) | Populus trichocarpa ectomycorrhiza microbial communities from riparian zone in the Pacific Northwest, United States - 25_EM | ecosystem: Host-associated > Plants > Roots > Unclassified | place... | reverse complement strand
TGCACTCGGATCCAGGGCTGTCATCGCTGCCAACCATGATGTACATGTCAGCCTATCTTACAATTGGCACTACGCTGGTGAGTCCACAGTTCTTCATGGTCACCAGGGAAAGGCCTTCCATGATTCGCGTAGTGATGCTATCTGAGCCGGTGCGTCTTTGGCATCATGACTTGTCGACCACTACATCTGCGGTGACGCACCGTGGATCATGAAGGCAAGAACCTCATGCTGGGCAGGCGGTGCGATAGTGTTTTATTTTTTTTGCTATCACAAGTTGGTGAGAATGCGTGTTGCACAGGGCTGTGGTAAGTCTTTATGGCATTCCATGACCTGCGAAGAAGGATGCATCCTGATTTCCGATTGGTCTCCGGATAATTGGAAGGTGCGGAGCACTCATCGCGCGGCTGCAACGCAATTGTGGATGATTTGGATGTCGAGCTATGGGCTTCTTCGACGGACAACTTCCGATATCGGGGAGAGGCGTCCACAGATGGCAAGTATATCCCCCCTAGGCTCGTGCAGGGCCACAATTGGGCACCTTGAACTGAATTGCAGAAGCGTCGGATGCATTTATCGGGAGGTAAGGAGCCATGATATCCTCTGTGTTCGTTTGTAACTTGCAGCGGCACCGTTGGTCATGGTTAAGATCCGGTGCGACAAAGTTATGGCCGCTTATGACGCGACTGCGTAAAAGATGCAAGTCTGTGGCACAGTGGCTGATATGGCAGGCCATTTGACGTTAATGCACCACGTCCTCCAGGGTTGCGGGGGATGGGCTTCTTCAATAGTCAGCATAGGTCAGTAGGGCCGTGTGATTAAAAATAACGTTGTGCGCACAGGTGAGTATCTCTGTGCTGTGGGGGAGAATTGGCAACCCTGTGAGTCAGTGGGCATGCCATGGGTCGGATTCTGGACTGTAACGGAGGCTATTTAGATTCTAGAAGTCCTTTGGGCTGGTGTATGAAACTGAAGTCTGACAGACGTTGACTGAATCGGGAATGAGTGAGTCGGACGGATGGTCCACTGCTGATTTTGTGCACGCAGCGAGCGTCGTTCGGGGATGAAGTGGGCCAGTGGGTCGCGGAGCTGCAGTCATCAGCGAGGGATGGAATCGGCAATGAAAGAGCCTAAAAGGAACGGCGAACGGTGTATATAAATTGTTTGTGTCTCGCACGAATCTGTCCAAGCACTCATTTGATCGCGTTCTCGGGCCAGCGACATAAAACGGGTCCCTCGCTCTCCCTCTCTCCCTCGTCGCCGTCCTCGTCCCCCCCCAGGCATGCGTCGCCGTGATGTCATGGGTCACGTGGCTGGCCCGTGCGCATGCCTTGGTTTGTTTACTGGTGGCTGTGTCGCAGCAGGTCGCCGTTGTCGTCGACGCCATCGCCCGAATTCAAGGTTTTGGGTGTTCTAAGTCTTGTCAGACGGATTCCGATCACAGAGTGCCCCGATCGAGCTCTCCAATGGCTGCCACCGCTGCCCTCTCCTTGGCCTGCCCGCTGCGTCGCTCCTCCAGGCTCGCCCACTCTCACACACACCCGACTCACGCTCACTCCCCGTCGCCCCCGTCCCTCCGCCAGTCCTACGCCTCGAAACACCACCACCACCACCGCCACCGCCCTCGCTTGCCCCCTCCAGATCCAGAGCCCGACCCAGACTCGTCCTCATCAGACCCAGAAAACGAGCTCACTCCCCGTGCCCTCCGTGCCCTCAAGCGGCAGCGCCTCGCTCTCGACCCCGACGGCATCCCCCTCACCCCTCGCCACCGTCCGAGGAAGAGGCGAAAAGAAAACATCGCACATGGCCCACTCGATGTCTCCACCGCAAACAAGGACCCTCCCCAGGTCTGTCTTTCCCACTCGCTGATCCATGCCACCCACCCTCACACGTTGTCCCAGCACTCCAAGCGCCCGCTCTCCCCTCCCCTCTCTCCCCTCACCCCCATTCGTCCCCGGGGAGCAGACTGGTGGGTCGCATTGATTCTGCCTTACTCCCTCTACTCACCCAAATGCCAGCTCGCATATACCGGGTCCTTCGCTATCCGAGCATTCCATGGACCTCTTGAAGGACCCCGGTCCGTCCGTGCTCATGTCGTCCAATGACGAGCAGACCCCCTCGGCCACGTATCCCGGACCTTCGCTTTCGGATGCCTTTATTGACGAGCCGTCGATGTTGATGTCGTCAGATGATGCAGATCCAATGTCTACTCACCCTAAAGCAAACCCGGTTCCATCAATATCCACCTACCCGATTCCCGCATCACCGCATCACCACCCACCCTCTACTCTTTCGTCTCCAGAATCAGAACTACTCACACCGCTCACACCACTCACACCGTCACCGTCACCGTCACCATCTCCTGGCCATGATCGACACATGTCCCTCAGTCCTGCGCCACACACCGAGTCACTACCGCCGTCGATATCGATCGATGTCCCATCGTCCCCGGATACCGCACTCCACACACCGATGCAGCCGCTATCCGTGCAACCCACTCCGTCATCCTCATCGCATCCTTCCCCACTTACACTTGTGTCCGCATTGGAGAATCTTATCCCCTTCGATGCTTTCACCCCACCCTTTGATCCTGCAATGTCCCTCCAGCTCGATGCCCACCCAGGTGATGCACACGCGTCTCCATCTCAGCCGCATTCGTCTACGCCCCAGCTCCAAGAACACTACCCTCATACCCTCCCAAATACCCCACAACAACTATATGCTCCTCCCCAGCCCCCGCCAGTCCTTGCTCGGGACCGAGAGGTCAATATCTGGAAGTTGGCATGTCAGGAACGAGTGGAATACATGTACGTTTCGTTTTTCCGTGTCTGCTCATCACATGATCTGACATTCCGCAGTTTGCGCCGGTATGGGGTTGACACCATCAAGGCTGTCGTGGCATCCGAGGCAAGCCATGTCAGCCCAGATACGAGCGGGTCATCCTCCGATTCTTCCTCGCCGTCCCCGCAATCGCCACCCACCCGATTTAGACTGTACACTCCTGCCAGCTATACCTTGGACTCTGGGTCTCCTGCCTCAGGAGCGACGTCCAAGGCTCGCCCGCTAGACGATCCTGATCAGGACGCCGAGGGCGAGACGGAGGAGATCGAGCCAGACATGGACGTCGAGGTAGATATGGACGTCGACATGGAGGACGACGATGAAGACTATGAGGATGATGATGACCTCGGGGACTGTGACGCTGATGCGGATGCCGAGGGTGATGTGGAGCTGGGTGCAGAAGTGGAAGGATTAAGCATACCTACTGGCACAAGCGCACTCGAGGACGCCAAGGTGGTCGATGGCAATGGTGAGATGGTGATGGTGATGGATATTGATTGTAGACAAGGCGAGGCGGACAAGGAAAATGATACTTCCATACCCGCGCCAACAACCCCGCAACCGCCTCCGTCGACATCACTTCTGGGTCCCTCGGGTGAGTTACCAGCCACACCAGGGAGCATCCTGGCAATGCCCATTCCTCCTGCTTTTGCGCTCCCTCTCCGTCCTCAACTACCACCCCTCTCGTCACTGCATGTCCCACTCCTCTCTGAGCCTCCACGTGCATTCATGGGCCGCGGGACGCCTCCGGACCGACGTAGACGAGTCGAATGGAGTATCTCGGGCCACTATCCTGGGTGTCAGGCCGATGGTATTGGCGTCGGACTTTACTTATCTACGACCCACATATCGGAATCTGGCTCGTCCCAACAAAATACTGGCGACGAAACCGTCGGGATAGCCCTGCCCGTGTCGATCATGCACCCAATGGACGCCGTTCATGAGCATACACACGATCACCATCTTCAGCCCGAGAATCGGCAGTCGCAACAGTCTCATCAGCACGCTGGGGAATGGACATCTTTCTTGTATGCGATGCTGGAGGGCAGTGACATGAATGTCTGCCACACTGGTGCGGGCATTCCTTCCGGTGCCAGCCCAAGTGGCTCTGCCCCGGGAAACGTTAGCGCTGTGACGGGAGCTAGTCAAGCCACCGATCCGGCAGGATGGTACGAACTTGGATTGGGCGCTGTGCACATGAGCGGTGTCGTTTCCGGCGTTTCGGGGCAGTTGCCGCTGTCACACCACCATTCAGTCGATGATGCGAGCTCGAGCACGTTGCGGTTCGCCTTGGGCTGATCCCCGCCATCCTATATTTATGGAGATAATTATGGCTGGTGGTTGCTTCCCCTGGCGCTGTGGATATGCCCTCATCCGCCTTGTATGGAATACCCTTTTCCATCGGAGACCCCCACCTACCTTGTGCAATGTGTGGCATTTAATTACTCTCGTGCCATCCTCGCAGATTCGGGAATTGTATAAATCCTGCCGTCGATGGTCGCAAGAAGCAGACATTAAAAAATTCCATCTATCAATTTCGTCTTCACGCAGATCATGACCCATGTCTATGTAGCGATATGATTAACCCGCCCGGCCCACTCTGACTTGATGTGGTCCTCCCTCCAGATCTGGAATCTGGAAAGTTTGGACCTCGCTCGAAAGCGACGGCGTTCACTATGTCTCTGCCTCGAGGGGCACCCGTCTCTTTCCATCGAGTCAACCTTTTTTACACATTAAAAAGAAGATGGTGATACCGATCTTTCAGACGCATCTCTCTCCGTGCTGTCTAAACGGATTTGGAGCTTTCGGAAACAGAACAAAATACCCCCCTGCAATCAACAACCATACCGCATCTGTCGTTGGCTGCTACTTGCATCCCCCCTTTTTTTGCATATATACTACCACGGCACCAGCAGCAACTACCCATGACCCCCCGAATTATTACAGGCTAAATGATCCTGACTCAACCCCAATCTCACTTGATGCATCTTTATGAACATCTGTCCAGCTCGTTTTCTTCCCTCCGTTTCTCTCTCTCTCTCTCCAGTTAATCTCTGTACCCTTGCTGTGTTGGATAGTGCGTACTTCTAGTTTTGTGCAACTTGGATTTTTTTTTTTCCTTGCGAGATCTGTGTGTGCAGCAATCATAGTGGTTTTTTATTGGGTTTTTCCTGGTTGCACTACATAGGTGTACTGCCGATGTGACTTGGTTGAGGAATCCATGGATGTGTAATTTCAGGACGACTACTGACAAAATGTTATAGTTTTGCATTTGCTCGCCGTCCTTTGTTAGTCCAGTCCAGCTACAAATACTCAGTACTCAGCCCGCGGAGGGATGGATATAACACAGAGCAAAGCTAAGTAAGAGAGGATGTGGAACCTCAGAAGCGAGAATTGATGCACGGACGTGGGAGGGTGTGGGGATGCATCCTATTGTATTTCCCCCTGCTAACTGATCGTGCCATGACGGACTTGCAATCTGATGACGATTAGAACGAGGCCCAGAGGAAGACGCTGACGAAGCCACCAATGGGAGTGTTTTGGGGCCAAACCGAGCTGTCACCATCAACGAAGGAATGGCGTTCTAAACGCTCCAACCCCATCCACTCGTTGATGTGACAGCGTAAACTGGAACTGGATGGGTTGGTTAACTGTGCTACCGAATGGCTCGGGTGAACTATTTGCGTCGTCGAGAGCAGAAAGCGCTAAAGGAGGTGACCGGCATGCGCAAGATTGTTCGTACAGGGAGCGAACTGAAGAGATACTTGGCAGAGGAACCATGGATAACAGAAGGTATACGGGTTCCCACCTGGGAACTGGGCAGATGCGCGACGAAGGAGTTGTTCACTTTCTTCATGGTAACGCCGTTTGTGAAGGATGTTGATGCTGGCATGAGTGATCCGCCAGAGTTCTACAATGGCTGCAAAACTGCCCGAGGGAATGAGCAGGTTATACCATTCACCGTTTGGAAGAACATGTGAGATACCTCTCCCACTCGCTTAGACGCTCGGGGGGCAATGAGAAGGCCACGTCAATTACGAACAGTTAAACAACCGTTCTCGCTTGTTCCTTGTGCAGACTTGAAAATAAGAATGAGAGTAGATATTGGCTGAGCTGGATCATTTTGCAGTTCAACGGGTTTGTTTGGCAAGAGCACCTGAATCAAAACAACGACAAACTTTTAGTTTTTGCACGTTCAAGGCAAATTTTCTTCGTTACTTTGATCGTCTTGTCTGTGATCTACCATATTTCAAAGGTGTCCGCTATTCTCGTACGTTCCAGAAGATCTTTTGCGCGATTTGAATGCACCGTTGTGTGTACAGGCGCCGCCTTGTTTCTGACAGTGGCGGCATCTGAAGTTTGGGGTGCAATATTGATGCTTCGTTATTCACTTCTTCACCGAGGCGACGCTCGAGCTTCTGCTTCTTTGCTCGCGTGTTCCTTACCGGTAATAGCTCAGTAGGAGTGGAAGGGGACAATTTTTGTTGTACAATGTACGTGCATGCCCTGTAGTTCAAGTCCATAGAAATATCAATACCACCAAACAACCTCCTTCCTCTGATCCCACCGCCAGACACTGCGCATACTTGCTCGAAGATGAGCTCTCCGGTCTAAGCAATCCTGCCTGCCTCCCAATGCGCCAAATGGCGTCCTTCTCACTGATCTCTACCCTTGTTCCATTCCCTTGGGTCTGCTTGCGATTCGGGTATTCTCATCGACCTTGAAACTCTGATCACTCAGTTCAACCCATCGGACGATATCAACCCCGCTATAGACATCGTGGAACTCTTACAAGCCCCCTCATAATATCTACCATGGCTCTGCAGTCTCGTCCAGAGCCCATGAATGCTTCTTCTCATCACTCCAAGGTCAAGGTTACCCTGACTCTGTCTGACCCCGTATTTGTTGCTGGCGGCCTCATATCCGGCAAGGTGGAGGTCGAGAGTCATGCCGACCTGGACTGCTTGCTTGGAATAGGTATCATGATGGTGGAGCTCTACGCCATTGAAGGTCAGTGCCTTCGATTTCACCCGCTTATCTTTTTGCTCAACCCTTGAATTTCATACAGAAATCATCTCTCGGGATCACACTGCCACCTCTACATTTATCCATTCTCGCAGGATATTTCAAGGCCCCGGTCTGCCTCTTTCGAATGCTGTATACTCTGACTATTCCCTTCCTGCAGGAGAGCTCTTGCCCGCCCATCATTACGCGGCCCGTCGCGGACTGACTACGTTCTTTTTCCGGTTTCCCCTCCCGTATTCATCACCTGCATCTATAAAATTTGGGCCTGCGAGCATTAGGTATGAGGTCCGTGCCAGCGCCAGCGTGGCATGGCGAGGTGATAGACGCCTTGTTACCGCCACCCGTGAACTAAAAGTCGTGGAATCATTGGATACACTATCGCCAACTACTATACCTCAGGCAGTAACAATTGCAGAGGGTGGAAAAATATGGGCACAAGCCAGAATTACTAACGGTGCCGTCATTGGCGGTGAAGCAGCGTGTATTGACCTGGAGGTCAAAAATCACACGTCGAGATGGGCAAGTTCTTTTTTTTTTCGTTGAAGGTCTGGCATTGTTGAATTCATTAATTGACCATGTGGCTGGGCAGACTAGCGGCATCACCTTGACCCTGACTCGCACGCTTCACCTCTCGAGTTCTCTGTTGGCCGACAAGCCTCCTCCAGACATTTCTGACCTGGTCACTCACGTTGATTTTCGTGGCTCGGAGTATTCACTCCCCCCCGCCATCGAAGGTGTAGCAAGCCTCGTTGTTGATATCCCACGTCACTTCCGTGGAACTAGGGTGAATCCACGTTTAGACGGTAACGGGAAATCAACTGATTTCTTGTTCGAGCTACGCTGTGCCTTCAACATCCGTATTGAGATGCCCCCCGGAAGGTGCGTTTGACCTATGCCGTCGCCAGAGTCAAGTTCTTATAAAGGCTACCACAGCGGAGAGGTGGTATTGACTTTACCCGTGACCGTCTACCATTCGGTCGCTGTGCCCGAAGTCCCTGTGTCACCACCTTCCATCATGGCATCGCCGCTCATAGAGCCGTGCATCTCTCCATTAAATAGAGGAGTCCCACCCTCTGCTGAGCTCCTGCCATATCACACCGGCAATCATGATGTACTTGTCTGGTCCCCGCAAGTGGCACAACCTACTTGTGATTATCATCCTTCCGGTGGCAGCCCTGACCTTTCTATTCGCTCTCGGCAACCTCCATACCCCTATGTTCCATCAATGCAACGCTCAACCTCGACAGGACCGCAAGTATCCGTACCCTATTATGATCCTGGTCTACTGATGAAAGAAGCCCTATCGGCTGAACCATTACCTCTACCTCCTGTACCGCTCCCTCATTTTAGTTGTTATCCTTCCATTCCTCAAGACAACGTGAACCCTGTCTGCTATGCTGATGCAATGGCAAAAGGACCGCGTGCATCCCGTATATCACACAATCTCCATCAATCCACCCGTCACCGCTCTGTTTCACCCTGTTCAAGCAAGAAAGCACTGCCCGCACCCCCGCTGGGAGTTCCACCAGTCCTCCACACTCAGACCCAGCCAATATCATTCATTCTGCCAAATCCCTATGAACCACCGGATGTTGTGTATTCGCCACGGCCTGTACCTTCCCCTAGGCATTCATTCTCTGGATCCATCCCAAAGAGCGACAACGTGTCCGCGTTGGAGCGTATGGCTGATGAACTTGGGAAGCAGTCCAGTGATCTGAGTGCAGATCTGCCTAAAGGCGATGCTGGCACAATCAATGGTGTTCAGGGTCTCGCTATAGAATTAAACACCCACGAGTCCCCTCCAAGTCCTGTGCTACTCACGGAAAAACTTAGAGTTGTTTTATCTCAACATCATGCCAATGAACTGTCCTCCAGGGAGAACATGCTGAGCCGCCCTGCTTCACAAGCATCATCAGACAACTTTCCCCGTGCACCGCCAACACCACCGATCGCTGCTATCACTCCAGTCAAATTTCCTCGTGGACCCCTAGAATCTTCTGGTTTAGGCGAGAGCATAGGAAAATATGGAGCGACAGAGAGCGGACTGGATGCACTCGAGCGGCGTCTGGTCGCCGATGTGGGCACGCGGCGGTTGGATGCGGACTCTCGTCCCGACGCACGCGGTGTCATTCGGCCGATAACGATTCCTCAACGAGAACCACCCGATGGTGTCAACGACAGCGCAATATCTAGCCTGACGCTCGCTGATCGCGACGCTATCGTGAAGGGTATGGGGCGGGAGGGGGAGCAGGAACATGACCGTGATTCAGACGAACGAACGCAGCATGTCGACAACGGACAGATACCGAGCGATGATGAGCGGGATGTGCGCACGCAAATGGGCAAAAGCGTTGGTAGGGGTGGAAAAAGTAAGCATAGCGATGAAGACCATGACAGGATGGGTCGGCGACGAGAGCGGAAGAAATGCAAGAACGAAGATTTGCGGAAACTGCGGAAGGAAGCGCAGGGGCGCATTGCTGCGTGGCTCGGGGGAATAGATACCACCGCACCACCTGCTACGGATCGCTCTATCTTTCTTCGGTCCCTATCAGAAACCCGGGCATACGTGTCTGCGTGGTATGGGGGGATAGATATTACTCAACCACCTGTCTCAGATGCCTCCATCTCCCTTCCACCCCCATCACCACCCTTTGTACCACTTGCCAAGAATGGGTCATTTGGATCGCCTTCTCTGCATGACGAGAGAGCGGACGAATGCCATAATGCGCCAAGCGCTGCTGCACAAGATGGATCAGCAGCTCCTAACCCACGCTCCTCGGGTTTTGTGACGATCTCGACTCTAGGTACAACCCATGACTCTACAAGTCCATCCAAGCATTCTCCACGCAGGTCGTCAGCCAACGACCTTCCTAAGTCATCATCACCTCATCTCCGAACTGACCCCCATCCCATTCCTGATGCTCGTGTACCTTCACCAAATTCGCATTTTTCCTTGCGGGGTTACTCACCTGCGTCTAAGCATGTCGATCAGTCCACTGTTCATTCGCCACGATTGCCGCCAGAACCCGAAGCGAAGTACAATGTGCGATCAGCTCGCGGTGGGAGAGGTGGGAAGGTAGCGCATGTGGCTTCCCTGTGGGCTGCTAAGGCAACAGAGGCTAGTGCCAAAAAAATCACTGAACCGTCTCCTACCAGAAAGTCTCCCCCGAACATACTGAAGCAGTCGGTTAAGAAGCCCTATACGTCGGCTATAAATATCAACGGATCATCGGATACTAAGTCCAAACACGTTACTGAACAGCATACCAAGTCGGCCAAAGCTACTACTGTTCCAGCTGTAATATCGTCATCGCATGCTGTCCCGATGCTCTCATCTACTGCCTCACTCGCTCGATCACATACCGCCAATATGTCCATGGTTTCAGAGATGACTGCTGACATTCGGAATGCGCATAAGAACCAGGCCACCTCCAAACCAGGTCGCCACCTCGGGGACCTTGGCTTCGGGAAAGCCAAACTTAAAGCCCTGATTCAGAAGTACCAAGGGTGATTTAAATTTCTGCATGCATGGTGTAGTTTAATTCTCTGTTTACTTTCCATTCCTTTTTGCTCTGGTTCTATTGATTCCTGTTCACTCTTACTGTTGGGGACAAATTAGTGTTTTGTCTTTGCTACATATATGTTTCTAACTTATGGAACTTGCCATCAACTAGTCATTCAATGTTCACAGTCCAGTTGTGAATGTGGTGCAGAAACATCCTGTCTGTACCAAGCACACAAGGCATGACACTCATGGCATTGATTGCTGAACCCATCATGGTGACCTGCATATATTTTATATGCTCCCTCCTGGCCCATGAGCAGTCCCCCATTGATTCACAACTGACAAAGGAACCTGGATTCTTTGTTGCCAACATACTAACTCAGATCAGGAAATCCACAAAATACTAATCCTACTATTTTACATACTATTTATGACTATTCAATACGGCCGAGCTTGTGCCGGCAGCCACCTTGTTTACACTGTAGGTTGGTTTCTCCCGTCTTGAACCTTCAAGACACTTCGAAGTTTGATGGCACTATATGTCCTTTGCATAGTCTCAAGGACACAATTGCCCATGATGCCCTGTGCACATTGTGTGTTCAGACTATCGATCATGGCTACAACCACAACTTCGACCACAGACACCACGACGGCGACAACTCCAACAACTCCAACCCTCAGGCTTCAACGTTTGAACTCGCGCCCTCCAACCTAGTACTATACATTGCCTTATCGCGCAGCCGAGGACGAAACAACATCAGACCCTTGCGGGACTTTGATGACAGGTTATTAACACAACACTCAAGTGAACATTTGCGACAGGAAAGTAAACGGTTGGCAGCGTTAGATACCCAGCCATCATACCCTCAACGCGACGGCATCGGGAATTGAACTTTGAAACGG
>Ga0307518_10003519_pt1 | contig 11273 bp, 7 predicted proteins | sample 25_EM_MG_FD_203889 | JGI IMG/M metagenome (GOLD analysis project Ga0307518, IMG submission 203889) | Populus trichocarpa ectomycorrhiza microbial communities from riparian zone in the Pacific Northwest, United States - 25_EM | ecosystem: Host-associated > Plants > Roots > Unclassified | place... | reverse complement strand
TTGCTACACATCTAAGCAAAGATGCATCGTGACTTCTTGAATATAGATTAGAAGCCAAAAAAAAATGTGTTAAAAAACAAAAGCAGATTTGATAACAATGATGTCTGACAGATTAAATGAAACCAATGCTAAGCGTTACAGCAACTGGAGTTCACTCATTTCTTACCATGCATATTCCACAACCACTTGTGCTGCTCCAATTTTTTAAATCAGATAGTCTACCATCATTATTGCTCTAATCCATAAGAGCATTTTATAAAATCAACGACTAAATCTGTGCATCACATAACACTAGTCTACTATATGTTGAAGCACGAACCTAAGTGAAGCATTATATCCTTGGACTCTAAAGTTGAAGATTTCCGATGCTTAGCCAAACTGCAAGCAAATGTGGTCACCTGCATTTTAGTAAAAATAAGTATCTTAATGAAAATTTTGAAAGAAAAGGATTTAATTCATCCTCCACGGATATTATTGCAGAATATTTGGTGGACAAGTTAGATGGTAATAACATGATCGTGTATGCAATTATTACTGATAAAAATACCATGATTTATGGGTTAACATTTCTCAGGATAGAAAAAATCCAACTGAAAAGGCAAAAACTCCAGGCAATCTTTAATTTTTTATCCTGTTCCTACATGATTTATAATTTATCCAAGCTTAATTTTATTTTTTCTCCTGAATGAACCTGATATACCACTAATCCATGAACAAAAGAAGAACACTTCTTCCACTAATATTAGGTTGTTTAGGACCATTAGAACAGAAAGAATAAACCAAGCAGGATTTGAGTAGTCTACATATCAAAATGAATGTATGTGTACCAGGCCACTGTTTTCATACTCCACCACAAAACCTGAGCAGTTGACCCAATCAAATTTCACCCTAAAGTGAGAGGCTGTACAAGAAAAGTTGAGCGATACAATGAAGAAAGTTATGCAGCAGAAGAATTACTGTGGAAGTTTTCATGCAAAAAATTAGGGAAATTGTGCATGCATTTATAGAGGTTCTCATAGAAGGTGACATTTGATGACATCGAAAACAAGCTTTTCATTTTTCTGATACTCAAACCATCAAGTTCTACATCAAACAAAGCTTCATAAGGGACCTTCATGCAACTAGGAAATTAAGAAGTATCAACACTAGAGAAGGTTTCAGTCTGATCATATTCCATTTCCCACTAAGGTTAATTTGGAGATAATATACCCTCCATCATTTTTGCAATAAGTGGATCCTCTCAACTTTTAACATGCAACCTCTTGTTTGCAAGTCAAAATGTCTTACCATTGCACCAGTCAATGGTCCTTCATACTTAACTACGAGTAAATTCTTTGTTGATTGGAATGAAGTCAAGGAAAGGATGACCAAAAGGGAAATTCTTCTGAAACCTACCATGGTTAAACTTCGACAGTCTATATAACAGTAAGATCTTCCTAAGTACATCTACAACCAAGCAACTGCAACAATTGAAAATCTAGAAAAATATCTGGTGCCTGCCCTGGCCTCACATTAAGCTACAATTACCACTTGCATTCAAGCCTTCATTAAAAGTAAAAACCTCACACTCAATCATGCACTCAATAGTAATATCCATATAAATGCAGAATAAAAAAAATGTGCAAGAATATAAACTTAAAACCTTATTGCAGTGAAACTTTGGAAAATAGAAGCACAAAAAAAACACAGAAACATGCCGTGTGTGTGAGAGAGAGAGAGGGGGGGGGGCTACATCTTTATAACTGAAGGAATTCTTGTGCGCGTGGGCGCACTCACACACACACACTCTTATGCAGAAAAAATTATATATGTTAGCAAGCCTCACAGAATCAATAAAGTCGTCAGCAATTTCCAGAAAAAGTTCTTCAACATCAGGATCTAGCTTTCCATGTGAATCCACCTGAGTAACCAAAAGATGAACAATATGGCACATTTATCATGAAGAATTAGAAACCAAAAAAGAACATGGTATAAAGCTAAAAGAAAAGGAACAGAGAAAACAAAGTGAAATGCTGGACAGACCTGTGAAACCAAGTCTTGTATCTTTCTCTTCCCAAGAAGTTGATTTGTTGCTTCTGTTCCTTGGCTTGAACTCCCCCCTGGTGTAGTTGTACCAGATGCTGTTGCATCTGGCTGTGATCCTGTCAAACTAAGAGATTTCTGGCCTGTGGGTCCTGGCATCCTTGGAGATTGCTGTTGTTGTTGATGTTGTTGCTGCTGCTGATGCAGAGGCACTTGTTGCAATTGTTGCTGTTGCTGTTGCTGCTGCTGCTGCAGCTGCAGCTGCAGCTGCTGCTGCTGTTGCTGTAGTAGTTGCTGCTTCTGCTGATGAAGTTGTTGGTGTCCCATTTGGGGCTGCTGCTGTACCAGTTGGGATAACTGTTGTGCCATCAAATTCTGGTGCAGTTGACCAGATGAAGCCAATTGCTGCTGTATGAGAGCCTGTGATTGCCTCGGTTGAAGATGGAATGAAGGCGAGGCAGAACCAGATATTGTTGGCATTTGCTTCAACCACTGTTGCTGTGACAGAGAGTTCTGCATCATAGTTGGCTGTGCATTCTGAGCCAGCCCTGACATCTGAGGATTCATATATGCCATTGATGGTGTCCTTTGTAGGCTTTGAACCTGCAGTTTCAGGGAGATGATCATGCACACAGATCAAATGTAATGCAAATGATTGCAAAAGTTTCACGTTCCAACAACAAAACTAAAAGTAGAATGATCAGTTGACATTTTTCTGTGCTTACTGAAATACAAAGGATAGAATACTTGATCATAGAAAAGAAGATTGCTTGATTCTAGGAAAGCCCAATGGCTACAATTAGCAGTAATGTGCTGATGTATTCACTCAGCGCTCAAATTAAAAAAATAATAAAAATAAAAATAACCAATTCATCAAAAGAGGCATGTGCTTATCCACATGTAAGTGCAAGAGCCAAATAACATGAGAATGCACATTGCTTCTCACAATCACTCCATTTATGCTTATCAAATATAATTGCAGAACTACAAACGATGACAAATACTAAAACAAAATTGCAAAAGCATTAGAGAGAGCTAAGGTTGGAAAACCACCCTTTATAACAAAACACCACTCATACAATATGGTTCTTCAGAGAAATGGGACTTGCTAGCAAAAACTAAACAAATAAATTTTGACTAATAACCTCATTTTTTAATTAAAAACTTGAGCCCAAGCTTTACAGAAACTAGAGTCACCAAATCCAGTTACCAGAAAGATAAGAAGGTAATGTGATCAGAGAAAACTCAAACCTGAGAGGTGAGCGGATTTTGTTGCACAGGTTGCTGCCTCATTGACCCTGCATTTATTCGCTGTTGAGCATATGTGAGTGCCCCATTAGGTCTTATTTGTGAACCCATATTTAGTGATCCCATCACTCCCATTGCTTGTATCCCCTGCAAAGACTGCCCCGGAGAATTACCAGGATGGAACTGAGACCCTTGAACTAACCCAGCTTTCTGCCTTGGCTACATCCAAGAGTGCACTTATTTTAGAAAAAAATAGCTACTATGATCATTAAATTATTTTGCTAGCTCAATCACAAATGCGTTGCATAATGAGCATGAGACTGAACCAACAGATTCTATTGATCCAATCAACTATTAAATCATGTAATGATTAAAGAAGAAGCACACCATTTTTGAGATTATCACCCGCTGAATTCAATTCATTCAGCTCAGAAATCCTATATAATTGGATATCCTTTTAAAAATATAAGTATTTAAACTGTGATATACTGTCAATTGATTATCACACAGAAATGTCTTTTATATACCTTTGTAAAACTTTCAAGTAATTTATCACTTGTGAGTAGTGCAATAAATAGATTTCATACCCCAAATAGCAATAATTTATAAATTGATTGACACTAGCACAATCCAAAAATTCTTACTAAGGCTAACAAACTTTTTCAAAAGCACAGATTACACTAACAGTACAAGCCAATTAACCAAAAACAGCAACTTTGTAAACAAAACACTATAACTTTGAGAACTTTAAAGCAATCAAAAACATACTGAAGCCAGCAACTGTGAGGGCAAGTTCAACTGAGCGGCGGCGGCAGCTGTCCCGGTCAACATAGGAAGGTGCCCAGTTTGGCCGAGAAGTGCTGAGCGAGACGAATTTGCCCCACCCAGTTGTTGATTCTGCTGTGAATTCGGTTGAATTGAAGCAGACCCGCCAAAATTCATCTGCCCATACAGGCCCTGTTGTTGTTGCTGCTGTTGCTGCCTCAAAACGCCACCGTATTGGTTCGGTTGTTGTTGGTTAATTTGACTCAAGCGCGACATAGAAGGAGATCTTTGAAGGGTTTGTTGGATTTGATATCCTGACATTGCTGTGACATTCTGCTGCTGCTGCTGCTGCTGCTGCTGCTGCTGCTGCTGCTGCTGCTGCTGCTGCTGCGACGGGAGAGAAGGTGAAGCAGGGATTTGGGAGTGTTCAAGTGAAGAAGAGGAAGAGATTTGTGTGTTTTGAGGTAAATTGGATACGTTTGGTGTTTGTGTCTGTGTTAAGGTTGTCGTGTTAGTGTTCAATAAGGTTGCTGCTTGTGACGATGGGTCTATTACTGTATTCTGAGAAGGGAGAGGTTTAGGCGAAGCGGCTGCATTTTCTGCCATGGATTGGAAAAAGATTATGGGTTTTTTTTAATTCTACTTAAAAATCCATTCTTTTCGATGAATTCCGTGATTCTAGTCTGGGTTCCTTTCTTTTTGCAGAGCTTGTAGAGAGAGAGTTGAGGGAGAGAGGAAGAGAGGAGGAGGATTACTCGGTCTAGCTGATAAGCAGAGGGAATGATGCATATGGGGGATCTAGGCCATACACGTAGTAGACGCTTGGGATGCTCGAGTGATCATATAGACTGCATGCTGTACACGTGTACAAATGGGAAGCGGGGGTCAAAAGACTTTTGGTAGTCAAAACATGTGGCTTGATTAGATTGAAGAGTGACTTAATTAATGAAAAGTCAATCATAAGAATAAGCAATTGGTAAAGTAGTAAATACACTATACATTTGGTTTTTAAAAAAAAAAATTGAGGTAAAAATTTCGGGAAAATAATATAGTTTTGAAAAATAGTTTTGTTCGAATATAATATTAATTTTGTACAAAATTACTATTGTAAATAGTGGTCGATTACAATTGTGTTTTTTAATATTAATTATGTACACAATTATTATTGAAATTAACAGTTGTGGAGTTATATTTTTTATTTTTTAAAATAATTAATTTTCTTTAAATAATTAACCTTTTCAAAACTAACTCAAAATTTTATAAAAATTCAATGACTAAAAGATAAGATTCAAGATCCAATAACTAAAAAGATAAAGTAATGTTGCAGGAAAGAGAAATGAGGGAAAAAAGATAAAAAGAAAAAATAGATCATCCCTGACATACCAGGGATCCCTTTTTGGCACACTCAATATAGTTAGAAAGATATCGATAAAATGATTTTAACTACATCTTAGAAAATCACTAAAGGAGGTCGTAATAAACTTTAAATTAACCCCGAACAAAACCCTTAAAAAATTAGGACTACATTTGATGGTTTATCAATGTGTAATTAGAATCGTCTTACGAGATCTTTATAACGGTACTGGGTATATTGAAAATTGAGTTTCGGTGTATCCTTGGTGACCCATTCTTTCTTGCAGCATTAGATCTTTAATTTTATTTATTGGCCATTAAATCTTCATGAAAATTTGAATTGGCTTTTATAGCTGTTAATTAATTGAGTTTAAAAATAACTTTTAGAACAACTACTATTTTTAATAGTGGTTGTATTTAAGCTGTATTATTTTTCAAATACTTTTCTAACAAGTATTATTTTCTCAAAAATTTTGTTAAATTGTGTTAGAATTACAAAAGACCCATACATTTGCTCTAGGGGTGATCATTTTCGGTTCGATTAAGTTTTTCTCAAAAAAAACCAAACCAAACCGAAACCGGTTCAAACCGACAGGTTTTGGTTCGGTTTTTTAGGACAAAAACCGGTTCAAACCGTTTTGGCTCGGTTTTTTCGATTTGGCTCGGTTTTTTAGGTTTGGCTCGATTTTTTTCCGACTTGGTTCGGTTTTTTTCTGGTTTTTTCCGGTTTGGGTTCAGTTTGGGTTTTTCAGTTTCAGGCTTATAAAACTGAATCGAACCAATCGGTTTTTTTAAAATTTTAATCAGTTTAATCGGTTTTTTTTCACGGTTTGGTTTTTTCGGTTATTTTTTTTTCCAATTTTTTTAGTTTTTTAATTTTTTTCTCACCCCTAATTTGCTCCTTGTTTAACCTAATATGGCAGTAACCAGTAAGTGCATTGTATTTCTTAGGAGTGAGTGCTAAACCTTTTTTTTTAACCGAAGAAAGAAGAGTGAGTGGTAAGTGCCACCTTCTAATGGCTAACAAGTACTCTCTGCACAGGAGTACTTAAAAAGAAAAAAATAAAAATTATATTCAGCGTTCTAAAATTTGATTTTTTTTTCTCTTTATTTTAAAAAATTATATTTAAAATTATTGACCAACTCAAAATTAAAATAATATAAAAAAATAAATTTATCAAAAATATATTAAAATAAAATTATTTTTATTTTTTAAAAATTATTTTTGACACTAATACATAAAAATGATCTGAAAATACAAATAAAAATTTATTTTAAATAAAAAAAATTAAAATTTTTGAAACGTGGTTTGTACCACATTCCCAGAGACTCTATTAAAATAAAAAGAGGAAGCACGCCTAGTAGGGAATACCTAATTAAAAGTATATCAACCACCAAGAAAGCTTTTGTTTGCTAAGAGGAAGATTTTTGGAGCAGATAAGGAAAAAGCCTTTCAATCTATCAATAATCAATAATTAGAGTGATTGTTAAGAAGCTTCCTTTAACAATTAGATTAGGATTAGAGAAATAAATCAATTCAAGGAAGATACCAACTACTTTAAATAATAAGAAATTTCCAACCTTTAATGGCTTTAAACAAGAAAAGAAAAGGGATTTATATATAGCATCAATAATTTTCATATGGAAGATGAGATTAACTTGAATTCTTAGCTAAATTTTCAAAAGAAGAATGAAAAGTATCATATTTAGTGTCAAAGACTATCTTGTTTTATTTATTTTCTTAATAAATTTGTTGATGATGGTGAATAAACAGAAGATGGTGGTTGTGTATAGAGAAATGTTGATAATGCCCATCATAGTTGTTAAACCCGGCCTGGGAGTTGACCCGGCTAAGAGGCCAGGTCCGGGGTTTTATGGGTCAACCCGGAAAAATTAAAACAAAATTAAAAGTTTTAATATTTCATATGAAAAAATCCATGTAAATATAGGTTATACATATTGTAAACAATGAAGTTTAAAAGAATATTTTTTAAAAAAATTTATCCCACATTAAAAAGATATTATGTTAAGCTTTTAAGTTGAGGTATTTAGACTAAAATTTTTTTTATCCCACATTGAAAAAACATAACTTTTTTATTGGGAACATAGAATATATATACTAATGGGTTTTAAATCTCACATTTGCATAAAAAAAAAAAACCAGGTCTCATCCGGGTTCGCCCGGGTTTGGTCAGGCTATTGCCTCATCCGGTCTTTTATTAAACCCGGACCGGTCCTGCCACCAGGTCGACCCGCTGGGCCGGATCGGGCCGGGTTTATTAACAATGATGTCCATTCATTGTTAGAGATTGAAAATTGAAAAAGAAGAAGAAGAAATGAACCACTATGGCTAAGGATTTTTTTTTTTATCAATAGCAAAGCTGTAATATTAATATTATAAATAATTTTTAGTCATTAAATGAAATATAATGATAATTCTATAAATAATCTGATATGGGATGTAAAGTGCTATAAAATCATTAAAGTTTAGTATGTAAAGTGTAATTTCTTATAACACAGAGTTAAAGTGAAAAAAAAAACAATCAAACTATAAGGAATTGTTTGATTTTGGGTCATTGGAGATTTGTGCACTACCTTCCTTTAAACCTTCTCTCATGTTTTTTTTTGGGTTCTTGGATCAATCATCCAAAATTAATTTTTTTTAATAATGTTTAATGCATTTAAAAAATTTAATAAATTCTTTAATATTTGAACTAAAAAAATAAAAAAAAAAGTTTGCATTTTTAATCATTAAGCAAACTTCTTTGAATTTTTTTATTCTTCTTTATACAATATTTCAAACTTTTATATGCATGGCCTTGACATTAATCACTTTGCTTATAAACATATAATATGTTATGCAATTGTTATGCATTTGAGCCAAAACCTTGTAACACAACTATTAATGCTTATATGTTATTGATGGTGCAAAAAAAAAAAAAACCTTTTCTGGTCGTTTGGGTCCCAAACGACTAAGACATGTCCTTAATACGTGTCCTATGTATTTAGCTTTTTTTATCTGACCATGTAAAATATGTATTCCTTATAAATAATGAATAAAACTCAACCCAAATTATTATGAAAATCTAATGGTTATTGAAAAAAACAAAAACAATTCAATGGCTAAAAAAATAAATGACATGGCATATAAAACAAGGAATGAGAGAAAAGAGAAAATAAAATAAAATAAAGAAAGAATAGGATATTGAGGTCACACTCGAGCTTTGATAACAACACCCCCAATACCATAAAAAAAATCTTGACAAGATCAATTTTTAGACATCTTAGAAGGCCACCATTGAATGCTAGAGTGGTTAACACAAGAAACCCAAAGGTGACGAGTGACGAGTGACTCACTCGCTGGCCATTTAGGCCTAGCCCAAACAGTTAGAAACATGGCATTCCAGGTCCCATATCGATCTTAACTTACCTTGGTTTATCTAATCTAGCCACGACACATATCGTTGTGTATTTTTTAAGTTTTCAGGAGTCACAAACACAAACTTTCTATGCATTCATTATTTTCTATGTTTTTCTATGTAGTGGAAGCTTCACTTTTCTAGCCAATGATTATTTTCATAGTATTGTAACTAGCTAGCACCTTCATAAATGGTGTGCATAGCATGACAACCCTTGATTTTCTAGGAAAATATTGTCACCAACATCTCCACCAATAACAAGTATAACTCATCATGTGATTACTTAATTTTCTAGGAAAATATTATCCTCGTGCATGAAGATAAGTTCAAGAACTAAGTGTATAGATACCCAGTCATAGGCAAGATACAAAAGTACGAGGCTCTATATACAAACTTCTTATATAGACTCTGAGAGACAAAAATAGTTTCACATGAGGATTTTTTTTCCTCACTCCCTACCATTTTATTTTATTTTATTTTTCTACATTTACTAGCTTATGCATCATAGTGTTTCTTGTACCCACAAAAGACTTGTTTTTTAAGAACAACTCAGGCCAAAGATAAAAACATACATTCAAGACCAACTATCAACCCAAGTTGCAGTCATGAAACCTATATCCAGAAGTTAGTTCATTCTTTTTCACTCATCACCCAAAGTTCTTTCAATGACTAATAAAACTCTAGGACAAGGAAGAATAATTTATCTCTCTACCACAAAAACTATAGCTCTTTTAGATCTTCTATACTTCAAGTAAATCTATGCTCTAATTCTTTTATATTCTCGTTAGGTGATGGAAAAGAGTTCAGTAATATTCTTTTTAGTTGGAATACTAGTGTTGAAATGAGAAATAAGTTGAACACATAGATCATAAAAGTTAATAATCCAGACTTTTTTTTGTCTTTCTCATTCAAGTATTTCTTGTTGATAGACTAAAAGAATGTGAAGTTGTTCTCACAAATCTAAAACAACATAGTTGAACTCATTGTTATTAAAGCTCTAATTAGTAAAGTTTATAATTGCTTTTGATATGAACACCTATATACTCTCCTTAAAAAAACTCTCCTCAACATAAAAGATACAATGTAGAACCATATTAGAGTAGAAGAAGCAAATGTCATCAGACAAGGACACACTTGTTTTCAAAGATCAGAATCTTTACATTATCATTAATCTCTTACTAGGACATCTAAAAAGAGCATCAAATGGTCTATTTGGGATTGTCTAACATTCCCTAAGCTCCCAACCTCTTTTCTTACCACCAATGTTATCAAAAAAGCTTTTTGACTCGTAAAATCGTATGATTTTACGAGTCAAAACATATAAAACATGTAAAATCAGGTTAAAAACTCGAAACCAGTAAAATGATCAAACCTGATCAGACTCGCTCAAAATCAAACCGATTTCACGATTTCATCGTAAAAATTAAATAAATTGTTGAGTGCTGAATCAGCACTCTCCTTTCCCCATAAGTCCCCACTCCCCCGCCCAACACTCCACCCACCCCCTTCCCCTTTCCCCAAATCGCCAGCAGATTAAGAAATCGGTCTAACCCTAACAGATTAAACCTAGCATTACAGCTGGTTCCACTCTCCACTTATCAGCAGCGCCTCTGATCTGAATCTAATTATCTCCACTCTTCACTTTTCACTCTCTACTCTCTCAGCTGGTTTTGCTTGCTATCGAGATTCGGAACGTTCTTAGCGAGAAGAAAGTAATAATTTATTCTCAAGTTTCGTTTTGATCTCAAATTCTCAAGTCTCAAGTCTCAATCTTAGTAAGGCTAACACCAGCAGCGCAGCTTCCACTTTCTCTATCTCAAAACAACTATTTTTTCCCTTACTTTGTTTTCTTCAGATCTGATATTCTGATTGTCTCCAGACTCTCCACTCTCCATAATCCAATTTAATGGACTTTCATAGATTATTCCAAGCAGGGAGAGTTCAATTAATCTATGAACATGGACACATCCTTAATTCCTTACTTTAGCTGGGGTTACTGCAACAATATGCTCTGCCCCGATTGCTGCCTTCTCAAATTTGGTTGTTGTTGCTATTTGGCCAACTTAGGCAGCAGTTGTCATCTATGAGACTGTACGGAAGGTTTGTCACCATTAGTCCCTTGCCTGTAGTAAAACAACATTATGGGTTGTATTTCTTTCTTTCTTCATTTCCCAGTTATTCTATTTTATTATAATAATGCTTATGTATCCAATTATCTAGAGTATTATTTGGGTGAATACACTTTCCTTTTAAATTATTGAGAACACTTGATATGGTTGAGGTAGTATGTCCCATTCATTTTAAGGCCTCACGATTTGGTTTTACCCTTACTTGCAGGTGGTTACTTATGTAGTGACCAGGCCTAGAAGAGAACTTCTGTCTACTATAGTCACTCAAGAAGAGAAATACAAAGCTAAGGTTAGTAGATGTTTCTGCACTAATAAGTTTTATGTATCCCTGATTGAA
>Ga0307518_10003518_pt1 | contig 11278 bp, 13 predicted proteins | sample 25_EM_MG_FD_203889 | JGI IMG/M metagenome (GOLD analysis project Ga0307518, IMG submission 203889) | Populus trichocarpa ectomycorrhiza microbial communities from riparian zone in the Pacific Northwest, United States - 25_EM | ecosystem: Host-associated > Plants > Roots > Unclassified | place... | reverse complement strand
TTCCGGGCCCGAACCCGGGGTCTGACCGCGCGGGACGTCGACGTTTCCCGTGAGGTGACGCGCACCTGGCTGATGCGCAAGACGCTCCACTTGGTGCCGACGGTGGATCTCCGCTGGCTGAACCGGTTGTTCGGCCCGCGTAACGTCCAGGCGGGACAGGGGCGCCGCAAGCAACTGGGCCTCACCGACGAACTCTGCGAACGCGCGCTCGAGAAGCTCCAGGATCTCTTGTCCGGCAAGGCTCTCACCCGCCAGGAGATCCTCGACGGCTTGGCCGCCGACGGCATCGCGCTCGACGCGAAGTCCCAAGCCCCCGCCCATCTCCTGGCGTACGCGGCCAATCGCGGGCTGCTGTGCCGAGGCCACGACGCCGGGACGGAGCCGACGTACGTACTCCTGGACGAATGGGTCACCGAAGACCACGACCCGGCGCAACCGCGGACCGAACTCGCCCGCCGGTACCTGACCGCGTACGGCATCGCGACCGTCGAGGACTTCGGCGCTTGGTCCGGGCTCCCGCTCGGCCTCTGCCGCAAGGCTTTCGCCGCGCTGGACCTCGTTTCCGCCGGTGACGGCTTCGCCCTGTCGCAGACCGAGTTGTCCGCTCCCCCGTGTCCTCCGCGTCTGCTCGGCGCCTTCGACACGTACCTGCTGGGCTACCGCGACCGCGGTCTGCTCCTCGACCCGGCCGAGGCGAAACGCGTCAACGCCGGTGGCGGGATGATCGCACCGACCGTACTGGTCGACGGCCGGATCGCCGGAACGTGGCACACCAAGCGGACCGCGAAGCAGACGAAGGTCGTCATCGAGCCCTTCGCCGTGCTTCCGCGATCCGCCATCACCGGCCTGGAGTCCGAAGTGGACGATTACGGTCGCTTCCTCGGCGAAACGGCCGTCCTCGTCATTTGAGGGACCGGAAGAACTCCCGTACGTCCGAGACCAGGATCTCGGGCTCTTCCAACGCCGCGAAATGCCCGCCGCGATCGACATCGGTCCACCGCACGATCGTATGGGCGTTCTCAGAGTACCGCCGGATCCCGACGTCGTGCGCGAAGATCAGCGCCGCCGTCGGAACGCCGGAGTTCTTCTCCACGGCTCCCCAGGTTTCAGCCTGCGCGTAGCCGACGTACGCGGACGAAGCCGCCGTGCCGGTCAGCCAGGTGAACATGACGTTGGTCAGCAACCGGTCCTTGCCGATGATCTCCTCCGGCAGCGTGGGACGCGGATGCGTCCACTCGCGGAACTTGTCCATGATCCAGGCCAGCTGCGCGACCGGGGAGTCCACGAGCCCGTAGCCGAGGGTCTGCGGGCGCGTCGACTGGATCGCGATGTAGCCGAACTCCTCCTGCATGAAAGCGCGGATCCGGTCGATGCGGTCGCGTTCGACGTCGGTGAGCGAAGCGAGTTCCTCCTCCGACAACGACATCGGGGGCATCGGGGTCAGCCCGCCGTTGACGTGCACCCCGATCACCTTGTCCGGCGCGGACCTGGCCACCTCCGGCGACACCGAGGCGCCGAGGTCACCACCCTGCACGCCGTAGCGTTCGTATCCGAGCCGGCGCATCAGCTCCGCCCACGCCCGGCCGATCCGCGGCATGGTCCACCCGGAATCCGAGACAGGGCCCGAAAAACCGAAGCCCGGAAGCGACGGGATCACGAGGTGGAACGCGTCCGCCGGGTGGCCGCCGTACGCCTTCGGGTCCGTGAGCGGACCGATGACGTCGAGGAACTCCACCACCGAACCCGGCCAGCCGTGCGTGAGGATCAGCGGCGTCGCGTCGGCTTCGGGCGAGCGGACGTGCAGGAAGTGGATCCGTTGCCCGTCGATGACCGTGGTGAACTGCGGATGCCGGTTGATCTCGCGTTCTTCGGCGCGCCAGTCGTAGCCGTCGCGCCAGTACTCGGCGAGTCCGCGCAGCCAGGCCACCGGCACCCCGGTGTCCCAGCCGTCTCCGGGGAGCGGAGCGGGCCAGCGCGTGCTGTCGAGCTTCGCGTGCAGCTCGTCCAACTGCTCCTGGGGGATGTCGAGGCGGAAGGGGCGGATCTCGGTGTTTTCCATAAAGCCCACGTTACGAGGCATTGCGGACAGGTTCGGTCCTCGATCGGGAAGACATTCCGGGTGCGGGAAGATTCGCTCGTGACGGACAAGTACTTGGCGTACGGCAGGCTCATCCGCGACGGGACGATCCTGTTCATCCGGCGACAGCCGTCGTCGTTCCTGGGCGGCCGCTGGGAACTGCCGGGCGGGACCGTCGAGCCGGGCGAGCGCCCGGCCGAGACCGTGGTCCGCGAGTTCGCCGAGGAGACCGGGCTGACCGTGCACGTCACCGGCGAACGCGGCACCCACAGCTGGGACGACGTCGCGGGCAGGCCGATGCGGATCCACGCGGCGGTGTACGCGCTCGCCGAGGAGCTTCCGGGCGAAGTCGTGCTCGATCCCGAGGAACACGACGCCTTCGTCTGGTGCGCCCCGGAAGAAGCCGCGGGGCTCGATCTCGCGGAGCACTTCAGGCGGGCACTGGAGGACTGACTTCGAGCGGGCTCCGGGAGCATTGCGGGTGGCGATCCGGTCGCTCCACATGCGACGGTCCGCGTACGCCGCCAGGTTGTCATGAAAGGGTCGTTCAGGACACTTTCCGTCTTGAACGACCCTTTCCTGACATCCGTTCGCCGCGGGACGCCGAAAACTGTCGTACCCCGGTGGTCTCCTGTTCCCAGGCGACAGCGGGCCCGTCCGGGGCCGCGCGCGGAAGCAAGAGGAGGAAGTCCCATGGCCGGAGAAACGGTGCTCACGGTGATCGGCAACCTGACGACCGACCCGGAACTGAAGTTCACCCCGTCCGGAGCCGCGGTCGCGAACTTCACGGTCGCGTCGACACCGCGCGTCCTGGACCGCGCGAGCGGCGAATGGCGCGACGGAGATCCGTTGTTCCTGCGCTGCGCGCTGTGGAAGCAGGCCGCGGAGAACCTGGCCGAATCGCTCACGAGGGGGACCAGGGTGATCGTGCAGGGCAGGCTGAAACAGCGATCGTTCGAAACCAAGGAGGGCGAGAAGCGCACGGTGGTGGAGCTCGACGTCGACGAGATCGGTCCGTCGCTGCGGTATGCCACGGCGAAGGTGAACAAGGCTGGCCGGAGCTCGGCGGGCACGCCGTCGGACGGCGCGTGGGAGCGAACGCCGGTGGCCGCCGGAAATCCGGAGCCGCCCTTCTGACGGGAGCACCGCGGCGAATAGGCGCACCATGCCCGCGACCAGGGTTACAGTGGCGGAATGACCACCGAAACCCTGGAAAACGTCGAAGGTCGCGACATCGGCTCCGGAGTCTCGATCATCCGCGAACGGACCGCAGTCGAAGGTTCCGGGCCGCGACTGCATCAGCACCCGTATCGCGAAACCTTCGTCATCGTCCACGGCCGGGCCAGGTTCACCATCGGCGATTCCGAGCGCGAAGGCGAGGCGGGCGACGTCCTGGTCGTGCCGGCGGAGACCCCGCACAAGTTCGCCGTGATCGGGCCGGAAGTCTACGAAGCCGTCCACATCCACGAAAGCGACCATTTCATCACCGAATGGCTCGAGTAATTCTGTCGGACGCCAGAAAACCCTTCCCCGGTCTAGAATCCGACGACGTGCTCGTGGACGGGCGGGCACTCGAGGCGACGGGAACCGGGAACTGTGACCGACGTGGCGGACCGCAGTGGTGACAAGACCCGCCAGGTGGACAGATTCGACCAACGGCGCGCGCAGCTGGCGATGTCGGCGCTGGTCACGCTGTCCGAACTGGGCTACGCGCGCACGAGCCTGCGGGAGATCGCGCAGAACTCCGAGTTCTCCCACGGGGTGCTGCACTATTACTTCCGCAACAAGGCCGAGCTGATCACCTACTGCGTCAAGCAGTACAAGGCCGAATGCGTCACCAGGTACGACCGGATGGTCGAGACCGCGGAGACGGCCGAAGAGCTGAAGGCGGCCTTCGGTGCCGCGACGGCGGCCACGTTGCGGGAAAACGCCCGGCTGCACAGGCTCTGGTACGACCTGCGTAACCAGAGCCTGTTCGAGAAACTGTTCCAGGCCGAAGTGCTGGCCATCGACGAGACACTCGAACTGATGATCTGGCGGGTCGTGTCCCGGTACGCGGAGTTGCTGGGCAGGCCGGTGGATTTCGCTCCATCGACGACGTACGCGCTCTTCGACGGACTGTTCCAGCAAGGCCTGCTGAAACACCTCGCCGGCCGGGAGGACGCGGCGAGGTGCCTTCAGGATTCGGTCGAGCAGGTGCTGACGAGGCTGTTCACCACTTGATGGTCGGGTACCAGATGACGCCCGTCCGGCCGAGCACCCGCAGGTCCCAGTACAGCAGTGTGAACGTGCCGGCGACCAGCAACGCGGCACCGGTGACCACGGCGATCCTGGTGGGCTTCGCGAGCATCCATCGCTGCAACCGCCCGCCCGTGCCGTGGGTGAGCAGCAGGAACAACAACGCCATCACCAGGATGTTGCCGACCGATTGGAGGGCGAACGCGGCCGCGCCGTAGAAGACGTTGTGGCTTTCGGCCGCGCTGCGGAACATCATCCGGAACAGCGGGAACGGCCTGCCGATCAGGAACCCGCCGATGAGCGCGCCCATCAGCACCAGAGGCGCGGGCGGGAACCGGCGGGTGACGCCGGCGATCGGGTTGCGGACGACACCGACGGAAGCCAGGCCCAGCACGATGAACACGATCCCGATCACGCCGTAGACGATCATCGACTGGATGTTCCGCGGGGTGAGCCCGCCCGGCGACGAAGCGGTCGAGAACTGCGGCATCCGGGTGCCCACGAGCGCGACGATGACGCCGTACACCACGGAAACCGTCAGCATTCCCGCCGCGATCCAGCCCAGCGGCTTCAAGGTGTCGGCGAACTTCGGCCGCCCGGTGGTCCTTCCGCCGACAAGCGGCGCGACGGCACCGAAAGCGGCGATGTTGCACGCGGTGAACGTTCCGGCGAGGCCCGAGACGAACGCGAAGAACGTTCCGGCCAGCACGCCGCCGATCGGGGTCGCCTTGGCGTCGTGCCCCAGGAGGGTGTTGGCGACGCTGTCGCCGATCACACTGTCCACAAAGGGCGCCGACCAGATCACCGTCAGCGCGAATCCGGCGAGGACCGACCAGAGGACCACTCGCCATCTGTGTTCCGGATACGGTCCGGAGCCGAGGAAATGCGCCTGCGGTGAAACGGGAGCGCGTTCGGTCACGGACATTCGTACCTCCAGCGGCTGATGGCTTCCCCCGATGTTCATCGTTGTTCCGCCATCGGGGGCGCACCACCTCCAAAGTGCCGATCTGCCGTTGGTCCGACCGGCTCCGGGCAATCCGCTCGGTGAGTGGAGTGTCACCGGGTCTCGTGGGATCATCGTCGGACACGTACGGCTACCGAACCTGCGGAGGGCGATGGACTTCGACGAGGTCGCGGACGAGCTCTACGCCGGCGATCCGGCCGAGTTCGTCGCGGTGCGCAACCAACGGGCGAAAGAGGCCAAGGCGGCGGGTGACGCGGCCTTGGCCGAGCGGATCCGCGCCCTGCGGAAGCCGACGCTCGCGGCCACGATCCTCAACCGCCGCGCCGGGACCCCCGAGCTGGCGGAGCTGGCCAAGCTGGGCGACGATCTCCGCAAGGCGCATTCGGCGCTGGCCGGCGAAGACCTGCGCAAGCTCGCCAGGCGGCGCCAGGAACTGGTGAACGGGATCCTGCGGGACGAACGTTCGATGAGCGAGTCCGTCAGCCGCGAAGTCGAAGCCACCCTCGAAGCCGTCGTGGCCGATCCCGAAGTGGCGGCGCTCGCCCTCGCCGGGCGGCTGAGCAGCGGCGCGGACAGCACCGGCGACCAATGGCTGACCAGCGGGTTCACCCCGCAACCGAAGCGGAAACCCGCCCCGGAGCGCGAAAAGCCCGCCACAGTGTCGCATTTGGACGATCGGCGGAAGGCGAAGCGTGCGGCCGCCGAGAAGGCCGAACAGGAGCGCATCGACAAGGCCCGCGAAGAGGCCGAACGCGAACAGAAGCGGGTGGCGGAGTTCAACCGGCTCCGGCGCGAGGCGGCCGATCTCGCCAAGGCCCTCAAGCAGGCCGAGATCGACCTTTCCCGGGCCGAACGCCGGGCCGAGAAGGTCACGGAGAAGGCGAACGACCTCCGGCGGCGGCTCGCCGACGCCGAACTCGAGGAGGAGACGGCGAACGGGGAGACCACGGCCGCGCAGACCGTCTTGGACGATCTGCGCGCCGAGGCCGACCGCATCGACGAAGCCCTCGAACAGTTCTAGGCGGTCTGCCTTTCACGAAGCCGCGTGGCGGTCACCCGGCGTCCGTACGGCGTCTTGCCTCCCGGCTTGTACACCGAAAGCACGGTCATGGTCACGTACATCGTCGTGGACACGATGATCGGATAGAACCCGTCCACGCGGCGTCCCATCTCCACGAACGCACCGTCCATAGTGGACTCGGCCGCGGCCGCCAGCTCCCTCATCCCCGGCAGCAGGGAGAACAGGGTCAGCCCGGCGGCGATCAGGGTCAGCACGAGTTTGATCGCGACCCACTTGTACCGGATCAGCCCCCATTTCGTGCCGAGGCTGAGCACGATCCCGCTGACGAGGGCGGTCATGCTGACCGGCAGCAGCAGGTAGCCGCCGACCTGCTCCATCATCAGGATGGCGGCGTGCTGGCGCCGCGCGTCGTCGGTGAACACCGAGGTGAAGGTCAGGACCGCGTTCACCATGGTGATCCCGAGCCAGCCGAGTGAAGAAACGACATGGACGACGAGGACGAGTTTCCGCCACCGCGGGGTGAGCGTCATCGGCGGTCGCCGCACTGTGGAAGTACTCATGCGACCAGTGTTTCCGCGGGCGGGGCTCCCGTCGTCCGTCGTGGAGCGGCACCTCGGCTACGTATCGCGGAGTACGAGCCCGCGGACGTACGCCGCCTGCCCCGCGTGCTGGAGATCGTCGGACAGCACGCTGACCAGGCGAACCCCGAGGCTGACGGGCGGATCCCACGCCTCGTCGACGATACGGTCGAGGTCGGCCTCACCGAGTCCGGCCACCCAAGCCGCCGTCGCCTCGTGCACCGCGTCATAGTACCCGGTCAGCAGGTCGGTGGAGCCGACACGGACCGCCTCGACGTCCTCGGGGCGATGCCCGTAGCCGATGTCCGACGCCGGGAAGGGCAGCCCGAAACGGCCGGCCCAGTCCTGCGCGGTCCAGATCTGCTCGGTGCCCATCAGATCGGCGACGTGATCGTCCTGCACCCGGGCCAGATGCCAGACCAGCCACGCGATCGTGTTCGCGCCCGGCGCAGGGCTCGCGATCAGCTGCTCGGCGTTCAGTCCCTCGACGGCGGCGTGCACCACTTCCTGGACGCGGCCGAACCCGTCGGCCACCACTTCGGCCAGTTTCATCGATTCCCCTTCCGGCGTCTCCGGCCCACGATGCCACCGCGACGTGACCCCGGCCTTGCAACCTTGACTTATATAAGCCCAGGCCGTGATAGTTGCCGGATGCACGCGTTCGACGTCCTCGGTGATCCGGTGCGCCGCCGGATCCTGGAACTGCTGGCGGGCGGGGAACAGAGTTCCGGCGACGTGACCACGGTGGTCCGCGCGGAGTTCGGGATCTCGCAGCCCGCGGTCTCCCAGCATCTGCGCGTCCTGCGCGAAAACGGCTTCACCACGGTCCGCGCCGAGGGCGCGCGGCGGCTGTATTCGGTCGATCCGGGGCCGCTCAAGGAGATCGACGGCTGGCTGGAGCAGTACCGGCGGTTCTGGGCCGGGCCGCTCGACGCGCTCGCCACCGAGATCGCCCGCGGCCGCCGCGAACGCCGCAAGGCGGCCGAAGACTAGGCCCGCGGGGACTGTCGGACCCCGCCCCTAGAATCGTCCGGGTGGCAGCCCCCGACATCGGTACCTCGGAAGTCTCGGAAGTCTCGGAAGCCCTTGAAACGCTGAACCGCGTCTTCGGCTACGACGACTTCCGCGGCGACCAGCACGCCATCGTCGAACACGTCATCGCAGGCGGTGACGCGCTCGTCCTCATGCCCACCGGCGGCGGGAAGTCGCTGTGCTACCAGATCCCCGCGCTGGTCCGGCCGGGCGTCGGCGTGGTGATCTCACCGCTGATCGCGTTGATGCAGGACCAGGTCGACGCGCTGCGCAACCTCGGCGTGCGCGCGGGGTTCCTGAACTCGACGCAGGACTACGCCGAGCGGAACCGGGTCGAGGCCGCGTTCCTCTCCGGTGACCTGGACCTGCTGTACCTGGCGCCGGAGCGGCTTTCGGTCGAGTCGACGGTGCGGCTGCTCGACCGCGGCAAGATCTCCCTGTTCGCGATCGACGAGGCGCACTGCGTCTCCCAGTGGGGTCACGACTTCCGGCCCGACTACCTGATGCTGTCCGCGGTGCACGAGCGCTGGCCGGACGTGCCGAGGATCGCGCTCACCGCCACCGCCACGAAGGCGACGCACGCCGAGATCGCGTCCCGGCTCAACCTGGAGGACGCGCGGCATTTCGTCGCGAGCTTCGACCGGCCGAACATCCAGTACCGCATCGTCGGCAAGAACTCGCCGCAGCGGCAGCTGCTTGAGCTGCTGCGCACCGAGCACAAGGGCGACGCGGGGATCGTCTACTGCCTGTCGCGGAACTCGGTCGAGAAGACCGCGGACTTCCTGGTGGAGAACGGGATCCCGGCGGTGCCCTATCACGCCGGTCTCGACGCGCGGACCCGCGCGAAGCACCAGTCGCGGTTCCTGCGCGAGGACGGGCTGATCGTCGTCGCGACGATCGCGTTCGGCATGGGCATCGACAAACCGGACGTCCGGTTCGTCGCGCATCTGGACCTGCCGAAGTCCGTCGAGGGTTACTACCAGGAGACCGGTCGCGCGGGCCGCGACGGGCTGCCGTCGACGGCGTGGCTGGCGTACGGCCTCCAGGACGTCGTCCAGCAGCGCAAGATGATCGACACCTCGGAGGGATCCGACGCGCACAAGCGGCAGCTGAGCGCCCATCTCAACGCGATGCTGGCGTTGTGCGAGACGGTCGAATGCCGCCGCGTGCAGGTGCTGAGCTACTTCGGGCAGCGGAGCGAGCCCTGCGGCAACTGCGACACCTGCCTGGCACCGCCGGAGACCTGGGACGGCACGATCCCGGCGCAGAAGCTCCTCTCGACCATCGTCCGGCTGCAGAACGAGCGGCGGCAGAAGTTCGGCGCCGGGCAGATCATCGACATCCTGCTCGGCAAGTCGACCCCGAAGGTGACCCAGCACCGGCACGACTCGCTGAAGGTCTTCGGGATCGGTACGGAGCTGAAGGAACCGGAGTGGCGGGCCGTCGTGCGGCAGCTCCTGGCGCAGGGGCTCGCGGCGGTCGAGGGCGACTACGGCTCGCTCGTGCTGACCGAGGGCAGCGCGGAGGTGCTGAACGGGACGAGGAAGGTCCAGCTGCGGCGTGAGCCGGAGCGGGCGGCGAAGGCCGCGGCCCGGTCGAGCGCGAAGAAGGCCGCGGCCGCCGACATGCCCGCCGAGGCGGCGCCGGTGTTCGAACTGCTGCGGTCGTGGCGGGCCGCGGCGGCGAAGGAACAGGGGGTGCCCGCGTACGTGATCTTCCACGACGCGACCCTGCGCCAGATCGCCACCAAACGGCCGGCCACGCTGCAGGAGCTGGGCACGGTCAGCGGCGTCGGCGAGAACAAGCTCGCGAAGTACGGCGAGCAGATTCTCGAGACGCTCGCGGACGCCTAGTGCTCGTAGGGTCGGCGCGGCGGCCGCCCGGTCATCCCGTCGACCTTGCGCACCGCGCCGTCGATCTGGCTGTGGTACTTGCCCTTGGTCTTGTGGTCGACGAAGGTCGCGGCCTTGTTCACCGCCTTGGAGACCTTCTCGGGGTTCTTCCGCACGTAGGCGCGCACGGCCGTGGCGGTGCCGGCCAGGGCGGTCAACTTCCGCAGTAGAGCCACGGTGGTCCCTTTCGTCGGGGTCGTCTGGTTGTCCTGCTCAACGACCGATGATGGCTCCTGGGTTCCCCGCGGCGAGCCGAATCACTCATTCCGCCGGAAAACGGGGCGCGCGCCGACGGTCACGACCACTAAATTCGTGCTCATGCGGGATCTTTCGCTGCTGCCCAAGGCCCATCTGCACGTCCACCTCGAAAGCACCGTCCGGCCGGACACGCTCCGTGACATCGGCGAGGCGAACGGCATCGCCGTCCCCGCGGAACAACCCGTTTTCGATGGGTTCCGTGCGTTCGGTGACTACAACGGGCTGCTGCGGTCCTGCCTGCGGAGACCGGAGGACTTCGAACGGGTGGCGCGCGAGTTCTGCGAGGACCAGGTCGCGGACGGCGTCCGCTACGCCGAAGTCACCTTCACGGCGGCTTCGCACGGCGAACGGCTGGGCGAGCCGGACATGCCACTGGAGTCCGTCCTCAAAGGACTGTCGGCGGGTGCCGCCGAACACGGGCTCCACTGGCGGGTGATCCTGGACCATTCGCGCCGCCGTCCGGTCGAACGCGCCCGGCTCACCCTCGACCTCGCCCGCCGGTATGCCCCGGACGGGGTGTTCGCGATCGGTCTCGCCGGGGAGGAGAAGTACCCGCTCGCGCCGTTCGCCGGGATCTGCGACGAGGCCGAGGAGGCGGGGTTGCACCTGATCCACCACGCCGGGGAGGACGCGGGCCCGGCCAGTATCCGCGAGGCCTTGGAGGTCGGGCACAGCGAACGGATCGGCCACGGCATCCGGATCCTGGAGGATCTCGCGCTGGTCGCCGAAGTACGGGAACGCGGTATCGCGCTGGAGGTCTGCCCGTCGTCGAACGTGACGCTCGGGCTCGTGCCGTCGTTCGAGGAGCACCCGCTCCCCCGGCTGGTCGACGCCGGGCTCGTGGTCACCCTCAGCACCGACGTCCCTTCGATCACCGGGACGACCCTGACCGACGAGTTCCTGCGCACCCGGGAAGCGTTCGCCTACCACGATCACGCGCTCGCCGGGCTCGCCCGTGCGGCCGTCGACGCGTCCTTCGCGCCCGCCGAGCTCAAGCGCTCCCTTCACGCCGAGATCGACGCCTGGCTCTCCTGACGCAATTAGTCCTCTGAATGCGGTACTTGCGCGTGCAAGTACCGCATTCAGAGGACGAAACGCGAGGGGGTCAGCCGGTCGGGAAGTCGTCCGGCGTGCGGATGCGGTCCCGCACCCAGACACCGGCGGGCTTCAGCATCGAAGTGCCGGTGAAGGAGTTCCCGGCGCAGGTTCCGGTCTTGA
>Ga0307518_10003517_pt1 | contig 11278 bp, 6 predicted proteins | sample 25_EM_MG_FD_203889 | JGI IMG/M metagenome (GOLD analysis project Ga0307518, IMG submission 203889) | Populus trichocarpa ectomycorrhiza microbial communities from riparian zone in the Pacific Northwest, United States - 25_EM | ecosystem: Host-associated > Plants > Roots > Unclassified | place... | reverse complement strand
GTGCATTAGTCGGAAACATAGAACGTCATGTTCTTGATGAGGAAACGGTTGTAGATTAGTGCTGGTTTTGGATGTTAACTTAAAATAAATTCCCGCCAAGACTCGAGAATAAATAAAGGACCCTTTTCAAATGTTGTTCTGGTGAGGTGATAGGGCTTAAACGACAGAGCGTTTCGCAAATAGCAATTATGCAGTACAAGTCGAGTAATCGAGTGACTTGAGCCAATAATAATAATAATGATAATAATAATAAAAAGAAAAAGAAACTTATCTTCCAGGGGGGAATGAACAAGGATATTCACTATTCATCCAGACTTTTTTTTCATTTTAGTCACCTCACTTTATTTCTTTGTAATTTTACCATCCCAAATTATATAAATATGGTTTAATGCGTTGAGATTTCTTTCGCTTTGTGTCAAAAAAATATTTCGATGATAAATTAGAGATAAATTTTACAAAATATAATTTTTTGTTCTAATTAAAAAAATAACATAACAAGAATAAAAACAATACCCCTTTTCATTTTGACTTGGAAAACTTCACTTTGATTCTTAAATTTTAGCTTATATATTATTTCATCCCTATTGTTTTAGCATTTTACATTTAGAATCCAAATTTTTTTTTTTTCATGTTTCAGTTCCTAGATATTGAAAGAGTAGAGAAAAGGTCATCCAAAAAAAAATAAAAAAAGAGAAAATAATCAGCCAGCCATGTTATAGCCACCACGAAAAGTGAACTTGGTTTTACTTGGTTTTTTAACTTGGCTATATCCTTTGGAAGGGTAATTCAATGGAGGTTGTATTTCTTTCTAACCATACTAAAAAAAGGTAGATAAAAAGTCATAAAGTTTTTTTTATTTATCTAATTTTTGCTTTTTAGAGTTATTAGAGAGTGTTTTTTTTTGTTGAAAATGAATTTATTGATATTTCTATGGTGTTTTTTTAGTGTTTTCAAGTAAAAAAATAAGTTGAAGAATGAGTTTTGGGTGCCCCATAACCTAGAAAGAATGATGTAGTTGGGCTTGTAAACACAGGCGATTCTAAGAATTTGGGTAATGATATGATATTAATAGATAGAGATTTAGCCTAGAGAGACTATATGAATTTGCCTAAGAGATGCTTTTATAGATCAGTAGGATAAATCTAGATTCAATAAAAGATTTAAAATGATCAGGACTGGTTAACTCTTTAAAACTACAATAACAGGACATCCAACTGTTGGATCAGACTCAACTTCTTACAAGTGATTCTACAAACAACTTTTTCTAGGATAGCCACTGTGTCATTGAATGGACCATCAGATCTTTCAAAATTACATTTTGAACATTAATGCTTCTAATATGATAATTCTTATTTTTTTTTTGAATTTCATGTTTTAATTCAGATTTTTTTTGTTTATTTCTCTTATGTTTAATTTATCTTTAATTTTTTCTCTTCTATTTTATATAAATAAATTATATTTGCATTATTTATTTATAAAAAATAAAAAATATTTGTTCTTAACAACTAGAACTAACATGGAAGATAAAATAAATGAAAATTTATAAATAAAAATAAATAAAATATAAAGAAAAACCAGAGTAAAATATTTATATATTCATCTATTTTTTATTATTATTAAGAAGGTTAGCTCGTTGCTTTAGCATTTAATTAAAATTTAATAATTATTTTTTATTTTTTATGTGATATATTTTTTAAATTTGTTTTTCATCATATCTAAAAATATGATATTTTTTTATATTAAAAATTAACATAAATCTTACATGTAGCGTAGCATGATTGGGTATAGTTGGTATGACTAGTAGTTGCGTGCAATCCTTTCAAATCATGAATACGAAACATAGTCCTTCTAATGAGGACATTTTCCAACTAGACTCAGCATCCTAACTTTTTTTTTTTTTAATATGTTTTGCTTTAAAATTTATTAAAATAATAATTTTTTTATTTTTTAAAATTTATTTTTGATATATATATATATATATACACACACACACTAAAAAAAAACTAATTTTAAACAAAAAAAAAATATATTTTTTAAAAACAGTGTTTTTGCCACAAAAACCAGATCACTGTCCAAATAATGTTATTAGGTTGGATCGGTACGATAAAAATGTATCTAGTAATTTCATTTTCAAGTATGGTTGTACAAGTTTGGTTACCGGTATCATCCGCCGTTCGGCAGTGATGACAACATTGTTTCATGCTTTACTATATGTTTCAGTTGAGGCCAATAAAACATTCCCTTGATTCTTCGAAGAGGGTTTTGAATTCCTACCTGACCACCCACAGCGGAAGCATGAACCGCCGACGACAATTTTCTCTTCAAATCTGCATTGCTTCCGATGTAAACTCGCTCTTTATACCTCAGTACACCATCCTGGCAAGTCTACAAAGGAAATGAGCCTTCAGAAATTATCTCGTGATCTTGTACAACTTCGTTTCTTCCCAGCAGTAAACTAATGAGCCACACGTGAGTTTTCTCTACACTGACTTTCTTTGCTTATTACCACTAACACAATTTTATTTTTAAAAAGAAAATGGAATTCATATTCTTCCATGTATTTTTGAAGTTATGATAGTTTAGGGAAGAGAGAATACCGTGTCTCTCTCTCTCTCCCTTTCTCAAGCCACTCAAGGATAAATGTGAAAGAGATGATTGATCCTTTGATTTGGTCGCAAATATCAGACTGGAAAATCCTTTCGTTTGCGCGCTCTGTCTTTTTTATGCTCTGTTGTGATTATTTTGCAACAAATGTAATCCAACTTGATAGGATATTTCTGACAACTCAGGCAGCGTGTAGGCAGTTTTGTGGACAGACCAACTGAGTTGATTCTACAGAGCTTACTTTATTAGTCAGACTCTGATGCTACAGTAGAGAAAAAGTTTTTAAAATTCATCTGTGTAAACAATCCTGGACTAGAGGAACCATCAAATTAGTTGTTCACTAAACATTGGCCCTCTGACTTCTATGGGCTTTTGTCATGATTGATTCCTTTTGGTGTACTAACTTGTCAGCAAAATAATATAATGTGTATTGTAGGCAAAAAAAAAAATTTATTTTTTTTTATTTTTTATCATGTCTACATCAAGGAGAAGATAACCGAGAGAATCATTCAAATCAAAGCTAAAGACAAGGCCTCTTGAATTCATTAGAATAAAACCTCCAGGCTAACAATGCTGCTTAGCTTTTCTATCAACCTTAAGCGACACTTGGCGAATTACGTTTTTACGTTCATCTGACAGCTTCTTTCAAAATCTGAATCATCCAAGCTTATGTTCATGGCAATATCTTTGCTCCCTTTCTTTTCCACACAGGCTCTTCTTCTCTTGATCCTTTTATTTTCCTCCACATATGTCACCTCACAAGCACCACCTGCCTCAAACTTTTCATGTCCTGTTGATTCACCTACCACATGCTCTACATATTTCACTTACCTTGCCCAGCCACCAAATTTCTTGGACCTCGGAAACATTTCTGATCTATTTGGGGTCAGTCGTAAGGAAATAGCAACTGCAAGCAACCTGGAGTCTGAGGACACCCCATTATTTCCAAATCAACTTTTGCTTGTACCTAAACCTTGTGGTTGCACAGGTAACCGGTCTTTTGCCAACATAACTTACCAAATCCAGCAAGGTGAAAGCTTCTACTTGGTTTCGACTACTTCATTTGAGAACCTCACCCGTTGGCAAGAGGTGGAAGCTTTGAACCCCAGTCTGACTCCAACCCTCTTGCATGCTGGTGACAAGGTTATATTTCCTTTGTTCTGTAAGTGCCCTTCAAATACTCATTTGGAGAGCGGAATTGCTTATCTCATTACTTATGTGTGGCAACCTAGTGATGATCTCACGAAAGTTGCTGCTAAACTTAATGCCTCTGAACGTAACATTGTGATTGAAAACAACTATGTGAACTTTACTGCTGCAGTCTACCTCCCGGTATTGATCCCTGTGTCCCAGTTGCCAGTTCTCTCTCAGCAATACCCCTCTCCTGAAAGAAGAGAATCCAGGAATCGTTGGATCATCATTGTTGCTGCAAGCATTGCAAGCGCTCTTTTGATCTTCCTTTTGATTGCTTTTCTGGCCCATAAACGTTGTTCATATAAGAGAACTAAAGCTTTTGATCGCACTGGATCTTGTTTGGAGACCGGCGATCTCATTCAAACAAAGGAACTTACAAAACTGGAGAGTTTTGAGGCAAAGATCACACCAGATAAGCTGCTTCCAGGGGTTTCAGGATATCTGAGCAAGCCGATCATTTATGAGGTTAAAGAGATCATGGAGGGCACGATGGATCTAAATGAACATTATAAGATACGAGGATCAGTATATAGGGCCAAAATCAATGGCCGGGTCTTGGCAGTGAAGAAAACCAAGGATGATGTCACAGAAGAACTAAAGATTTTGCAGAAAGTCAGTCATGCAAATCTGGTTAAACTAATGGGGATGTCATCTGGATTTGACAGAGAAGGAAATCGCTTCTTGGTCTATGAATATGCAGAAAATGGGTCGCTGGAAAAATGGTTGCATCCCACCTCTGAATCTTCCTCAAGCTCTGCGGGTTTCCTCACTTGGAGTCAAAGGTTACATGTAGCACTAGATGTGGCCAATGGCCTGCAATACATGCATGAACACACTCAACCAAGCATCGTTCACAAGGATATTCGAACAACTAATATTCTTCTCGATTCCACATTTCGGGCGAAAATAGCAAATTTCTCAATGGCTAGACCTGCCACAGACTCATTGATGCCAAAAGTTGATGTATTTGATTATGGAGTTGTTTTGTTACAATTGCTTTCTGGAAAGAAGGCCATGGTAACCAAAGAAAATGGCGAGATTGTTCTGCTGTGCAAGGAAATCAAAGCCGTCTTGGAAATTGAAGAGAAAAGAGAAGAGAGTCTAAGAAAGTGGATGGATCCCTGCTTGGAGAGGTTTTATCCCATTGATAGTGCTCTGAGCTTGGCAACCTTGGCAAGGTTGTGCACTCTGGAGGAGTCTTCAGAAAGGCCAAGCATGGCAGAAATTGTCTTCAACCTCACAGTTCTCACTCAGTCACCTCCTGAGACATTTGAAAGATGGACATCTGGGATGGAAACAGAAGATTTTACTCGACTCATCAGCCCTGTCACAGCTCGTTGATTTAGCATAGAAGTAACTGGGCTGACAAGTCCAAGTAGATCTCCTACATCCAATTCATGCAATGAAAATCAGTGTACATTATCAATCTTTCAGTTTAAGTTATGGATGGTTTTATAGTGTGAATAGAGCAATGTTTAATTAACCTCATAATGAGTTTATATTCTGGCTTATTTTCAATCTATAATATAATAGAACTGTAAAGTAAAAGTATATATGCTACTGCATCTGTCAATTGAACACTATATAGGTCAACATTTACATCAGAAATTGCCCCCCCTCCACAAATATGGTTCTGATTTCTGTACATCAACTTGAATCTTCAAAAGTGAGGAGACTATTTCACCCATACTTGGTCTACGTTCTGGTTCTTGTTCCAAGCAGGCTAGACTCAACTTCACCAGTCGCAGGACAAGTTTCATACTACACTTCTCCATCAGACAAGGATCTATAAGGCCACCAAGTTCAGCTTCTCCATCACCTTCCTCCATAATTGAAATTATTGCTTCCGATAATTGCATTTCTTCTTCATCCTGTATAAAAACTGCTTCCTTTCCAGTTACTAATTCCAGCAGAACAACCCCGAAAGCATATACATCAATCTCAGGAGCCACCAAGCCATATTCTATATACTCAGGAGCCATGTAACCTTTTTCCCCCAACGCCAACCTCATTGAAGAATTCATGTATTCTTCTTGCTTTGCTGAATGTGCACAGCTGAAGTTAGCAATTTTAGCCCTTAAATGTCTGTTGAGTAGAACATTGCTGCTACAGATGCGCTTGTGCACACATATAGGATCAGTGAAGTTGTGAAGATAGTGAAGCCCATTAGCAACATCCAAGGCAATCTGAATCCTATAATTCCAACTTTGAACTTCAAGACAATCCTTTCTGCAGAGCCAATCACTCAAAGAACCATTCTCCATAAACTCATAGATAAGGTAGAAACCCTCCTGATGCTTACACGCAGCATAAAGCCTTATTAAATTGAAGTGGTTAGTCTTTCTCAGAAAAATCACCTCATTAGATACATCTTTGCTCATCTTTTTTATCGCTACTACTTGTCCACCGAGTACCCCTTGATAGACGGAACAACTCAACCTATTTCCGGTGCTGAAATCTTTGGTAGCCACCCTTAGCTCCTCAAATTTGTAGATTTTCAACCCTTGATCTACCTCAGCAACGCGATGTCGGAATTCTTCTGACATAGATAATATATTTTTCTCCTTTCCATCCTTCCGAGCTCCATATATTTTCTTTTTGTAAAGCAACAAGACCATAGATAAAATGAAGGACATGACTAGCAAGGAAATTCCAATTGTGATTGTTCTTTGAGATCCCTTACCTGGTCTCTCGATCCGATGAAATGGATTGGAAGGAGAAGAATTGGGCGGTAGTGGATAGTGAATTATGGTTTGAGAGCTTGAAGGTTCATTTGACAGTGGAATAAGAATAGTGGTAAAAGGAAAAACAGTTGGATTATCTTCAGTGAACCCATTTGCATAGGTTACACTGTTTGTGCTCGCATAGAATCTCCTACTGACATTACGAACTTCATCACCCCAACTGACCAAGTAACTTAATAGATACTTTGTGCCATTTTTGGTTTGATTGCTTGTAGGACAAGCACATCTAAGTGGCACCTGCAGTTTCATACCAATATCCAAGCCAAATTCGCTGTAATTGTTTTCGTGAATAAGAGAGCTACAAGTTGCTAAACCCTCATAAGTGTAGTTGGCAATTGTAAAATATGTATCATAATTACTTGGAATTGTGTAAGAGGTGTTGGCCTGATAGTATTTCCCTGAGCAGGAGCAAAGTACAGGAACTATTACCTCTTTATCTGTTGGGAAGACAGCTGAGCTTGAGAAATTGTTGATGCGAGCAAGCTCAAGTGGGTCTGCAGACAGGAGGTTTGAAATACTAGAGATTGTGTTATAAGGAGGCTGAGATTTGTAGATGAGAAAGGCTTGGCAGGATCGATTCTTGCCGTTGCAGGTGTAGAGAAAAGCTGGAGATGGACCCGTTGCATCGCTATTATCACAATCCATGACCGCGTTTCCTGAATAACTTTGTTGGGCATGGAGATTTGGAGATAAATAGAACAAAAATAGGAGACTCAGAAGAAGCTGATTCATGTTGGATGACACTTTTCAAAAGACTTGCAGATTTGAAAAATTGAAATGAGAGAGTGTGAACTTTGAAACTCAGCTTCACTGGATTCATTAGTAACATTAAATAATTTTGTTGTCTGTATCAGCTTGGCAGAATGTATTTCTAAGAATATCAACTTTTATATGGTAGGTATATGGGGTCGTAAGGCACTAAATTAAGACCAATTGAATTACAAATAATTGAAAAGAGGAAAAATCTTCGAAGTCCGTTGCCTTTTTCTTCAATTTCTGTAGTATTTTATCAGGTTCATGACATGAGCAGCAGACAAGAGGTTGCAGAGAAATTAGAATAACTAGAGAATACAGCGCATTCTCTTGAATCAATAAACAATTCCAATTACTTTTGATTTATATGATAGGAAACAACTTTGACTGCTAAGGTAGTCCTCAGGTAATAAGGTGTAAAATATCAAGAATGAAGTACTGAAGGAAGGATCAATAACAGAAGGTTGTCCTGAATATATTATACTAGCAGTATTGAGCGAGTAGAATCGATGTCACAACCAGTGTTATCAGGTAAATGACTTGAACAGTTCATCTGGTTACCTGTTCCATCCTACCCTGAATGGGCTAGGAATAACAAGAAGTTGCAGCTAGAAATTGGAAACTGCATCTGTGCCATTTGATTCCAATTTTAGTTCTTATCCATAACGCAGAAGAACCTTTCAATAACAAGTTAGGTGGTGAATCTGATGGATCTCCTATGCAACAATCTTAATACATCCTGTCTAGGAATTACTGGTAGCCATCTTCTTGGTTGACTTAAATCTAAGACAACCATGGATGAAATTTAAAATTTTACATAGATATATTTAGCTTGTTTCCACTATGATCATAGAATTTAGAGACTAATGATTTCAAGTGTCGCTACGCTGAAAAATATAATAATTGCGGCTCCTACTTTGTAATACATCTCATCTTTACAAATGGAAACTAGAAATGAATGGTGACCAAAACGTTGAAAAAACGAAAGAGTAATTGATGAAAGAATTCACTTAGGTCTCTAACTAGAGATATGGTAGCCAGATACATTGCTAGACAATTCCCAGGCCAGCGAAGTAGTCAAAATTCTTGAGAGAGACTGCACGATTTCATCCATGGTCGGGCGATCTCCTGGGTTTTTGTTTAAGCAACTATCAATCAATCTGACCACTAAAACAGCAAGTCCTGAAGGATAGTTCTCATGCAGTGAAGGATCAATGAGTTGCTTCAAACTCTCCTCCTGCCCATCTACCTCAGATAGAGCACCATTTAAAACATCTGATAAGTTCCTGCTTTCCTCACTGTGTAAAGCAGCAACTTCTTTCCCGGTAATTATCTCCAGAGTGAGAATCCCAAATGCATAGACATCAAGCTTTGAGGAGACAACTCCATTTTCCAAGTACTCAGGAGCCATGTAACCTTTTGTCCCAACAATGTGCCTTGTCAAAACAAATTCATCATCCTGGTCACCTGTTGACCTTGCCAGGGAAAAGTTTGCAATTTTAGCCCTTAAATCACTGTCAAGAAGAATGTTGCTGCTCTTTATATCCTTGTGGACATGCGGATAGTTAGTGAAACTATGTAGATAATTAAGTCCCGTGGCGACATCGGAAGCAATCTGTATTCTTTTTGTCCAATTTAAAAACTTCCCTTCATTGCTTCTATCATAAATCCAATCACTCAATTGTCCACTAGCAGCATACTCGTAAACCAGGTACCAATGACCATCATTGAAACAAACACCGGAGAGGCGAATTAGATTAGAATGGTTGATCTTATTCAACAATTCTATCTCTTTAGACACGTCTCCATTCATCTTCTTAATGGCAGCAAAGTCACCATTGATTAGGCCACGATAAACAGACCCTTTGATCCAACAGCTAGGACTGAAGTTATCAGTTGCAGCTTTCAGATCTTCAAACTTGTAGACTTTGATGGATTGAGCTATAGCGGATATACTCTCGAAAAACTCCTGAGATTCTTCATCCAACTTCTTGTTGAGTGGTTTCTCATGTGCCTCAAAGCTTTGCGATTCGATAACTGGACCGGGTTGCTTCTTACTTTTACGGGACAACATGAAGAAAATAATGGTTCCAATGACTATTGTAAGAGCAATTCCTCCAACAACCCCAACCACAACATAAAGCCATGTTTTCTTTGAGCTTTTTTCAGGGTTTGGAGATGGTGATGGTGGTGAAGATGAAGCTGGAGGTGGTGGTGGCACTACAGTTTGAGAACTTGTTGGCGTGCTTTGTAAAGGAATTAGGAGTGTTGTGAAGGGAAAAATGGTGGGATTTTGCTCAGATTAGCCTCGAGAGTTCTCCCAGTAGCTGCGCCAAATTGTTCACTAATAGCTGGAACGTCATCTCCCGGTGTGACTAAGTAACTTAAGAGATACCTTATACCTAAATCACTCTGGTTCTTTGTGGGACAGGCACATCTAAGAGGAACAGTGAGTGTTTCACCGCTAAGTATATCGTCAGTTCGCGTAGTTTTTTGATTCTGGAGAGCTTGACAGGTTGAGAGGCCTTGATAGGTGTTATTAGCAATCAAGAAAAGAGTATCGTTCGGTTGAACAATATAAGATGCGTTTGCCTGAGAGTACTCGCCTGAACATGAGCAGTTTACTGGAACTATCACCAACTGGTTTGATGGGAATGATGTGGTCTCAGAAACTGAATTTACTTCAGAGAGCTGAGATGGGTCAGATCCCAAAAGGGTAGATATGGAGGCAACAGTGTTGTAAGGAGGCTGGGATCTGAAGATGAGATAAGCTTGGCAGCTCTTGTTTAGGGCGTTGCAAGAATACCCAAGAGCAGAATTTTCCGTGTTGGAACAATTTGTCGTAGCTTTCCCTACATATGGTTGCTGAGCTTGAATCAAAGAACTGCAACAAACAATAAAGAGAACAAAAGAAGAAACAACAGAAAGGCAGCTCATGTCGAATCGGGAACGATCCAAGGAGAAACAATAGGAATGGGCTATGTATTCAGGCCCGGCAGAGGAGTAGCGTGAGGAACTTGTTGTTTTTCCTTTGAAGAAAGATTCTTAATAACAACTACTTATGAGGAGGTATTAAATCATGTAAGTTGTCTGACCATCTTATCTCTTTCCACAAAGTGAAAACGAGGAGGTATTAAATCATGGAAGTGGTCTTCAAAAACATAGTTACTGTTCCATAACCATTGACATGGTTTATCCCTTCACCTTCCAACTAAGACAAAATCAAAAGAAAAACGAGTTCAAGAAGAAGAAGCAGCCTCTGAGTTTAACTTTGAACAAATAATAGCAGCCAGGTCAGTGGACAAATTTGCACATGATTCCAACAAATTAACAATAATCAAGGAAAGCAGGAAGACCAACTAAAAAATAAAATAAATAAATAACAGGAACCAAGTAGAAGTCCCAAGGGTGGTTGTTGACTTGTGGAAAACATCAGTTGTTTGAGTAATCAAACACTGTGTTATGCTACCCATTCAAGGCCCATTATCTTTTTGTACAGGACTACCAAAGAGGTTTGGACTTTCTTGCTCTAGTGTGACCCAAAAACGGTAGCATCCCACTAGATTTGTGGCCCGTTTTTCACTGAGGGTTGGGCAAAATTTTGTTTGATGTAAAAAAAATGCTAGGGCAAAAACAATTCAAGTTTATTGGTTCAATTAATGATTTAAAAAAAATAAAAAGAATTGAATCTACGCCTATTTGAATTATTAAATAGCTCCATATTGTACAATATGATAAAATTATATATATAAAAAAACCTTATTAAATTAGGTGAACTCGAAACCCGCAATTATGAGCATAAGAATGAGATAATTTCATAGAAAAAAAAGTAATGAAAAATGAGATTGAAGTAAATCAATTTTAAAAAATTAAAAAACAAACAAACAAAAGTGAACCTGCATTAACTTTTGAAACTAGTGATCCTAATCGAACCCGAGGCGAAACCAATAGAAAGCAATCTGTAAAAAATAAAAAATAAAAAC
>Ga0307518_10003516_pt1 | contig 11279 bp, 8 predicted proteins | sample 25_EM_MG_FD_203889 | JGI IMG/M metagenome (GOLD analysis project Ga0307518, IMG submission 203889) | Populus trichocarpa ectomycorrhiza microbial communities from riparian zone in the Pacific Northwest, United States - 25_EM | ecosystem: Host-associated > Plants > Roots > Unclassified | place... | reverse complement strand
TAGTGGTTGGTTTAAGTGACGTAATGCAGCTACAGGTCAAAGGTGACTAGATAAGGCTATACAGATTTTGGATCCTTAACCATTTTGTTCCCTGACAATAGTGAAATTATTGGCTAGTTCTGACTGTTATAAATATTGTCTGTCACCATGTTGCTGTTGTGCTGATTGTGCGAACTGTAAGAGACGTGTGGAAATGCATTTTATGGAAGCACAATTCTCTTCTATTTTTAAAGATGACTTGATTTATGTTGAATATTTATTAGGATTTGGTATTCAAGATTGACTCAACTACCTTATACATATTATATGGAAAATAACTGTCGTCATTATAATCACTATCCATAAAAATTTCTCTGAAAGCTTCTCCTCTCATTATCTGTTCTTTTATAGCTTTATTTTGCATTGATTACAGGTTAAGCAGGATGGATTCTTTCCTGCGGATCTGCTTTTCCTAGCAAGTACAAATGCAGACGGTGTCTGCTACGTTGAGGTTTTCTTTTACCATACTCTGTATAGTTACTATAATAATTGTTGTTGTTTCTGCTGGTCTCCTTATTTCATCGATATTGCCTTGAAACTTGAAAGTGTGAACTGATCAGCTGGTAATATTTATATTTTCATTTATTTTCTTTAATTTGCCTTATGTTTTCAGACTGCAAATTTGGACGGGGAAACAAATTTGAAGATCAGAAAGGCACTAGAAAGGACATGGGATTACTTGACTCCTGAGAAAGCTGCTGAATTTAAAGGTTATTTTGGGTTTGCAGGCCACAAATATATGCATCTGGGTGTTTTTACATGCTTAAGGTTTAGAATTATGTGCTTAGGAAACTTTCGTTAATAATGTCAAGAAGTCATTGCACAGACCATATAACTCACAATTAGCTAATATGTGATGGAAGGAACATGTCGATTTCTGATTCCCTCTTCTGTTTTTCAAGGCAGTGATTGTCTTCTGGAGAGAATGAAAGTTAGTGACTAGATAGGGTGTCCTTCAATGTCCATGGACTGTCAGTTTAAGCTCCTCAATTATCATATTTTTGGTAGATTTTTTTTTTCAAACTTAGTTTTCTCCTTGTCCTCCTTATTGTCACATTCTAGTGCTCTATGCACAATATTCATATGTGCTGTGTCTGAAATTGCTAGCCCAATATCTCACACATTGCCTTTGGCTGTACATCAATCTTGACTTAATGAGAAGTGGTTGGTTTTCAGTATCTTGTCTTTATTTTGATTACTTATAGTGATTGGTGTTGCATAATTTTACTTGTTTCCATATACTAATTTATATCGCAAATACATATTATGTATTGTTCTCATTTAAGCAATATTCCTTGTCTTTTCTTTCCCGTGTGGTTTAAATTCCACCTTTTGAGCATGATTGCGTGAATGACCTTACAAGTCTTCCTTTTGTTGCTGCAGGTGAGGTGCAGTGTGAGCAACCAAACAACTCACTATACACTTTCACGGGAAATCTCATGTTCCAAAAGCAAACATTGCCTCTCTCACCAAACCAAATTCTTTTAAGAGTATGTTCGAATCCTTCTTCCTTAAACATTATCCTAATATTTATGTTCCTCTTCTTTTTCTATCACAAAATTAGACAGATTATAATTATTGTACGCTTCTCTTAACTGCTGCATGATTCTCAATTTAAAAGAAAACAAATGGAAAATATCCATTTTCTTAAATCTCTTTGATCAGTGACTTCCTGTAACTCTTTGGTGAAGTAACTAATCTAGGATTTGCTTGTTAACCATGTATTTTTTGTTTCCAGGGATGTAGTCTTAGGAACACAGAGTACATTGTTGGTGCTGTTGTTTTTACAGGTCATGAAACAAAGGTCTGTATTACAAATTGCTGTGCAGTTCTTGTTAATCCTTGCTTACCCACATTGCATCTCAACTTCTTTAACAAATGCATGACGGATTCCCTTGTTTTTGGTAATTGAGATAGCCCCAGTAGGTTTCAGAAAAGTAATTCTATGTTGACTGTAGGTCCTGACTTAATTTGTTATTTTTCTTCTACAAATGTGGAGTGCAGCAGATTCATTTGATAAAGTAAATTCTATTAATGACCAGACAACTCGAAGGGAAAGGGAAAATATCCTACAAAAGAAAAGCTACAGATATTAAACCAGAACAGTACCTTTCCTGTTGAATGCTAAGAAAACATATATAAAATAAAGCTTACATTTGAATAGAGAATTATACTTGAGAATTCTCAATAAGAGACTGTACACTGACACATTGAATATTGTAAAAGTGGCGTATATAACGCTTTGCTGTTTATTCCCTCTCCCAAAACCTCTTGGTTGGAGTAATAACTCTTTATCAATGCTTACCACCAACCACAAGAAGGCAATGCAATGAAAAATGAAGGTGGATATGCGAGTCCCTGCTAATTTTAAACATGATGCTAATGTTTGGCAACAACGCCTTACAGCCTACAGGGTCTTTTATTTGTAACTTGTCAGTATTGACATTTTTGAAGAACCACCTTCTAGATGAATGCTTTATTCTTGGATGGAACCTAGGGTTTCAGACAACGTTGACCAAAGGGAAATGAAGAAAACCGGAGGCTGAAGATGGGTAAAAGGCTTTACAACAAAGATAGACCTGTCCAAGATTTAAGGATTGGAAGTCTGGAAAGGCCCTATTTTGCCTCTGGATGAGTTACTCTTTTCTTTTAGGAATAGTTTTTCTTTAGAAGAATAGAAACAACTTTTGTTATCAAAGTATGCGAATGCTTTATGTTATAATGCTACAAAATCTTGTCATATAAACTCACTTGTTGGTATCTTCCATTTTGTGTCCTTTACTCACACTTTACTCATAATGCTTTATGATGACTTGATTCAATAACAGGTCATGATGAATTCCATGAATGTTCCTTCCAAGAGGAGTACATTGGAGAGGAAACTTGATAAACTTATACTCGCTCTTTTTGGTACTCTGTTCATGATGTGCCTCATCGGAGCCATTGGGAGGTATGGTATTTACTAGCCTTTAAGATTTTTTCTTAAATTGCTATTTCTCTCCCTTTTAAATTGGGCAATAGGTAATGTTTTCTGCTTCATGAAAATCTGCAGTGGCATTTTCATAAACCGGAAGTATTACTATCTAGGTCTTGATAAAGGCGTGGCTGCAGAGTTTAACCCTAGCAACCGATTTGTGGTATTATATGCTTGCTTCAGTTATGTTTTTGTTTTGGCTTTTTCTTCACACTTTTCTCATGGTTTTACTCTCTTTGTTGGATCACTAGGTTGCAGCTCTAACTTTCTTTACCCTAATCACTCTATACTCGACAATAATTCCCATATCTTTATATGTTTCTATTGAGGTAGGTATCTTGGATATAATCATTTTCATCTGCTATAGTATAATGGACATACATTCTTGCTGAATGTGCCATTTTTTATAATGATTTTAAATTCATTTTCAGATGATTAAATTTATTCAGTCCACTCAATTTATCAATAAGGACCTACATATGTACCATGCTGAAACTAACACCCCTGCATTGGCCAGGACTTCCAATTTAAATGAGGAACTTGGACAGGTAAACTGATAGTGTATGCGTCCAGCTAGCTTATTTATTGTCAGTATAGTCATCAATATGAAAATTTTGTATGCAAATTGTATTTTGGAGGACTGCCATTGTGAACAATATAATTTGTTATTTTCCACTTCATGCTTTGTGAAGTTTTTTGAATGGATGCTCTTGTCAGGTTGAATATATCTTTTCTGATAAAACCGGCACTTTAACAAGAAATTTGATGGAGTTCTTTAAGTGTTCAATTGGAGGAGAGGTTTATGGATCTGGTGTCACTGAAATAGAGCAGGGAGGAGCTCAGCGGAATGGCATAAAAGTTCAAGAAGTATGTATTGCTTTTTAATTTAAAAAAAAGCCACAATTTGTTATATTTGAGAAAAAAAGATGTTTTTCTTCCTATCAGTCTTTTCTCTATTCTCCATGTGTGGAAATCAGGAAATCTGAATATTTTTGAATTTCTTACAGCTGCGGAAATCTACCCCTGCAATTCAGGAGAAGGGGTTTAATTTTGACGATCACAGGCTTATGCGAGGAGCTTGGAGGAATGAACCCAACTCTGATTCATGCAAGGTAGCTCTTTATTCAGCAGGATTATGATGCAATTTGTTGCTTTATGCGAGCATATTTCTTAGAAACATAGAGCCTTTTTCTGTGTATTTTAGTTGGAATGATTTGTTGAAAAGAGTGATCTTGGTTTAGGTTATTGTCACTTATCAAATTGATCTTTCTCTCTCTCTCTCTTTTTTTTTGTATTTCTGATAAGAGTTTTTGTTTGTTATTGCATGGATATGACAGTACCTTGGATGCTCTCTATATATGATTGTTTACTCTGTATTATATGAAACCATTGTTGATGGTAGTATATGATTGCTAAGACTAGTTTGACATAATTGTACTTCTACTTTTATCCACATATGAATGTGGCCGGGAAATTGTCATGATCTTGAAAAGGAGAGTTACAATTTTTTCCCCTCTTGCTTGGATTGAAGTATGATTCACTGGCTTTTGCTTTCTTTTATTCTACTTTTATGTATGTGATCCATAATTCATGGTGTTTCAAGTCATATATCTTCATTTTTTTTTTAGGAATTTTTCAGATGTCTTGCTATTTGTCACACTGTGCTTCCTGAAGGAGATGAGTCCCCAGAGAAAATTACATATCAGGCTGCATCTCCTGATGAGGCTGCTTTAGTTACTGCTGCAAAGAACTTTGGTTTTTTCTTCTACAGGTTTGTGATTGCTGCACTAGTAGATGCTTGCTTATGAAACCTGTGAATAATTGTTGAGGCTAATAGTTGGTTTTTCCTCAGGCGCACACCTACTATGATATACGTTCGCGAATCTCATGTGGAGAAGATGGGTAAAATTCAAGATGTGGCTTATGAAATTCTGAATGTTCTTGAGTTCAACAGGTAAATGCACATCCTTCCTACCAACCAATATTCCATTTAGGAGCTCGTGTTTGATAACCCTAACATCAATTGTAATAATTGTTGTTAATATAGCACAAGAAAGCGCCAGTCCGTTGTTTGTCGATATCCGAATGGTAGACTTGTATTATATTGCAAGGTAATATTTTCTGAAGATTTGTTATATGAGATGGATATACAATTGGAATTTGAGTTGGAAAATGACACCAGGCCTGAAACCTGCTTTTTACAGGGTGCTGATACTGTAATTTATGAAAGATTGGCTGGTGGAAATGATGATCTAAAGAAAGTAACCAGGGCTCATTTGGAACAGTTTGGGTCTGCTGGGTTGCGTACCCTTTGCCTTGCCTATAGAGACTTGAGTCCTGAAACATATGAAAGCTGGAATGAGAAGTTTATACAAGCTAAATCTTCTCTCAGAGATCGTGAGACGAAGTTAGATGAGGTATATATACCGTCTGGACATTTTTGTTTGGTGTTGATGGGTGGGGTTGTGTTTTATAAATGATGGTGAAAACTGATGAATGATCATTAGTTTTATCATCTTTCACATTATAAGCTATGCATCAAATACTTATTATATAGATTTTGCTTTGAAAGAAGTACCTTCATTGCCATAGCTTTTTTCTGGGGGGCCATCAAAAGCTACATGTCTTATCTTTCATGTGAAAGCCTTTGATGTAGTATATTTAGAAATTTTTACTAATTTTTGTTTTATTATATGTGATTCAGTAAATTACAGGGTATGTTGGGATGCCAGATGCTAGTGCAGTTTGTTATTGTGTGATGAATGTTTGAAAATTGTTATTTGTTAGGTTTCCAACTATTGCAGCATAGAAATGCAATGAGCTTAGATTATGTCATACAAACTCTTGCCAAATACTTTTTAATGGTAGAATCCTGAACAAGTCAATTCTTTTACAGTGAACAAGTCCTTTTTCCCCATAGTCATCAGATGGTTAAACTTGATGTCACATTTTATTTGGATGCATTTTAATTCACCCTCTCATATAGCTTGTAAACTTGCTTAGGTTGCAGAACTTATAGAAAAGGATCTTATTTTGATTGGAAGCACAGCTATAGAAGACAAGCTTCAAGAAGGAGTACCAGCTTGTATTGAGACTCTTTCTAGAGCTGGGATTAAGGTTTGGATGCTGACTGGGGACAAGATGGAAACAGCAATAAATATAGCTTATGGTATGTAATTATTCTGTTGGACCAAATTTTCTCTATTTTTGTCTTTGAGATGTGTGGCTTTTCCTTATTTTCCACCCTCAGTTTTCTGAATTCTCTGTGGCTATATCATTCCTGAAGCGTGCAACTTGATTAACAATGAGATGAAACAGTTCATCATCAGTTCAGAAACTGATGCGATTAGAGAAGTTGAAAACAGGGTAAGTAGCATTTCTTAGCCACCTTGTTGTCAGATGCATACCATATTTCATTGTAAACAACTCATCAATTATGTTAACTGAATTCTTTTTCCAGGGTGACCAAGTGGAAAGTGCACGTTTTATCAAGGAAGAAGTGAAAAAAGAACTGAAGAAGTACCTTGAGGAAGCACAGCACTATTTACACTCTGCACCTGGACCAAAACTAACACTTGTTATAGATGGGAAGTGTTTGATGTATGCATTGGACCCAACTTTACGAGTAATGTTACTGAATTTGAGCTTGAATTGTACTTCAGTTGTTTGCTGTCGGGTTTCTCCTTTACAGAAAGCACAGGTGATTTTTCCCGTGGAAGATTTATCTATTTGACGCTTGTGTTGGGCCCTGTTCTCTTTTTTATTTTGCTGTTCATGCTATGCCTTACACCATAATGAAGTCCTAGAATGTTGTATGAAAAGAAAGTATTATATTATTTTTATCCTCAGGAATAAAGTTGCAAAGCCTATAGTGTCCTTACAAATGCAAAATGGATGTGATTGACTCTTAAAACATTAGAACTATGGTCAACACCTTACTTTTGGCATTCTAACTGGTGGTAAAATGCTGTAAGACACAAGATGATTCAGCTGCGGACTAGATGCTATTCCTGGAACAACTTTTGCTAAGTTTACCAAGAATGTCTGGAAGAGCTCTATCTTGAGTGACAGAAGCTTCTGAAAAGTTGCACTAAAATTGAATTTGCTTTCTCCATAGTAAAAGAGTATTGTGCTAGTGAAAGAGATGGAAAAAGTCCTACCTCAGGCATTATTGCTTGAAGTGGTTGCTTACAAGACTTGAACGTGCAATCTTGAGTTTGTGAAACCAAGCTTTTTAACGCTGCATCTAGTAATTGTTCCTTAATACATGATATGTAATTATGAATATGAAATATGAATCATTTCCTGGCATTTGGTTCCAACAACTTTGAATTTATTTTGCAGGTAACTAGTTTGGTAAAGAAAGGTGCTCGGAAAATAACGCTCAGTATAGGGGATGGAGCCAATGATGTAAGCATGATTCAAGCTGCGCATATTGGTATTGGAATAAGTGGGATGGAAGGGATGCAAGCAGTGATGGCCAGTGATTTTGCAATTGCTCAGTTTCGCTTTCTTACAGATTTACTTCTTGTGCATGGACGATGGTCTTATCTTAGAATATGCAAGGTCTGTGATTCTACCAATTTTTAGATTTTATGAAAACTAACTGGGCGATAACATTCCTGATGTTTCTTTATTGCAGGTCATCACATACTTTTTTTACAAGAACCTTACATTCACTCTGACTCAATTTTGGTTCACCTTTCAAACTGGTTTTTCTGGTCAAAGATTCTACGATGATTGGTTCCAGTCATTATATAATGTCATATTCACAGCCCTGCCGGTGATCATTGTTGGGCTTTTTGATAAGGTGCTTCTTCCTTTCAAAACTCATTCGGCAAGAATTTCTCGCATCAGCCATGCAACTGAATGTGGTTATTTTGGATTAAGTTTGTGAAATCAATCACTTAGTGGCATTCTCAATATTTAGAAACAAAATAAACTGAAGTAAAAATACCTATTCAAATTGAGAATAACTACTGGTTTGTTCAGTTTGTTTGATTTTTTGGCATTCTGGCTTCTGGTTTTAGTGAAGGTTCAAATTAAAAAATCTTATTTTATGTAGGTTAAATATCAGTTGGTTGGTTTATCTCCTTATTTGGTTTTAATTGTCCAAACAGAACCGAAAATGTTTATTTTTTTTAATTGTTTTTAGCTGAATGTTTTTATAATCGAACTTTAGTAACCAAAATACATCATTTTGAAATTCAGTGCTGACTGAATAATGCACGTAGCTAGCTTGGACTTGTGATTTTCCTTAGGTAATTCAAATTTAGGACAGTGTGCGATGCTTAACTTTTTGTTACACGCTTCATTTCTTATTTATATCTGGAACTCGATTTGTTTTGCCAGGATGTCAGTGCATCCCTTTCGAAGAAGTACCCTGAACTGTACAGGGAGGGAATAAGAAATGTCTTTTTCAAGTGGAGAGTTGTGGTCACATGGGCTTGCTTTTCTGTGTATCAGTCGCTTGTCTTTTATCACTTTGTGATCGCCTCCAGTGCCAGTGGTAAAAATTCATCAGGCAGGATGTTGGGACAATGGGATATCAGCACGATGGCCTTCACTTGTGTTGTAATCACTGTCAACCTGCGTATCCTTATGATATGTAATTCAATTACAAGGTGGCATTATATTAGTGTTGGAGGGAGCATTTTGGCATGGTTCATGTTCATTTTTGTATATTCTGTTTTACGGGTTAGTCCTTTTCATTGCTTCTCTTCAATTCTCTTGTCTGTCTCCTCTAGGATAATGGAATTATGTACATGCTAACTTGCTCCTCCTTCCATTCACTGTAGGAGAATGTTTTTTTCGTCATATACGTGTTGATGAGTACATTCTATTTCTACCTCACGGTTCTTCTTGTTCCTATTGTTGCACTCTTTGGCGACTTCATTTATCAAGGGTAAGATTCAGGAGTAGCTCGAAGAGTTTCATGTATTTTTTACGAACCAATTGCATTTTCAGATAGTTCTTCTTTTATGGACATTTTCCTGTTGTTTCAACTGTTTGTTGGTTTGTTTGGACACAGGATTCAAAGATGGTTCTTCCCCTACGATTATCAGATTGTTCAGGAAATTCACAGGCACGAGCTTGAAGACAACACCAGTGCAGGATTACTGGATGTTGGGAGCCAGCTTACACCACAGGAAGAAATGAGCTATGCCATAGCTCAATTACCACGAGAGATATCAAGACACACTGGCTTTGCTTTTGAATCACCTGGGTATGAGTCATTTTTCGCGGCGCAGCAAGGTATACAGGCCCCGCAAAAGCCATGGGATGTTGCTCGGAGAGCCAGCATGAAGTCGAAACGAAAGATGCCCAAAAGGAACTAAACGAACAGATTTTTTTATTATTATTGTACAAATTGTTTTTTTAGGTTCCATTTTAGGGGTCAATCTTAGTAATCTGTAAATTTAGATCTGTCATGTCTGTTTAGAGCCGTGTTATGTTCTCATCATATCATTTTAAAGTTCTACCTTAAAATATGTCTGCTTGAGGAACTTTAGAGGTTTTTCGGGTCGCAACGAGTGTACAGTTAATTGGGATAAATTTAACTAAAATGAGCATTATTTAGGACCATTTTACTTTATTCAAATTATATGAGTTCCCAACTTGTATGGATTTTAACTAAGTTATTTAGTAGTTCTATTTATTTTTTACTAAGTATTTTTTAATAATACTTATTTTTTTTAAAATATCAATTTCAATTATGTCTTCAATGGTAATTATAATTGAAAAAAACATAGCAGTGGATTATCAAATAGGTAAATAATCTCACTCACAGAACAATATAACGGTTACCGTTAAAGCCAAACATGCTCTCATTTTGGTGTTTTGGATGGAAGTATTTAAAGAATAATTCTGTGTAAGTTGGATGAAATCTTTTAACTATGATAGATAGAGGGATGACTACCGGTCTTTGTTTTTTTTAGATAAAGTCTTGTTTGGGTTGAAGTAAATAAAGTATATTATCGCTGAAAGAGCTTTATCTTTTAGTAGATTGATGAACTAGCTCAATTGAATTAGTCGAGGTCTAGTAAATTTTTAAATACCGGAGTTTAGATAAAAAAAATTTAAAATTATATTCAAGATAAAATTGATAAAAAAAAAAGATTTGAGATTTAAATTGATCATGGAGTAATATGTTGCGAGCAAAATGGTTTTCATGTTGCTTTAAGGTTTTTCCCATTGGTATATTATCACTCCAAATTGAGTAATATGGGAATTTTATCCATTAAATAAGTGGATTTCATTAACACATCTCATGGGTCCAATGGTTGATATTTTTGAAAAGTACATTTTGTAAGATTGTTACATAAGACTAGTAGTAATCCTTTTCTTTTGATCGTTTGTTACTAAATGTTTGAAAAAAAACTCTATTTAAAAATGGTATTTTACCTCTCAATATAAACTTATAGACTCCTTGAAAGCAACACCACGAACAAGCTAAAGGAGGTCGAAATAGCAACATCTATCAGGGAACACCGATTGCTCTTTAGAAGATAATAGATCCTTGACATGCGTGGGATTGACATCTTGTAAATAAATACACAAGTCTTGCTAATAATTTTTCTAGTAAAAAAAACCTTAAATCATATAGAAATTGATTACTTGTGACTTGTTAATTTAACAGATTTAAAAGCAATTTGAATAACCTATAAAAATAAAATTTGATTAAAAAAATTCAAGATAATATATATTTTTAAATATATTAAAATGACAACATATTAAATCAGATAACCCAATATAAAACAAATTAAAATAAATTTTAAAGCTCAATTCCTAATCAATCTAATGTTGAAAGATGAAATTAAAAAAAAATAACAAAAACATAACCTGAGTCAACCCAGATTAGCATGTCAAACCTGTAACCCAGGTTATGAGACCAAGATAATCCTACAAAAAAAAAATCAAAATAAATTATGAAGCTCAATTCTCAATACACTCATTGTTGAATGATGAAATTGAAAAAAAAAATCAATCTAAAAAACAAGACAATAAAACAAACCAAGCCTACCTTGGTTAATCCGTAAAAACTATATATATTAATCCATGTCATGAAATTGAAATAACTACTTAAAAAGCAAAAGCAAAGTGAAACAAACCATATAAAAGTATATAATTTTTAATCAATTTAATATTGAAGAATGAAATTGAAAAAAAAATATTAATTAAAAAAATAACAAAAACTCGAGTTAACATGTTAAATTTGCAATACAAGTCATGGGATTAAGATAACCATATAAAAAATAAACATTAA
>Ga0307518_10003515_pt1 | contig 11287 bp, 5 predicted proteins | sample 25_EM_MG_FD_203889 | JGI IMG/M metagenome (GOLD analysis project Ga0307518, IMG submission 203889) | Populus trichocarpa ectomycorrhiza microbial communities from riparian zone in the Pacific Northwest, United States - 25_EM | ecosystem: Host-associated > Plants > Roots > Unclassified | place... | reverse complement strand
AGACGATTAACTTGATCTCTCATGAAGTCGGAGATTAAGGGCATGGAAAAACAACAACTTAGTTGCTGTGTATTCGGAAACTAAGGGCTAGATTAATTAACTTAATACTCTGAAGAATTAAGAAGCCGGAGAATAAGGGTATGGGAGATCTATTTAGTCGTACTCAAAATTGGAAATTTGAAAATAAAGAAGTAGGGAGATCGAAAGTAAAAGGTTAAAATGATCTTATAAGTGGTGATGATCAAGTATGGTCCTAGGGATGCTTTTTTTTATGTTACTTAATTAAGAGTAAACTAGATTGTGGGTAAAGTTCCTTATTAAAATGTTAAGGCTTTAGAATGAATTTTAAGAACACACACACACATATGATGTGGAAGTGATAGAGAACATGTTGTTGGCATGTGGATTTGGGAAAGATGATATCAATATATGTTTTTCTTGTTTTTCTACAGGACCCTCACATTTTGTTGGGCCACATTGACCATTATCTTATTTTAGTTAATTAGTATATTTTGGTTAGGTAATGCTTCATTTTGTAAAACTCTATATTGGTGTATTTTAAATTAAAACTTTACATTCTTTTTTGGATTGTAATAATTTATATGACTTTTTGTGTAGTAAATATTAAATTCTTCTCTCCTAGTATTGTTAAATATAATTCATTTTTTGATGAATGGTGGTGTAAATTAATTGTTTGGAAGGAAAAACGAAAATGCTAAAGATTCTTATGTTGGATTTGCATGAGACTGTTCTAAATTGATTTGGGCTGTGAATTTGCTTAAGTGCAGGTACTTGATAAATGTCAATAACTTGGTACCAATAAAACAAAGAAAACTCTGCTGAAATTTTTAAGAAATAAATGGATTTTTTTCATTAAAAGAAAAAAAAAACAGGGTCTTTTATTTAACAGAATTAGAAATTGGGGGTGTTACAATCGGGGATAGCAACTTAGAAGTTATTGATTACATAGTCGACCCTTGCAATGGGGACTATGGATTTAGTTTGATGGGGATGACAATAAGGGATGCTGATCACTTAGTTAAACATGTAAATGAGACTAAGGTTATGGAATTGATTACTTAGTTGACTGTGAGAACGAGACTAAGGTTATGGAACTAATTACTTAGTCAACCATGTGAACAAGACTAAGGATATGAAATTGTTACGTAGTCGGTCATGTGGACAGTGACTAAGGTTATGGATATGAAAAAATAATATTAAAAAAAATATGATTTGATGGCAAGAAATTAATATGTAAAATATAAATTAACCACAACAGTGAGATTTAATTTAATGGACCGCTATGGCAGAATTTATTACGTGAGATATAAATTAATCACCATGGTTGGACTTAATTAAATGGATCACTAATACGTAGAAATTAAAATGATTGCTATGGAAAATTTTAATATGTAAAAGATTAAATTTGGTTTCAATAGTGGACCTAGATAGAAAAAAATATATATAATGTGGATAAGAATATTTGAATGGGCCAAAAGTGGGCACAAGAAATATTTAAAATGGGAAAGTATTTGACAATGTAAAAAATGAGCATAAGAACTATTTAAGATGGAGAATATATATATATATATATTCGCAATTTATATGGGTATATTGCCCTTTCATCACTCAACGAGACTTACTATCATTCAGTAATGTTCACCTGTAGTTCTAATGTTTTCTTTGTTCAACACCAATACTGTTTCTTATAATACTATTTCTACCTAGATCCCAGTAGGCTCTGATACTAAAAGACATAAAGAGAAAATCAAGTAAAGAGAGTAAAGAGAACACAAAGTAAAAACAAAACCAGTAAAGAGAAAACTCTCTACCTTTGGAAGCTCAGGAGGTCTCCTTTTATAATGGAGCTGTCATGGAAGAGGCCAAAAGACTTTTGAAAGGCTGAAGATTATTTTTGGCACTTTGTAGTTGGCCCTGTGTTCTTGTTCCCCATGGTCAAGAGACGACAATCTTGGAAATTGCCTTTGAATTTCATGGGGTTTTTCTTTATTGTCTTGTACTCACCAATAATTGATTTGTTATTTCATAGCATCAAGAGATTTTATAGGAAAAGGCGTGAAATAATGGGTATGAAAAAAAGAGTTTAAAAATAAAAAGACTGGCCCTAAAAGAAGGCTCAAAACAGGTGAGCCTAAAATCTTGAAAATAATTTTTTTTTATGGATTTGTAAAGATGGTAGGATGCCATAGTAATCATCTTCATTCTCATTACTGAGAAGAGTATATGATCCTAAGGATAAGGAGGCTGAAGAAGAGGAAAACAAAAATTCTCCTTTTCCATTATTTAGGAGTTGTTTCATGACCTTAAAATATTCTTCTTTGGATTTGGAAGTTGCCAAGAGTGCTGAGGCATGGGCTTTTTAGGCGAGGAAAAGGGTTCGAGACTGGTCTTGTAGAGGTTGTGGTTCTTCAATGCCATGTCTGTTGTTTAAAGAAAGCCATAACATTACAGCAAATTCAGAGCTTTTATTTTCTGGCGCAAAAAAGTCTCGCCATTTGACTTTGTATCTTCTAATCAAAATTACATGAGCATACCCAAGGCACAAAGAATTTGGAACAAAACATAAGCATTTGAGGAAATTTCTTTTTTCTCTCGGTGCTTCTAAAATTCTGTTTGAAAAGTTTGTAGCCTTTTCCAACCACAGGGTGTGGGTGCAGGAGTTCAATAATGCAATAAAAGTAATCCCACCATTGACGGAACCAGTTTGGTAGTTTTGTAGTATTCATGGAGTTATCAAAATAAAATAACCTGAAATGGCTTCCTTTGGAGTTTTGGAGAAAGAAAGCATTAAACCATGCCTTTTGGTAGTCTCAATAGGAATAAGTTTGGAAATAGTTATGTAATTTGATTTGAAAGCTGATATGAAAATGAATCTCATGATGAAGAGGTTGTTTCCAATCAGTTGGATGAAGGACATCTTGGACGATACCGGTGGAATAGGCTACTTCAGTATGGTGTTGTTTGAGGTTAAAATCTTGAAATTTTACTGAACCCGTGATTTTAAGGATGACCATGTAGTAAGCATGGGTTTTTATAGTGTCCCAAGGTTTAAAGTACCACCCTAAAGGAAAAAATTTTGTAGCTGTGACCAAAGGATCAGGATGGTAAAATCCATCTTCAACAGTTAAAACATTTTGAAAATTGTTTTTGATGAAATATTTGGATTTTGGTTTTGAAGATGTTTTCATGAAATTGGTTTGGGATAATGAGAGATTTGTAGATTGAAGCAGAGGTTTTTGAGAAGAAGACTCTGCTTAGGTTTTTGAAATCAGTTTAGAAGTTTTACCTGATTGAGAGGATTCATCCTCTTGAGAGGACTTCTGGTTTAATAAGTTGCTTTGAAATTTTGTAATGCATAGAACAATTGGAGAAATTTCTTTCTTGATGGTAGAGTAATTCTTTTGGCAGTCATTCTAATGGGCAGAAGTAAATTGAAGAATTTGTTCTTTAGAATTTTGAACTTGTTTGAGAATTCCTCCATACCCCAATTCAGACGCATCTGTTTCTACAATCTTAGGAGCTAAGGAATTGGCTAGATGAAGACAAGGGATTTCTTAGACTTGTTTTTTAATCTAACGAATGAGAGCAATATATGCATTGGACTATGGCACTGGGTTTTTTCTTTGTCTATCATGAAGGGTTTTGCAAATTATATCAATGAATGGAATTCCAAGAATAATGGTATGATTTATATCATTTGTAATAACAAAGAAATTTTTAAGATAAAAACCATTATTGAGAATGGATGCTAGAGTTTTTCCTAAAAGATGAAGTTTGGAATTGTTCGCTGCAGAAAGTTTTGTAGAAATATTTTGAAGAAATTGTTTAGGAAGTACTCCTTCTTTGATGCAATTTAAATCAGCACTTGTATCAAACAAGGTAATAGTTTCTAATTTGTAGTCTTCTGAAAAAAAAACTAAAGTAATTTTTATTAAATATGTTTTTGAAGTAATTTGCATTAAAACATTTAAAAAATCTTAAGGAATATGTTCAATGTATGATAATGCATAAGTCTCAAGAGTTTGTTCTTCAAATTCTGGTTCAGAATCTGACTAACTTTCCAACTTGGTCAAGAGGTGTTATAATATTACTGAGTCTTTTTATTAGGCTTGTTTAAGGGTTTGTAACTCAGACTTAAGGGTCTTAATTTCTGACTGTAACTCTGGGATAGTCGCTATAGGTTTGGATTTCTTTTTCTTGCGAAGGATTTTTGTAAGGTCATAAGTGTTGGCACTAGTTGTAGGTAAGATGAAATGGTTCTAGATTGACCAAGGTGTCTCAAGTTTCTTGAAATTATTCAACAGCTTATCTAAATAGGATTTTTGTAATTGGGGATCATCCAATCTTTTGATGGCTTCAAGAATAAATTATTGGTCTCTGGTTAAGACATTAAGTTGTTTGTGGGATGGGGTTTCAGAATCAGAACTAGAAGTTGCCAATTCTTCTATTTGGAAAGCTTCTTCCGAAGTGAAAGGATATACAATATGATGTTCGAATGCATAATACATTTCAAACCAATCAAAAAAAAAGATTTCGACTTTATGTAATGTGATGAAATCATAAAAATATTTTTGTATCTCGTGTCTTTGTTGTAAAAAAGTTTTGAAAAAACAAAATCTCTTATCAAAGTTATGGGTACCATAAAAATCATTTTTGAAATAAATTTTCTCAATAACAAATTCTTTTCCTGAAGTCAAAAAATTTAGCTTGTTTTGGATGTTTTCTATGATTTCAGAAAAGGTTGGAGAGGTTGGAGGGGATTGCTGTTTAGGGTTTGTATAAAAAGGTTTAGGTATATTTGTAGTGTAATCTACATTTTGGAAGCTGGTATTTGGAATATCAAAGGTTGATTTCCTAAGTGGATTTGCATGGTATAGTATATTTATGATAGAAAGGATTTTAGAGATTTTTCCTAGATCTATAGTACTGGATGTGGAAGACTCATCTGAAAACTTGGAACTAGTTGAGTGCCGATGGAAAGACAATTTGACTTTTCCATCTATATATTCAGTTATTTCTTTGATCTGATATTTGGTTTTGGTGGTTGTGGTGATTGAGGTTGTGTTACACCTGCAAGGATCCAGTCCTCTAGAAGGGTTATATCTTTCCACTAGATGGCTCTAGGAACAATTGTGTTTGATCTAGAAAGGTCAATTTTGAGGATTAGGGTTTCACCTTTTTATGATTGGAATTTGTGTTTGCTGGAAAAGGCTGAAAACATGGCTTTGTAGTGAATCTTGAAGATCAAAGCGACTGGAATTGATCCTTCAAGCATATTGTAATTGTGGGTTTTTATTTGTAAGATCATGCTTTCTAAGTTATTTCAATCTTTAAGGGATATAGTAGGGTTTGGATAACTGGATCACTGCATAGGCTAGACTCAATAGAACTTAGTAAGGAATCTTGGAAATTTTGAAATCTAGTGTCTCTGAGTACTACTAGAATGGAGGTATTGAGACCTTCGTTGGTAAGAGGTTTGATCCCAACCTGTACAAGGCTGATATGGATATATTTGTAGTTTCGATCTTGATGTTTTTGTAGGGTTTTAGGAGAAACGAGTTGGATTGTTTCAAAGGGTTTTGTAAGCTGAATATCTATTTATTTAGTTTTGATTGTAAAATCAGTTTTGAAAAGATTAAATTTAGAATTTTGATAAATTTGTGTTTTTGAAAGTTTTGGAATTTTCCAATCATCAATATTTTTTGTAAAATCTTCAATTGTAATTTCTTCACTATTAATAACTCTTTTACTTTTAGAAGATTCAAAGGTAGAGGAAGCTGAAATAGAAGTTGTTCCACAAAAAACAAAATTCATGATTTTAAAGATAAATTAAAAAATACAGGCCGCAATTTATATGGGTTTACTACCCTTTCATCACTCAACGGAACTTACTATCATTCAGTAGCGTTCACCTATACTTTTAATGTTTTCTTTCTTCACCACGAATATTGTTTCTTATAATATTATTCCTACCCAGATCCCAATAGGCTCTGATACCAAAAGACATAAAGAGAACACAAAGTAAAAAGGAATAGTATTATAAGAAAACCAGTAGGCTCTGGTACCAAAAGACATAAAGAGAACACAAAGTAAAGAGAAAACTAGTACGTGTTGTTACATCTGAGAATGATCTAAAGATTAGGTCATAGATGTCCAACCAATATATTGGATTTGAAAACACAAGAAGTTTCTGATGTGAATGAAGAGGCAAGTCAATGACAGGGTCCTTTAACAAACATAGAGCATACTTAATTTTACAAAATTGTAAATATATATAGTAAGATAATGAGCTCTAAAGTAAAGAATCTTACTTAAATTTGTATAGAAACCAATACATGAGATATTGGTTATTAGTTATAGGAGAGTGTTTATATATAATTTTCTTCAGTGTATTTCGCTCTGCCTTTAGAAGCTTAGAATGTCTCCTTTTACAATGGAGCTATCATGGAAAAGGCCAAAAGACTTTTTGAAAGGCTAAAGATTCTTTTTGGCGCTTTGTAGTTGGTCATGTGTTTTTGTTCCCCATAGTCAAGAGATGCCAATCTTGAAAATTGCTTTTGAATTTTGTGGGTTTTTCTTTATTGTATTGTACTCATCGACCATTGATTTGTTATTTTGTAGCATCAGGAGATTTTGTAGAAAAATGCCTAAAACAATAGGCCTCGAAAAAAGAGTTTGAAAATGAAAAGACTAGGCCTAGAAGAAGGGCTCAAAATAGGTGAGCCTAAAATTTGGAAAATACTTTTTTTTTATGAATTTTGTAAAGATGGTAGGATGTCATATCAATCATCTTCATTATCATTACCGAGAGGAGTATATGATCCTAAGGATAAAGAGGCTGAAGAGGAGGAAAACAAAAATTCTCCTTTTCCACTGTCTAGGAGTTGTTTCATGACCTCAAAATATTCTTCTTTGGATTTGGCAGTTGCCAAGAGTGCCGAGGCATGGGCTTTTTGGGCGAGGAAAAGGGTTCGAGACTAGTCTTGTAGAGGTTATGGTTCTTCAATGCCATGTCTGTTGTTTAAAGAAAGCCATAACATTACAGCAAATTTAGAGCTTTTATTTTCTACAGCAAAAGAGTCCTATCATTTGACCTTGTATCTTCTTATCAAAATAACATGAGCATTTTGGTCGTTGTAGTTAAATTACTATGAGCATACCCAAAGCATAAAGAATTTGGAACAGAGCATAAGCATTGGGGGAAATTTCTTTTCTCTCTCGGTGCTTCTGAAATTCTATTTGAAACTTTTGTAGCCTTTTTCAACCACAGGGTGTGACTGAAGGTGTAAACCCCAGGGAAAAATAAAGGTTGCTTAGATTGCAAACTAACTACATGAGAAACAAAAGTGAAGAAATTCATGCATATGGTTAAATAAAAACGGGAATTCGGAAATTTTTTGATATAAGTTTTTGGACGAAATACTTCGAGACATTATAAATCAACCCGAAAATATTGAGGGTTGGATTAAATTAATGAAAATAAACTAAACTAAAAGTTGTGGGGTGAAATTATACGAAATGAAAAGAGGTATAACTTAATTATAAGAAGAAAAAAAGATGTGGGGGCCTAAATGCAAATAAGAAAAATTATAGAGCATAAATACTCCTATTCTCACCAAAAATCTGCAGCAATCGTAAGGAAAGAAAAGAGGGAGTTTTTGTATCCATTCTTGCAAAATCAAGAGAGAAACACCAAAATTTCAAGAACCCATCCAAGATTAAGGGTTTATAAATGGAATAAACACTTGTGGGCAAGGGATTAACAAGAAAATTGAACAAAAAGAGCAGATGGAGGGCTGGCTATCATTAGATAAGAAAGGAGGGAGTTCAAAATCTTCAACTGGTTGAAGATCAAAACCTTAATTCGTAACGGGTAAGGTGTTCTAAACATGATCTTATAAGTCATTTCAAATTCGATAATGAATTGATGTCTTGATGTGAGTTATAGATTAGGGTTCTTAGACTTGAATTGGGGAAAAAGTATTTGTTGTTAAAATTAAGTTAATTCATGTGTGGTATGTGATTGGGGATGCGAAACCATGATAATTTACCCAGAAAATGTAGTTTGTGAAAGTTATGTGTGAAGGGAAGGGGGGTGACGAATCTGGACAAACTCATCTCCTGACTTTCGGTAAGATTTCGAATATGAGGATGAGGGAATTAGAACCAAGTTCCTTCATAGCAATTGTAGTTTTAGATGTTAGCTAACTAAAGAAATTGGTCTTGCTCATTTTGGAGCAGTAGAACTCCAGTTATGGGTTATCAACCGAGACTGGGTCATGACAGACCCTGTAGGGCAGTAAGTCTGATTTGTTGATGAGCAAGTATGATTGTCTTAGAGGCTGAGCTGGGTTCTCCTTCCTTCAAAGAACTTGTAGACCCATGTCTTAGCTTTCCAAAGACCAATCTTGCTTGAAACGAAGTTCTATAACTCTAGATATAGTTAAAAATCTGAAGAGAGGTCGGACAGTAACAGTCAATATCTAGACAGTGATGGTTGGACAGTAATAGTTCAATGCTTAGACAGTAACGGTTCAAGATAGTAACAGTTCAATATCTAGATAGTAATAGTTCAAGACAGTAACAGTTCAATATCTAGACAGTAACAATTCAATGTCTAGATAGTAACAGTTGGACAGTAACAGTTCAAATGTTTGTTGATGAGCAATTTTGACTGTCTTAGAGGCAGAATTGGGTTCTCCTTCCTTCAGAGAACTTGTTGCCTCATGTCTTAGCTTTCTAACGAGACTAATCTCGCTTGAATCAGAGTTCTATAACTCCTAATATAGTTAAAAATCTGAGGAGAGGTCAGACAATACCAGTTCAAAAACGAGACAATAACAGTTGGACAGTAACAGTCCAAATGTTTGTTGATGAGCAATTTTGACTGTCTTAAAGGCAGAACTGGGTTCTCCTTCCTTCAGAGAACTTGTAGCCTCATGTCTTAGCTTTCTAACAAGACTAATCTCGCTTGAATCGGAGTTCTATAACTCCAGATATAGTTAAAAAATTAAGAAGAGGTCAGACAACAACAGTTCAAAAACGAGACAGTAATAGTTGGATAGTAACAGTCCAAACGTTTATTGATGAGCAATTTTGACTATCTTAGACATAGAACATGGTTCTCCTTCCTCAGAGAACTTGTAGCCTCATGTCTTAACTTTCCAACGAGACTAATCTCGCTTGAATCGGAGTTCTATAACTCCAAGTATTTGTTGTTAAAATTAAGTTAATTCATGTATGGTATGTAATTAGGGATGCAAAACCATGATAATTTACCCAGAAAATGTAGTTTGTGAAAGTTATGTGTGAAGGGAAGGGGGTGACGAATCTGGACAAACTCGTCTCCTGACTTTCGGTAAGATTTCGGATAGGAGGATGAGGGAATTAGAACCAGGTTCCTTCATAGCAATTGTAGTTTTGGATGTTAGCTAACTAAGGAAATTGGTCTTGCTCATTTTGGAGCTGTAGAACTCCAGTTATGGGTTATCAACCAAGACTGGGTCATGACAGACCCTGTAGGGGCAGTAAGTCTGATTTGTTGATGAGCAAGTATGACTGTCTTAGAGGCTGAATTGGGTTCTCCTTTCTTCAAAGAACTTGTAGTCCCATGTCTTAGCTTTCCAAAGACTAATCTCGCTTGAATTGGAGTTCTATAACTCCAAATATAGTTAAAAATCTGAGGAGAGGTCAGACAGTAACAGTTCAAAAACGAGACAGTAACAGTCCAAATGTTTGTTGATGAGCAATTTTGACTGTCTTAGAGGCAGAACTGGGTTCTCTTTTCTTTAGAGAACTTGTAGCCGCATGTCTTAGCTTTCCAACGAGACCGATCTTGCTTGAAACAAAGATCTATAACTCTAGATATAGTTAAAAATCTGAGGAGAGGTCGGGCAGTAATAGTTCAATGTCTAGACAGTGACAGTTCGGGATTTAAACAGAAACAGTTCAAATATAAAGAAAGGAACGATAATTGTTGTTGGACAAAGAACAACAATATTAAAATGAAAAAAATATTAAGAAATGACTGAAAGAAAGACTTATTGGTTGTTGATATGGTTATACATATCCTTGAGTGAGGAAAATTTATGAGATAAACCTGTGATTTGCAGGAGGGACCACAGGCGTGGTGCAACAGTAGCAGCAGGGGAGCACCTATACTTTCTAGTTAAATTCTATGATTTAATATGTTATTGATGTGAGATGTGAATTACCGAACGTTGGATATTAGGAGAAAAGAGGAAAGTTTGCATAATGATGCTGATATTTTGGATAGTATTCTGAATGTATATGTACTCAAGGTGAACAATTGTTGTGTGAATTGCCAAGTGATGAAATTATCATTGACAAAGGAATTATGAGAAGTGTGATTGGGGCGTGAACTAGCATATATTTAGTATATGTTAGGATCCCGGGTAAGGGGATCAAGATGTATTGATTGGCATACATTTAGTGTATGTTAGGATCCCGGGTAAGGGGATCAAGATGTATTGATTGGCATACATTTAGTGTATGTTAGGATCCCGGGTAAGGGGATCAAGATGTATTGATTGGCATACATTTAGTGTATGTTAGGATCCCGGGTAAAAGGATCGCCGTGTATTGACTGGCATACATTTAGTGTATGTTAGGATCCCGGGTAAGGGGATCACCTTGCATCGACTCCTACATGGTGGTGATGATAACAGTGAAATTGGTATCGGTAATGTGTTAAGCAAAAATAATCATGGGTGGTCTTATGAGATCTTAAATGGAGGTTGATAATGGAAAAGGAAAAAACTTTTAGTAGTTGAAGGAGAAAGAGTTTCCAATGACAACCAAAAGGGAGAAGTGAATAAAATATGAATGCATGTTTGCCTTTTTATAATTGTTGGATATTTGTATTGCTTTATTATTGTGATATTCATATTTGAATAATATGTATTTTGTTTTCAGGACCATCGCATGCACGACAGGAGTAGATTTTAGCTTAGGTTCACTTTTTTGTAAATTAGATCCTAGGAAGTATACCCTTGTATTTTGGTAATATTACTACTTTTATATAACTCAATTTGTGTAATTGATGTTTAAACTGAAATAGATGAATTTAATTATTTAGTTTGTATAACCATGTTCCATGTATGCATGTTTATATCTTTATCCATCCATAATGATAATTGTTGTACAATGTATATCATAAACATTATGGTTGATATGAATGATGATATTTGTGGGATTGAGACCCAGGATGATTGGGTTGAATTGAGTTAGGAGATGTGGTATATTA
>Ga0307518_10003514_pt1 | contig 11293 bp, 12 predicted proteins | sample 25_EM_MG_FD_203889 | JGI IMG/M metagenome (GOLD analysis project Ga0307518, IMG submission 203889) | Populus trichocarpa ectomycorrhiza microbial communities from riparian zone in the Pacific Northwest, United States - 25_EM | ecosystem: Host-associated > Plants > Roots > Unclassified | place... | reverse complement strand
AACAAAAAGTAAACCTAATTTACATTTCTATTTACAAGGCGCCGGACCGGACTATCTACTCCGGCGCAGGACCTTCCTGCTCCTCCAGGTCCCTCTGGAGACCCTCCAACTCCTGGTCGATCTCTTCTGGATCGACCTCCTCCTCACTCTCCTCCTCCAACACGACGAACTCCGAGGTGAAGAACCGACACTCCTCGAAGAACGTTTCGAGGCCGGCGCTGAGTCGGTCGTTGGACCGGGATACAGATCGCATAGAGTCCGCGATCCGGGCCATCTGTCCGGTCATTGCCTCCACTGCGGCCGTTAACCTGTCCATCCGCTCCAGGAATGGTCCGGTGTTGAAACCGGACCTCGACCCGGACGGACCCGCCACCTCCGCTATCTCGCCGTCGTCTTCTTCTTCTTCCGTTTCTCGCCTACTCGCGGTGAAGTCGCCACCTCCTTCTCTTCCGCCTTGCCTTTCCCTTTCTCCACCACCGGACCTGGACCTGCCACCTCCGGCCACTCGCACTTCTCCTTCAAGCCGGCGCACTTCATGCACACCCGCTGCTTTGGCTTCTCCGGGTCGTGCTCGCACACCGCGCAATGCTTTGCACAACGCACGCATCTACACAAGGGTCAGCAAAACAAAAACAAGGAAAGGAAATACTTACCGGACCTCTCCTACCGGACCTGCCTCCGGTTCCTCCCTCGCCCTCTTCTTTGACGCCTCTTGCGCCGTCGTCTTCTGTTTGGCGGCTATCTCCACCGCCCTCTGTTTGGCAGCCTCCTCCGCCGCCTTCCTCTGCCGCGACTCCGCCCGTGCCTGCTCTCGCGCCTTACGCTCTGTCTCCGCCTTTACACGCTCCGCCTCCTTGCGGGCCTTCCTCTCCACCTCCTCTCGTGCTCTGGCCTCCGCCTCTTCACGCGCTCGTCGCTCCGCCTCTTCCCGGTGTTGCTTCTCCTCTTTCTTGACCTGCTTGCGTCGACGCCTCTCCTTCATTTTGGCATCGAGGACAGACGCCTCGTCTTCACTACCGGACTGGAGCTCCGGTGTTGTCGCCTTGGTCCAGTCCCTAGACTCGACCGCAGAGGGGGCAGTGGGGGTGTTGGACTTGGCTGGTGCAGACATATTGTTAGAAGGCAAAAAAACTGAGGGTACAGGCAAAACCGGTCTGATCTTTATAGGTCCAAAATTCGTACTCAGACACCCCCTCCAGACTCCGCATTGTTCTAGGCGACCACACGTCAGCCTCATTGGGGCCTCATGGGTTCGGCCCCTAAAGGGGGGATACTGTTACGACCATGCCCAACTCCAGGTCTTATCCGGTTACTCCGGTCACATCGCAGCACTGTAGCTCAACTCCGGACCTCTGCGCATTACTCCGGTCCCGGACGCGCACATACCCTTCCGCTAAGTGCGACCCTTTGCATTAGACTCAATCCAGTCGTTACCACACTTCCCCGTCCACCCTGTTGTACCGTGAGTTCTCCGTGCTCCGTTTGTATCTTCTACCTTGTAGTATTTTCTCCGGACCTTACTTATTTTCATCGGACCTGACCTAGTCCCAACTCCGGTCGTCCCTTGTCCGCCTTTTAGGCTGTTTACTTGTCACCGTAAGTACTCGTCCCTAGCTCTTACTTAGTATAAGTACTCTGTAGATTATCCTGTATTCTTCAGTCTGAAATCAACCATAGTCATCTACTCCTGGTCCTGTCCGTCTCCGTCTCTGACTCCGTCTCCCCTTCTTGACCGGAACCTATGCAAGGGATCAACGCTCGTTGTCCTTAGTCATTGAATCCAAGCGGTCACCAACTCCGGCCGGACTAATCTCTTGTCCAGCCCTCTGCCCTTGTCCTTCGTCCGTTTCCGTCCGGACTTGACCGGACCCCTTACCGGAGTAGACCCAGACTTGACAACTTGTCACTGTAAGTACTCGTCCCTAGCTCTTACTTAGTATAAGTACTCTGTAGATTATCCTGTATTCTTCAGTCTGAAATCAACTTAGTCTCTACTCCAGTCTCTGCCTGTCCCCGCCTCCGTCTCCGACTCCATCGCCTTGACCAGAACCTACGCAAGGGATCAACGCTCGACCCCCTTGTCATTGAATCCAATCGGTCTCAACTCCGGCCGGACTAATCCCTTGTCCAGCCCTCTGCCCTTCTCCTTCGTCCGCTTTCATCCGGACTTGACCGGACCCCCTACCGGAGTAGACCTGGACTTGACAGTATTTCAGACTCACACTTGTGTGGGTTCACTATCCCAAACCTCGTACGCAAACTAGTTTCTATCTCTTATGACCATGACTACGCGCTCTCGCGCTCGTACCGCTGCAGCACTTGCTGAGGAAGCAGGTGCAGTAGACGACCTCCATCTTTCTGCTGCCGAGCAAGCCCTGTCTAACCGCAGGCAACCTCCGGCTTCCATTAGCCAATTCCGGAGCTTCACAGCTCGAAACCCCACAGCGTCTGTGACTCCACGTCGAGATGCTGCGTCTCAGAGCCTTCGTGGTTCTGCAGACTTAGGTCACCATGAATCTGTCTCTGGTGATCGGTTTCCCTACCATCGCGACCCCACTCTGGAACGTCGCGAACCTGTTCGTTTCCAATGGTTCGGCCCTGAGGAAGGTCCCGGAGATGATCCGGACGTCCCCAGAGATGACAACAACGACGATGACGATGACGAATTTCTCGACACCACGGAAGAGCTAGACCCTAGTCTGGCTGTCTTCCACAATCTTGCCATCGCCGTTAACCGCCTCTCCCGCTCCTCTCGTCGTACCAACGACTCCTCTTCCTCCTGTGCCAAGGTCCGCGAACCGGACACCTTCGATGGCATGGACCCCAAAAAACTCCGGACCTTCTTGGTCCAGTGTGAGTTATGCTTCCAGGATCGAGCCAAGGCATTCCGCCTTGACAGAGCAAAGGTAACTTTCGCTCAGTCATACCTAAAAGGAATGACACTAGAGTGGTTCGAACTGGACCTCCTCAACTCCGGTGATCCGGCTGACCATCCACGCTGGATGGACAGCTGGGTCCATTTTGTCGCTGAGCTCCAGAGTACCTTTGGACCTCACGATCCTATCGCTGATGCAGAGCATCAATTAGAGCATCTCCGGATGAAGGATGCTCACCGCGTTACGTGGTATATTGTAGACTTCAACCGGCTTGCCTCACAGGTCCAGGACTACGGGGATGGCGTGCTCCGCCGCCTGTTTTACTCCGGTCTCCCAGACCACCTAAAAGATGAGATAGCTCGAGTTGGGAAACCCCTGACTCTACATGGGCTTAGGGCCCTTTGTCAAGAGATCGACGCACGCTATTGGGAGCGCAAAGACGAGCTCTCTCGTACAATGAAGACCCAGTCCACCTCGTCCCCAACCAAGTCCTCCAACTCCGGAGGCAACTCATCCAACTCCGGTCAGGAGAAATCCAAGACTGGAAACCCCTCCAGCTCCACCAACTCCTCTGGCTCGTCCAAGGCGACCAGCAACCAGTCTTCATCCGGTTCCAGACCGGACCTAACCAACACGCTTGGTAAGGACGGGAAGCTAACCGCTGACGAGCGCAAAAGGCGTCTGGATAACAACCTCTGCATGTTCTGTGGAGGTACTGGTCATTTCGCGGACAACTGTCCAAAGAAGACCAAAAAGGCCAAAGCTTGCGCTGCGGCCATCGCTGCTGAGTCCGGTAAGACGGACTCAAACTCGGGTGCCAACTCAGAGTCAAAAAAAGAGTAAGCAGCTCCCGGCCCTCCGCACAACCGGCGAGTTGCGTTGACTCTGGAAGTGCACCCAAGGAGGCTCATCTCAACGTGTCTGCTCTTTACGATCCTAATTCCCTTATGCCTCATGTTTTCCTCTTGTCTTACGATTTACCAGAACTCCGTGTGCTTGTGGACTCCGGTTCTACGCACTGTTTTGTAGATACCCAATATGCTCTCGGACACTCTCTCTCCACTTACTCCATTCCTCCGATTGTACTCCGGCTCTTTGACGGTACCTCGAATTTTGTAATCACTCAAGCCGTCGATTTATCAGTGCAGTTCCCCGCATCCGGTGATGTCACCCCTATGACTTTTTACCTTGCTCCGTTAGATTCTGAATGCATGATTGTCCTTGGACATAACTGGCTCACCCTCTACAATCCGTTGATTGATTGGGTACTGAGCAGTTTAACTTTCCGGACCCCTGCACAAAGTTTGCTAGCGCCCCCGTCGACTCCCTCTCCGGTTCAGTCCAGTAACCCTGACTCCGGCCTCTCCGGCCAGTCTACCCCAGGCCCAGCGCCATCTGTCGACACTCTGGTTTGCACCCCTCCGCACATCTCTCTAATCAACGCAGCCGCATTCGTGCGTGCGTGCAAGTTAGAGGGATCCACCAAGTACCAACTTCAGCTGCGTCCCTCTGACTCAGCGAAGGCTCGCTCTTCCTCCACCTCTACTCCGCCGGACCTGGATATTGTCCCTCCGGAGTATCGCGATTATGCGGACGTATTCAGCAAGGCGAAAGCCTCTGAACTGCCCCCGCATTGTGACTACAATCTGAAGATCGACCTAGAAGAAGGTACCTCTCCTCCTTTGGGAACTCTCTACTCACTGTCTCTGGTTGAGCTCTCCGCTCTCCGGACGTTCATCGACGAGAATCTTAATACAGGGTTCATCCATCCTACCGCTTCCTCCCATGCTGCTCCGGTCCTCTTCGTAAAAAAGAAGGACGGCTCACTCCGCCTCTGCGTTGACTTCCGAGGTCTAAACAAAATCACCAAAAAGGATCACTATCCACTCCCCCTCATCTCCGACCTTTTGGACTCTCCCAGCCGTGCCAAGATCTACTCCAAGATCGACCTCCGGCATGCCTACCACCTCGTCCGGATTGCTCCAGGTGATGAGTGGAAAACTGCCTTCCGTACGCGCTATGGGTCCTACGAGTGGTTAGTAATGCCCTTTGGCCTCACTAACGCCCCTGCAGCATTCCAGCGGTTTGTCAACACTATCTTTGCTGACATGCTGGATGTCTGCGTCGTCGTGTACCTCGACGACATCCTTATCTACTCCGAGGATATGGAGTCCCACCAGCAGCACGTCTGGGAAGTGCTCCACCGTCTCCGGTTACATGGCCTCTTCGCCAAACCGGAGAAATGCAAGTTCCACTCGGACTCGGTAGAGTATCTTGGCTACTGCCTATCTCCGGAAGGTTTGACTATGTCCCCGGACAAGATCCAAACCATCTCCGACTGGCCTGAACCTCGAAAGGTAAAGGACATCCAGTCCTTCCTAGGCTTCGCCAACTTCTACCGCTGGTTTATATTCAACTACTCAGACATCGTGGTCCCTCTTACCCGGCTCACCCAGAAAGATGCTCCTTGGAACTTCTCCGAGGACTGTCGATGTTCCTTCAACGCTCTCAAACACGCCTTCACCACTGCGCCCATCCTTACCCACTTCATTCCGGACACCCCTATCATCGTGGAAACGGATGCCTCTGACTACGCCGTCGCTGGCATCCTGTCTATTACCTGTGCAGACAGAGAGATCCGTCCGGTCGCATAGTGGTCTGAATTCCTATCTCAATTTAATCTTGTCATTCGCTTCCGTCCCAGAAAACTCGGTGCCAAGCCTGACGCTCTCACTAGACGATGGGACGTCTACCCCAAAGAGGGGGATAGTGGCTACGCCCGGGTTAACCCCCAAAATCTTAGGCCGGTGTTCACTCAAGAACAGCTCTCTAATTCTCTTCGCGCTACTTATTTAGAGTTTCCGGTTCTCCATGCAGTCGCAATCATGGACGTGGAAACACTCCATAGCGACATCCTTTCTGCACTACCCTCTGATTCCATTGCCCAGGTCCACCTCGCAGATCCACTGGACTCTCGTTGGTCCACCGACGAGGCTGGATTCCTTCGACTAGATGGTCGTATATACGTACCGGACTTGGACGACCTCCGTCTCCGGGTACTCCGGTATCGACACGACCACCCACTCGCTGGTCACTTTGGGCAAAACCGGACTCTAGAACTAATCCGGCATGAATATACTTGGCCTGGTCTCCGGACCTTCGTCAAGGACTACGTCCGGTCCTGTACCTCTTGCGCAAGAGCTAAGACACCGCGCCATAGACCCTACGGACTGCTGAAACAGCTTCCCATACCGGAGAAACCATGGAATTCCATCTTGATGGATTTCATCGAGCAACTCCCTTCATCTACTGGCTTCACAGCCATCCTGGTCGTGGTAGACCGGCTTTCTAAACAAGCCATTTTTATCCCTACTCACGACACCATCACTAGCCTGGAGCTCGTGAAGCTCTTCCTACTCCACGTGTTCTCCAAGCACGGTGTCCCCACCCATGTCACCTCAGATCGCGGTACCGAGTTCGTCTCGCACTTCTTCCGGTCACTCAGAAAGGCTCTCGACATGCGCCTCCACTTCACCTCCGGTTACCACCCAGAGGGCGACGGCCAGACTGAACGGTCTAACCAGACACTCGAACAGTACCTCCGGATCTACTGCAACTACCAGCAGGACAACTGGGCGGACCTACTCCCATTGGCAGAGTTTGCATACAACAACGCACCTAGTGCTACCACCGGAGTCTCACCATTCTTCGCTAACAAAGGTTATCATCCTAACATCTCCGTCTATCCGGAACGCGATATGACCTCTGCACGGGCTCGTGACTACACAGTCGACCTCGAGTCACTGCACCAATACCTTCGAGAAGAAATGGCCAATGCACAACTTCGCTACCAAGGTCCGGCTGATGCCAAACGTACTCCGGCACCGGACTTCAAAGTAGGCGATCAAGTATACGTTAAAGCCAAATACTTCCGGTCCACTCGACCATCCAAAAAGCTATCAGAGAAAAACTTGGGTCCCTACACCATCATCGCGCAAGTAGGCTCCCTCTCTTTTACGCTCCGTCTTCCAGATTCCATACGCGCCGTTCACCCCGTCTTCCATGTCTCCCAACTCAAACCAGCCATACCCAACACCATACCGGACCAGATACAGCCTCCTCCGCCACCGGTCGAAGTAGATGGTGAACCGGAGTTCGAGATCTCTGAGATCCTCGACTCCAAGGTTGACCGTCGACGCAAATCGTGCAAACTATTGTACTTGGTACGTTGGTCCGGTTACGAAGGAACTGACGAAGAAACGTCATGGCTTCTCGCCACTGAACTTGGCAACACAACGGAACTCCTAGAAAATTACCATGTCCAGTACCCAGACAAACCCGGACCACTCGCGTCCATGTAGTATTACTCTCGCCTCCATTTCTCTTATCTGTTTCCCCTATCTGTTTCACTCTGTAATATCACTCACTCCCAAATCAAAGCCACTTCTCTTATAAACAAAAAGTAGCTAATTTACATTTTCTATTTACAAGGAGTCCGGACCGGACCATCTACTCCGGCACACCGCCGTCAGGGTTCTCCTGCTCCTCTTGGAGCCCCTGTACCTCCTGTTCAACCTCCTCCGGGTCGACCTCCGCCCCACTATCCTCCGACTCCTCGTCTTCGTCCCAGGGCGCCGTAAAGAAACGGCACTCCTCGAGAAAGGTCTCGAGGCCAGCGCTCAGGTGGTCGTTGGACCGCGAAACAGACCACGTGGAGTCCGCGATCCGGGCCATCTGTCCGGTCATCGCCTCCACCGCCGCTGTCAGTCTGTCCATCCGCTCCAGGAAGGGACCGGTATTGAAACCGGACCTCAACCCGGACGGACCCGCCACCTCCACTATCTCGTTGTCGTCAATGGCGACCTTCGCTGTCGTCTTCTTCTTCTTCCTCTTTTCGCCGCCTCTTTCTCTTTCGCCTTGCCCTTCCCCTTGTCCACCACCGGACCCGGACCACCCACCTCCGGCCACTCACACCGCTCCTTGAGCCCGGCGCACTTCATGCATGCGCGTTGCTTGGGCTTTTCAGGGTCCCGCTCGCACTTGGCCTTGTGCTTGGCACAACGAACGCATCTGCCAGGAGGTTATTATTAAAAATCATAAAGAAGAATAAAATAAAACACTTACCGGACGTTGTCGTTCCGGTCATCACTCGGACCCACCTCCGGTTCCTCCCTTGCTCGCTTCTTCGACGCCTCCTGCGCCATCGCTCTCTGCCTCGCCGCTACCTCTGCAGCCCTCCGCTGCACCTCCGCCCTGTCCTTCTCCGCCTGCTCGCGCGCCTGGCACTCCGCCTCCTCCCTCACTTTCTGCTCCGCCTCCACCTTGGCACGCTCCGCCTCCTCGCGAGCCCTTGCCTCCGCCTCTTCGCGTGCTCGCCTCTCCGCCTCTTCCCTGCGCTGTTTCTCCTCCCTCTTCACTTGCTTGCGTCGACGACACTCCTTCGCTTTGGCGTCGAGGACGTCCGGCTCGTCTTCGCTGCCGGATTGCAACTCCGGCATAGGGGCCTTCGCCCAGTCCTTGGGCTCGTTGGTAACGGGGGCGACAGGGCTGTTGGACTTAGCAGTAGCGGACATGGTGATACTAAATGGCAGGAGACTGGGGGCAAAGGCAAAACCGGTCTGATCTTTATAGACCCAAAATTCGTACTCAGACAAACACTCCGGACTCCGCATTATTCTAGGCGACCACGTCAGCCTCACTGGGGCCTCATGGGTTCGGCCCCTAAAGGGGGGATACTGTTACGACCATGTCCAACTCCGGGCCTTATCCGGTTACTCCGGTCGCATCACAGCTCTACAGCTCAACTCCGGTCGCGCATCACTTACTCTGGTCACGGTCGCGCAGATATACCTCCGTTAAGTACGACCCTTGGTCTAGTCCCTACTCAGTCCTTACTACACCTCACTGTCTACCCTGCCTTGACGTGAGTTCTCCGTGTACCTGTTATATCCACCACCTTGTATCATTTTCACCGGACCTGGTTTATTTTACTCGGACCTGACTTTATTTTACCCGGACCTGACTTAGTACTTTCTCCGGTTATCCCTTGTCCGCTTTTTAGGCTGTTTACTTGTCACTGTAAGTACTTGTCCCTAGCTCTTACTTAGTATAAGTACTCTGTAGATTATCCTGTATTCTTCAGTCTGAAATCAACTTAGTCTCTACTCCAGTCTCTGCCTGTCCCCGCCTCCGTCTCCGACTCCATCGCCTTGACCAGAACCTACGCAAGGGATCAACGCTCGACCCCCTTGTCGTTGAATCCAATCGGTCTCAACTCCGGCCGGACTAATCCCTTTTCCAGCCCTCTGCCCTTCTCCTTCGTCCACTTTCATCCGGACTTGACTGGACCCCCTACCGGAGTAGACCCGGACTTGACAATCACCCTCTGTTTCACTCTACCATGTCTCCTCAGACTTTAACTACCCAAGTAGCCTCCACATCTGACCTTTCTGGTCTATTTGATACTCCTATGACGCCAGCTGAAATCATTGCGGATGCCACATCCATGATTATCACCACGGTCGCAACAATTAAGAAAACAAAAGATATGGCCTTGTGGATGCAGGTGCAGCGGGATGTATGGAATCAGTTGGTAAGTTGTCATTTTATACCGGTCGACCTTAGCTGATGCCTGCCAGAACCGCGTTAGAGCAGTAGTGGGAGACGTACCCCACGGTTTGAGCATTCTGACTATGCTCATGGCCCTCGACCGGTACCTCGAGGATCCAAATGAGGGAATTACTGAGTGGCCAAAGTGGCCCAAACTTTTACAGTGCCCTCTGGAGAAGGTCGCTGACCATCCGTGGTCCCACCGCGGTCAACCTTCTCAGGACGGTGGAGCAGTTCCAGCAGCAACGGAAGACACCCAGATGGACGGAGAGGAGGAAGTGACAGAGCCGGTGGATAAGGGGAAGGGAAGGGATGATGAGGTGAGTAATGATGAGGTTAGCTCGTCGCAGGCAGCAGGGGGTGAGCAAGTCAGAGCAAGTCACCGCGGTCGTGGGCGTGGGCAGACCCGGGGACGTAGCCAGTCCCGTTGCCCTCGCAAACGTGTCAAGTCTGCTCCAATTGTCGACAGTGAGGAGGAACAGAACCCCACTGGTCGTGGTTCCAACAAGACATTCAACCTTCAACACCCTCCACCTGACTTTCCGATCCTTCCAGCTGTGGACCGGTGCGACTACTGTGCCCATTGCCAGCTGCCCTGTGCGAGGAAAGAAGATCACGCCTGCTTCCAATGCAACAAATCGAAGCATGGGTGCAGCCTGGCATCAAAACGGGGGAGGTCTCGGTCGTGGTCCCGTGCACCAACCAGGCAAGCCAATCGCAAGGCGTCTCCTCCATTGAAGGCAGCACCACTGGCCCCTACACGCATCAATCCTCCCCGTTCGACTCGCAAGCAGAAAGCCCAGAGTCCTATTCCTGCGGATGACGCCCCAAACCCGCGGTCTGCACCTTGTCCTCCTACACCTGGGCCATCAAGGGGCAGACGTGAAAGTGAGTCATAACATTTTGTTGTTGTGTTCTTCTGAAAGTCTAAACAGAGTTTGATGGAGTGGTTATAGTCCAACCAAAATGGCTATCGAAATCACGCGACTGCGGTACAAGTGCCAAATGGAGTGAGCATGCCATGACCGTGACAACCAGTGCATGTAGCGAATGTTTGCAGTTGAAAGAGGACTTGGGTGATGTCAATCGCCGACTCAACACACAGGAGCTGGAAATGGATACTCTCCGCCAGCTTGTTGAAGGTTTGCGATCAAGTACACTCACTGCCCCTCCAGCGCCATTGCCCACCGCTGCCATCCAAACATCCACACCTGTGGACAGTCTTGTATTGGTTCCACGTGCGCCTTCACCTTCCCCTGTCCCTGCATCTGCTGGGATCACCTCCGGGACTGACACCCATATTCCCAACCAACAAGGTTCCAGGTCATTCTCCATCTCACGTACCTGCATTGTTGGAGGGTGAGGGTTCCTCAGTGGTGGATCCACGTCCTGTCGATGTGCCAACAGATCTTCTCATCACCCTCTGGTGTCCAACCGGGGATGATCCACACTCCCTGCGGTTGGCCAACTCTGGTGCTGATGAAGATTATGCACCACCCCCTCGCCCCCTCCAGACCGATACCTTCTCAGACGCTACAATGGTCGTGGACACTCCTACACTCCCCCCTCCCACCATTGTGGTAACATCATCTGATGGGTCCTCGGCCCCAGGACCCCCCAGCGTGCTTGATGCATCAGTAGGTGATGGGGTGGATACCCAAATGGACACAGCTGCATAATCTTTTGTTTACATCTTTTTTGTACCTTTTCTTTTTGAACCTTTGCTTTGCACGACCAAACAATTTCTTTTCCCCTTTTATGCATGTCTTATATCTACTTGTGTCCCTGTAGTACAGGAATGTCATGTA
>Ga0307518_10003513_pt1 | contig 11294 bp, 6 predicted proteins | sample 25_EM_MG_FD_203889 | JGI IMG/M metagenome (GOLD analysis project Ga0307518, IMG submission 203889) | Populus trichocarpa ectomycorrhiza microbial communities from riparian zone in the Pacific Northwest, United States - 25_EM | ecosystem: Host-associated > Plants > Roots > Unclassified | place... | reverse complement strand
AGTTTGTTATATATATATATATATATATATATATATATATATAAGCATTATTTTTTAATTTTGAGTTGAGTTTTAATTTATATAAAATAATTTTAGAGAAGATGCTTCTTTTGTGTGTGGATTTTTTACAAGTTTTGCCGGCGGTGGATGCAATCTTCTTCCTGAGCTGTTGGCCATTAAACATTACAGATGTATTTTTTGTAATTTGAATTGGAAGATAATCTTAGAGCTTTTTTATTTTTTTGTTTTAAAAGTATATCTAAAAAAATTAAATTTTTTTTTAAATTAATTTTCTTAATATTTTTCAAATATTTTAATGTACTAATATCAAAAATAATTTTTTATATATATTTTTAATTAAAAAATATTTTAAAAATTAATTACTCCTAAATAAATATCAATTACTACAATTACAGAGCTATTATTCTCAATACCAGGGATTTACTTGCTATGGAATTGGTGCTGAGCATTCAACATCCTTTTAAGAAGGTTAGTGCTGACTTTACAGTTGAGGGTGTTTAGAAATATACTAGTAATTATTTTTTAAAATATTTATTTTTTAAAAAATATATTTTATTATTATTTTTTATAAATTATTTTTATCATTCACATATCAAAACAATATAAAATTATTAAAAAAAATTAAACCGAATTTTTTAAAAAAACATTCATGGAAAGCTTCCAAACGGTGGTATGCAGCAGGGAATTATTATATATTAGTTTGGATTCTAGTTCATTTAAGTTTCAATATTTAATTTATTATGTAACTTAATATTAATAATTATGATAATTATAAATAAGAAAATTATTTATAGTTAAGTTATTAATTATTAATTATAATAATTATCAATAAAAATAGTTAGTTAGTTGAAGTGAATTTAAATTTTAATAGGTTTAATTAGAAGATTAGTTGTATACAATTTAAGTTTTAATATGATATCTTAACTTGATAGTTACGAATTTAATTTTGGAAATAAAATGACTTAAATAAATGTATTATTTTTCTAGTTATTCTTGTAACTGTTCTACTTTTTCAAAAAAACATTTGTTACTTAAAAAACACTCCTACATTTTGCCAAGCGCATCACATGTCATCTCTACATTGGCTCAGCCAGCTTTAAAACTCAAGTCAAGCTGAAGTCATGGTAATTAATATTTAATAAATCAACCTTCGTGGGCTCCTCCACAGCCTCCTCGTAGCTCAGGCGGAGTGCACGGTGCCTTACGTCAACTGCACTTCCATTTTGGTGGAACAGAGAAAATTCAACATAAAATCTAACACTCATCCAGAGACCAGGCAGAGAGAGAGAGATGAACAAAACGCATTCAAAGCTGTTGAAGATCGTTATCTTTCTCTTCGCCCTCAACTCCCTCTCTCTTTGCCTCTACTTCTCCTCTCACCACCACAATTCTAACAACAAACAAGAGGAATACCACTCTTCTCTAACGTCAAACGACCGTTCCCATACGGAAAACAACAGTAACAGTAACAGTAATAATGTCAATCTAAAAGCTTGGCCAATACTTCCTTCTTACCTTCCATGGACTCAAAACCCTAACAAAGTCACCGTCCGTTCATGCGAAGCTTACTTCGGAAACGGCTTTGGCCGCCGCATCGACGTGCTTTCGAGCGGCGGATGGTTCAGGTGCTTGTACAGCGAGACATTAAGGAGCTCGATATGCGAGGGAGGGAGTGTACGGATGGTTCCGGAGAGGATTAAAATGTCGAGAGGAGGTGAGAGGATCGAGGAGGTAATTGGTAGAAGTGAGGAGGAGGAGTTGCCGGATTTCGAAAACGGTGCGTTTGAGATTCTTGGATCGACAGCGAGATCTAAATGGCTTGTTGATGAAGGTTTCTTAGATGCGTTTGTTCCTGATGGGAATGTAATGCGACACACCATGCGTGGGTTGATCCGATCGATTCGGGTTGTGGATAATAACAGCAAGGAGTTTCATTGCGATCTGGTAAATAATCTTCTTCTTCCTTTTTTAATTTTATTTAGGGCAAGTGATGTGGTGGAACCGGATTGGAATGTTAATTGATTAAGTAATAAATGATCTATTTTGATCATTAATTTCGCTTATAGACTGACAGGAGTGGAAGGGAATTTAATGAAATATTTCATAAGAGGAAGACAAATTGTTACTAAATAGAGGTGATAATAAGTTTATGTAGATTAAATTATGGGGTATGCTTGTCTCTTATTGATGGTAATGGATCTATCTGCTTGCAGTGGATTGAGGAGCCAACCCTTTTGGTCACCAGATTTGAGTATGCAAATCTTTTTCATACTATCACAGATTGGTACAGTGCATATGTTGCTTCGAGAGTCACCGACTTGCCTTATCGACCTCACTTGATTTTTGTGGATGGTCACTCCAGAGTATGTTATGCTCTCTGTTTTACTTTCATGATTTCTTGGCTCTTTAAGATTATTGCATATGAGAGACTTTAATTAATTTTATGCTTAAACTGGTTTGTCCGGGTTGTCTAGTATTGAATTTTATAGATCAGTGGAAGGGAGGACTGGAAGAGAGAGATAGAGTTCTAGGTTTAGAGATGAATTGCAGCGGAGTACTTCTCTATTAACTTGAAATGTTCTAATCAGTAATCAAATAATATCAACTCTTCTTCCTCAGGCTTACATGGCATGTCTTTGATGGTGTGGAAGCGTTTAATCATCTTTCATAAATTTATGAAATGCTTAGCTAGTAGAACTCTGAGAAGTCAGTATCCAATTGCTTTTGTTCTTGGAAAGATCGAATTCAGCATGAGAAGGTTGATTTTCAAAGCATGCTTGAACAACACTAGCCATTATTTGAATTTACACCGCCATTTATTTCACAAGCTGCCCACTCACCCCAATATCCAGATTGCCTCAACACCCCCCTTCCCAAACAAACCCTGTGGTTTTGCTATTTCATTCTAAAAATAAGTTCATTATTCCATTCCAAACATGCAATTAGTGGATCCAATTCTTTTGAATGAGTGATCAATAATCATGATTTCAGCAGGGGATACCAAGGGTTTTTTTATCCCTTGCACTAGTCATCCTCTGCTTTGTGTTTCTCCGTCTGAAAATTTTCAAGTGCCCCATGGCCAGTCTTTTCAATCTTCTTGATGAGCTGGTCATCATGTTGTCTTTCTTGCTAGTGAAACATAATCAACTACAAGCAACAATTTCTCCTTGTTTGAACGAAAATTGTAATGTGCAGTCACTTTGGACATTGTTTTTGCTCTGCTACTGTTCTGCGTAGTTGGGAAACATGACAGGGCTGGATGGTGGAAAAGTTTCACCTAACTGACCCAATGAAGGTCATGTTTAATTTACTTTTATGAGCTCACCACCCTTACAAATTTGTTCTGCTGTTCTTGATCTAATTTGCGTAGAATACTGATACATGCTTATGTTACCTGACCTGCTGATGATGACAAATTTCAGACACCCTTGGAAGGAACTTGGAAAGCTTTGTTTTCAAGCGTTAGATATGCTAAGGAATTTAGTGGCTCAGTTTGTCTTCGGCATGCTATTCTTGTCCCTTTGGGATATGAGACTGCACTCTTCAAGGGACTGACTGAAAAAATAAATTGTCAGGGAGCATCAGCGCATGATCTTTGGCAAAACCCTGATGACCAAAAAACTGCTCGATTGTCTGAGTTTGGAGAAATGATCAGGGCAGCTTTTGACTTCCCTGTCAGTAGACACAGAGCTGAAAAGCCATTTTCTGGGCATAATGTCCTCTTTGTCAGACGCGAAGATTATTTAGCCCATCCACGCCATGTTGGTAAAGTTGAATCAAGGCTTAGCAATGAACAAGAAGTTTTTGATTCATTGCAGACCTGGGTATCTAATCATTTGGAGTGCAAAGTGAATCTTATCAATGGATTGTTTGCACATATGTCTATGAAGGAGCAAGTCCGAGCCGTTCAAGATGCTTCTGTTATCATTGGTGCTCATGGCGCAGGTCTCACTCACATAGTATCTGCAACACCAAAAACAATAATTCTGGAGATTATTAGTAGCTACTTTAGACGCCCACATTTTCAATTGATTGCTGAGTGGAAAGGGTTAGAGTATCATGCCATCAATCTTGATGGATCACATGCGCATCCATCAGTTGTCATAGACAGGTTTAGCAGGATAATGAAAAGTCTTGGATGTTGAAATTCTTTTGGATACGTGTGAAATTGATCGATACTCATGGCAGCAGGGAATGGGAAAGAAGTGATGCGAAACTTTATTGATCTTCAGGAGTCTGCTTTTTAATGCCACATCCTCTCTTGCTGATATTAATTTTTGCTTTCAACTCTTTCTTCACAACATTGTAATTTGTGGCTGATTGAAGATACCATGCCAAGATTGTACTGTGTGAGTTTCTTGCAGTCTGTGGTCATCTCAGGAGCACCTTCAGCAGTCGACAACATAGATGCTAGTCGTCTATTGCCAGCCCCCAAAGTTTGATGGATGGCCATTGTTCAACTTCTTAGTCCGTACGAGGTGGATGTCTTGTGTTCTTTGGATATGGTACGTCATCCTGACACTGGTGATAATTATTCTTGTTAATGATATTTTGTATTAGGAAATGGACTTACAACCCAGGCCTCGTTTATTTTAGGAGATTAGCTCATGATTGCTCACACGTACGACACAACTACATGTTGGTCTTTAAATGAACTACTACTGTATGATACCACCAGTTTCTGTTCCCTCTCTCCTCCTATTTAAGGATAACCACATAATTAATTTGTGTATTTTTTTCTTATTTTGCTCTGTCCAGTCCTTTAACTTGCCAATTAAGTGCACGAACATATATGTTTTTGTTAAATGGAATAATTATAAAAAACCTCATGTAGTTTGATATGAATTTTATTTTTCTTTCTATACTTTCATAAATTACTTTGTATTCAATAATAATTTACTTCTTTAACCTTTCATCATTTTAAAAAAATTTGTTTGACTCGATAGAAAATGTAATTTATAAAAGTATAGAAGAAAAGTGATTTTCAGATGAGATTTTCTATAATTATCCATTAGTTGCCTTGCAAGACGTTTCACCGTGGACTTGCATGGTGAAATGTATTTTTTTTTTTATTTGGTTGTGATTTGTTGTTTTATGCATGCTTAAGGGAATCTTGCAATGTCAAGGAAATGTTGATTCGCTCTATTAATAATTGGCTTAATAAAATAAAATTTAATTTAATTGATTTAAAAAAATTAAAGCTTAGAGATTGAATCTAAAGCTTAAATGAATGTTCAATCCCTGTGTTTTCTCTAAAATTAGGGATCCATTTGCACTATCAAAACCAATTTCATGATCGGTTTGGAAAAATAAATTAAAAATTTGTTGATGATGAGAAAGTAGACTAGATAGCTTGGTGGAGCACTACCATTAAAAATAGGGATAATAGAAGCATCACAAGTGTGGATGGCGTTTGCCTGTCGAGAAGCACATGTTTGTGATAATAAGTATGCCTCCTCGTGCGAAGAATGAGAAGAGGACCGGTGTGCGGTAGTGATGGCGCCTAGTCATACATAATTTATAGTAGTAGTAGTGATTTTTATTCCGTGCTTGATTTGGTTGCTTTTCTGATTTGCCTGTCGCGCACCATTATATCTACTCCATGTTGTGTGCACTCACCGAAGTGGGGGGCTAGAAAAAAATATAAGCTTCTGAGGGGATTTTTTCAAATTCTTATTAAATGTGAAAATATATTTATTTTAAATTTTTTTCTATTAAAATAATTTATCTTATTAATGTATCTTTTATTTATCTTGACGAACATAATTTTTTTTTTTTTTAACTAGAATCATTGTTTAAAAAAATTATTATTATTATTAAAACAAGCTAACAAAAACTATTAAAATATTATGTCCATTTTTTATGTGTGATCGAAAGCTAAAACAAATCATAAATGTAATAAAATTATATTTAAAATCTATTTACAAGTTTTAAGAATAAAAAATTATTTGAATTGAATTTTCATAAATAATTTATTATTAGTATTATTATTTTCATATCAGATACATAGTAATTGAAAAAAATATTAAAATTCAAATAAAAAAATTATAATAATATTTAAGAATTATGTCAAAACTGAAGAGTAAGTGAATTTGTTTAGTTTTTTCTAAGGGGCACAACAAAGAAAAAAAACAAAGGAGTCAAGCCTAATGCCTTGCTTTTATTATTATTATTATTATTAAGGAGGTACACTAACATGATTAAATAGTTGATGTCTTTTTTCAAGTGCAGTAGTGTCAAAGTAATAAATATTTCAGCAATGCCGAGATAAATCCAAAGGGAGGTTAAGAATACAAAACCACAAATAATAAAAGAAATTGAGTTAAAGAGATCTAAAAGAAATGATATTAATGTAAATATTTAATAGAGATAAAATAATTGTTAACGTTAGAGAATTTACTAATGGTATTTTAAGAACATGTTTGGGAACGCGGTGTAAACCGCGTTCCCAAAAAATTTAAATTTTTTTTTTTTTTTGCTAAAATTTAATATGGTTTGTACGTTTTGGATCGTTTTGATGTGCTGATGTCAAAAATAATTTTTAAAAAATAAAAAAACATCATTGGCATGCATTCCGGCACAAAAAATTATTTGAAAAAAAGCAATCGCTATTACACTGCCAAGCACACTCTAAATAAGTATAATTCAAACTATTTTTATTATTCAATTGAAAATCACACACAAAAGAGATTTTAATCGGATGATTTATCATTAATGATTCATTATAAGCTATTAACATTATCATATTAATTATTTTATTTGAGTAGCACCATAAGTCTTAATTCATGGAACTAACTTATTTCAACAAATCAAGATTCTTTTATAGCAGAGGTGTTGGTTCTCCATACGGTAGGCTATGAAAGAATAAAATATTTGTTGTGCTAAGGATTATACACCACGAATTAAGACTCACAACTTAATAATGAGGGTATTAAAATTGATTAAGATAACAATTACAACACATATTAATATCGAACTTTCTTGAATTTAAACATTAAAATCTATATTGAGTTTGTATTATACTTATCCTTGTACCATTAGTGTAACTTTTTCATCTTGACAAAAATAAACTTAACTAAATATAATTATTTGTGTGTGTTTACATGTATCTACAAGTAGATAAATGAGAGAGAAAGGTAATATTATGCAAAGAGAATTCAAGGTTAAACTTTGTTTTATTGATGTGATGAGGACTTATACATTTACACATAGTATTTCTTTACATAATCATAATTTACAGGTCTAATTAGATCTTTTCCATTCATTGTTGTTAACACAAATGCTCCTCATAAGAAATCTTTCTTTACCATATAGCGACCCTTACAGTTTAGAACCATTTGCTCTAGTCTTCACCCGGTAATGGCAGGATCTTTGAATTCTTTTAGTTGGATCTTTCTATCATATGCCTTAGCAATCATTTTCCAATACAATTGATGGTTTCAAATTATAGCTAACATGTTCTCACTGATCATGTTTAGTTGTTTATACAATATTTTAGCCCATTCAGATTTTTCCAACTCAAATCTCATTAGGAATCTCGGTGAAGGTATTTCTACCTATAAAGGCATCACCGCCTCCATCTTGTAAACTAGTGAGTAATATGTAGCTCATATTGATGTCCTTACCACAATACAGTATGCATAAATAGAAAAATAAAGTATCGCATACCAGTCTTAGTATATAACCACCATCTTCTAGATGATCTTCTTGATGTTTTTGTTTATTGTCTCTATAACATTATTCATTTCAAACCTGTATGGAGAGAAGTTAGCGTATGTTTGACTTTTCACTTCTCATATAATTCTATAATCACTTTCTTATTAAAGGTATGAGCATTATGTGTCACTATTATTTTAGGTGAGCTATATTGGCAGATTAGATTTTTCTCAATAAATTATCACGGTGCCAACTCCATTTCTAAATACATTTATTGTGCAATTGAAGTACATCATCCACCATTCATTTTCTACTTTTTTTTTCCACTATTATGACATTTTCATCTGGGAAATCAAAGTTTAAAGGTCTGTACTCATTAATGTCATTATTTATAAGGTGATCAGCAATTGCACTTTCTTTTACTACCTTTATCATCATATAGATGAAGTCACATAATATGCTAGTAACATTTGTCATCTTGCTATTTGGTTTGACATGTATGACTTTTTAAAGATGCCCTTAAGAGGATCTTTTTTAGGATCAACCAAGTTGTATAATACAATATGTATTATCGAAGTTGTTTAGCGCTCCATACCAGACGACAACATAGCTTATCTAGCTAACTTCACTAAAACTCATAATTAGTGAACTTTTTATTAAGGTAATAAATGACTTGCTTTTTTCTTCCAAAATTATCATGTTGGCCTAATACACAACTCATAGCCACTTCAGTCATGGTCAAATACAATATGAAGGTCTTTTAGGTATGGGTGGTACCAAAAAAGGTGATTTTTGCAAATACTTTTTAATCTTGTCAAAAGCTTCTTGGTAGTCTTCATCCTATATTCTAGGATTCTTATTTTAAAGTAACCAAAAGATTGGTTCACATGTAACTGTCAGTTGAGAAATGAAATGGGTTATATAATTCAGCTACCCTATAAAGCTTCTCATTTTTATTTTATTTTTTGGTCTCAGAAGCAAGCATGGCTTGTATAGCCTTAATTTTGTTAGGATATATTTCAATTCCTCTGTTGCTCACAATAAATCCTAGTATATTTCTAGACTTTACCCTAAATATGCACTATATAGGATTTAACTTCAATTAATATTTCCTCAGTCTTTTGAATAACTTCCTCAAAGTTTGAACATGATCGTCTCCCTTTTTAAACTTAGCAATCATATTATCCATAGAAATTTTGATCTCTTTATACATCATATCATAAAAAAATATCATCATTGCTCGTTGTAGGTCACTTCAATGTTCATCAACCCAAATGGCATGACTTTGTAACACAAAGTTCTCCAATAAGTAACAAATGTAGTATTTGTCCTTTTCATCCATCTTAATTTGATTGTACCTAAATTCATTTATAATGGAATGAGTGGAGTCTTTGCAATATTATCCACAAAGACATTTATATAGGGTTAATGGAAATCATCTATTGAGCTAGGTTTATTCAGATCTCTAAAGTCCACACATACCCTAATCTTGTTAACTTATTTAGGGACCTCTATGATGTTAGATACCCATTGGAGGTATTTGACTACTTTTTTAAAAAAAAACCTAGCATCCTATTGTTTTTGCTCTTCATTTTTAACCTTAACCAATATATCATACCTCATCCTTCTTATGTTTTGTTTGATTGACTTACATTTATCTATCAGGGATAGTTTATATACTGTAATTTCTATGTCTAAATCTGGCATGTAAACATATGACCATGCAAACATATTTGCATAATCATTTAACAAGGCTATCAAACTATTTCTCTTATTTTTCTACATCAAAATCTCTATTTTCAATTTTCTTAATTCTACTCCGTGTCTATTCACTAATTTTAACTCCTCTTTAGTGGGATTCCAGATACGTTTAGACTGTTTAAATAGCCTAACAAATTCTTTTACATAACCATCTTCTCAATCCTCTTCATCCATGTTGATTAAGCTTTCATCAAAGTTAGGCTAATTATTCTCAATTCAATGATTTGGTGTGTTTATGAAGGATTTCTTTTAGGATTTCTAATAGTAAAAAGTGTTTGGTGTAAATTGCATTATAGTAGAAGAAAAAAATATAAACAAGGAAAAGAAAAGGACACATTTAGATATAAAATACATGATCTCATTAAAACTTTATAAAACAGCTCAACATAATTAGCAACCTTTAACCAACATTTGAGCCATGATTGTTGGCAAGGTAAAAACAGAGCATATAAACAAAGCACATAGAATTAATTACCTTAAAAAGATAATTAGGAGTTCTTAGGCCTCCCAATTGTTAACCTTTTTCCCTTTATTCATCTTTTGTACAAGTGTTTTAGCTATTAAGGCATTTTATAGAGTATTTATGGTCAATTAAGGTAGCATCTCATGAGAATCCTCTTCAGCCCTATTGTCTTCATCATAAACCCTCTTTTTATCTTCTTCTATGTTGTTATAATGGCATCATCAAAAAAATTTCTCAAATTCTCTAGTTTATCTTCAATTTGTATTATATAGATAGGTCAAGGAAATGTCATATGAATGGATGAAATCTCCATTCCTTCCTCATTTGGCTTTTTTAGCTTAAACCATAAGCCAAACATTTGACCTACACATTTCATATTCATCACATTAATCCTCTTAGGCATCCATGTATTTATGTTATAGTTAAAAGTCAACCCATGTTTCAAAAGGCATTTTATAGTCATTTTTGCAACCTTAGAAATCTTAGGTTTCCTTTTCATAGTATTTTCCGGTACCCACTCAACATTTATGATCTTGAAAGCATGTAAGTTCCAATCTTTATTTTCCTTTGCCTCAATTATAGGGAATGGACTCATTCTTCATCTTACATATGGTTTCATCAGCTCTTACTATGATCAGTCTTCCATTTACAGCAAATTTTAGCCTTTCATGTAAATAAAACACTAAAGCCCTAACATAGTGAGTTTGTGTTCTTCCTAGTGGATATTATAGGAGGGATAGATATCTAGTGCTTACAGAGTTAGTTGGAAAGGTTAGGGTTTGATGACTAGCTCAATATCATTATCCCTAATCATTTATACTGAGGAGTCATTATAAACCTTTGCCATCATTGTATCCGACCATATATGGGATGCATCAGCAAGTAATCTATCCAAGACATGACTTGGGAGAACATTTAAGGCCAATCCATTATTGATAGACACCTTATTTATCATATAATCCTTGCACTTTATTATGATATATAGTGGTTCGTTGTGTCTTGTACCTTGATGATTTAGCTCATCTTTGGTGAAATACAAGTAATTAATAGCTTGGCTCTACCCTATCAGTTGCTTCATAGATTCATGGGTGATGACTTATATAATATAAGCCTTATTCAAGACTTTTTATAATGCATTTTGGTGTATCTTAGAGCTCAAAATTAGTGACAACATGGAAATTCTAGTAGGAGTTTTTTGAAGTTGGTCTATCACACTATACTCATTATATTTCATCAATTTTAGGAACTTAATGACTTTCATTTTTACTCACTAGTTTGTTGACCTAATCATTAATGACTAACTCTTCAACAACCTTCCTTGTTGATGTCCCTTGCTTCTCTAATTTTTCTAGACTGAAACATTTCTCAATTCTAGTTAATCCTTCTATTTTAA
>Ga0307518_10003511_pt1 | contig 11298 bp, 9 predicted proteins | sample 25_EM_MG_FD_203889 | JGI IMG/M metagenome (GOLD analysis project Ga0307518, IMG submission 203889) | Populus trichocarpa ectomycorrhiza microbial communities from riparian zone in the Pacific Northwest, United States - 25_EM | ecosystem: Host-associated > Plants > Roots > Unclassified | place... | reverse complement strand
CCATCGCGTGCAACGGAACACCACGAGCCACCTCACCGCTCCCATCCCTCGGCAACATCATCACGATCCCACGTGGCGCAATGACCGTTTGACTCCAAGGAAGGACTTTCTCTCCCATGTCCTCTCGTGCGTGCATTCCCGGCTGTCCGACTGCCCTTCCTACCATGAACATCTGCGGATACGGGCCGCCGAAATCATGAACGGCAGCCACGAGCGGGATAACCGCTTGCGCCTGCATCTCCTGCGGAGGCCGGCATCCGGCCGGTCACCGGAGGCATAGGCCGGCTGTCGTTCCTCCGGTCAGGACGGGGGAACCCGCTGTCGTGGGGCCGAGAGGGCCGCGCTCCGGACCGCATCACCCACGTGATCAAGAGTGGGGTGGTGGTGCACACCGCCACCCCGGCGGCCTGAACCGGTCAGCCACCCTCGGTCAAGGCATGAAAGTGCTCAGCCGCGCAGGACGTACCCGACACCCCGCACGGTGTGAATCACGGGCGGCGGTCCGAGCTTGTGCCGCAGCTGCGCGATCAGCACCTCGAGCGCGTTGGGTGACGGGGGCACCAGTTCGTCCCAGCCCGCGTCGGTCAGGTCACGGCGCCAGACCGGCTCGCCCGCCGAGACCACCAGCCGGTGCAGGACGGCGAACTCCTTGCCGGTCAACGGCACCGTGACGCCGCCGCGCCGTGCCTCGTGCCTGCCGATGTCCAGTTCGAGGTCGAGGAAATCCAGCACCGGCGCCGCTCCCGGGTCGGCGCGGCGGCACAGGCTGCGCACTCGCGCGATCAGTTCGGCCATCGCGAAGGGCTTGACCAGGTAGTCGTCGGCCAGGGCCAGCCCGGCGATGCGATCGGCGATGGTGTCGCGCGCGGTCAGGAACAGCACCGGGACCTCCCAGCCGTCCCGGCGGCGTTCGCCGACATAGTCGAGGGAGTCCCCGGCGGGCAGCATCCGGTCGAGCACGACGCAGTCGTAGGCGTTGACGCTCAGTGCCTCGTCGGCGTCAGGAAGGTCCTTGGCGACGTCGACGGCGAACCCAGAGCCGCGAAGCGAAGACTCGACGGCTAACCGGAGATCCTCGTCGTCCTCGGTGACCAGTACACGCACCCGACGACCGTAGCGTGATCACCCGGCGAGCTCTATCAGCCAGCCGCGGTCCGCGGCCTTCGCGCCGGCTTGGAAACGGCTGCGTGCGCTGAGCCGGTGCATCAGGTCGGACACCATCCTCCGCACGGTCCGCTCGGAGATACCGAGACGGGCCGCGGCGGACTCGTCGGTGCAGCCGTTCATGAGCAGCGTCAGCAGATCCAGTTCGCGCTGGGTCGGCCCCGATCCGGTACACGGCGGTCCGGAGGGCCGCCACAAGCGTTCGAACAGCTCGGCCACGACCTTCACCACGCTGGGCACGCGGAACTCGGCGAGTTCACCGCATCGCTCCCCCGGCAGCAACGCGAGCGTGCCGTCGACGACCATCGCGGTCATCGGCACGGCGGGCACGGTGCGGATTTCGGCGCCGTGGGAGGCGAACATGTCCAGCCACTCGGCCGTCTCCGGGAGGTTCCACGCCTCGACCTGCACGAGTACCCGGTACCGCACGCCCAGGTCCTCGGGGTGGAACATCGGCAGCGGTCCGTCCGTCGCCACCAGGACGAGCACCTCACTGGTCGCCGTCGAAGACGTCATGCCACCCGCTCCAGCCGTCCGGACGACACCCGCCTGGATTCCAGGCGGACGGTCACGGCCCCGGCGAGCGAGAAGTCCCGCGCGCGCGTCGTGATGATGGCGGCGCTGCCACCCGTCGCGGGCAGTAGTGCCGCGACCTGGCTTCGGGTCGCGGCGTCGTCGAAGACCACCAGCACCCGCCGCCCGGCCAGCTCCGAGCGCCACAGCGCGGCCCGTTCGTCCACATCGGACGGAATCAGCGCGGGCGGGAACCCGAGGCCGCGCAACAGCCGCTCCAGCACCGCCGTGATGGCCAGTGGCCGGGATCCGCCGTGCAGATCGACGAAGAACTGGCCGTCGGGAAAGCGTTCGCTGACCCGGTGTGCCGCGGCCACGGCGAGCGCCGTCTTTCCCGCCCCTGCCGCACCGGTGACGACGACCGCGGGCGCGCACCCGGTCAGTGCCCGGCCCAGGACCGAGAACTCCCGCTCCCGGCCGGCCAGCGGCTCGACGGCCCGCGGCAGCTCCCGTCGCGGCCGGTCCGGTGCCCCGGAACCGTGCACCGCCCGGAACGCCTTCATCAGCTCGGGTCCCGGGCGCACCCCCAATTCGGCGGCCAGGAGCCGCCGCGCCCGGTGGAACGTGGCCAGCGCCTGGGCCGGGCGTCCCAGCTGATGCTGGGCCCGGATCAGCCGCGCCCAGACGTCCTCGCGCAGCGGGTCGTCCGCGGTCAATGCCTGCAACGTGGCCACCGCGTCGGCCGTCCGCCCGAGCCCGAGCTGCGCCTCGGCGAGCGACTCCCGCAGCTGCCGGTGCAGCTCGTCGAGCCGCTCCACGGCGTCGTCGGCGAGGACGTCCAGCCCCTCGAACGGCCGCCCCCGCCACAACCGCAAACCCTGCTCCACCAGTGTCAACGCGGTTCCCGGTGTCCCGGCGGCCAAGGCCTGCGCGGCGTCGTCGGCAAGGGCCGCGGCACAGTCGGCGTCCAGTTCACCGGGGCCGACGTGCAGCCGATAGGCCCCGGCCCGCCCTTCGATCCGGGGGCCGGCGTCGCGTTCCGGCAGCAGCCGCCGCAGTTGCCACATGTACGTCTTCAGGTTCGCTTCGGCCGATGGCGGCGCGGCCTGTTCCGGCCATGTGTTCTCGATCAGCCGGTCCACCGCGACCCACGCGTTAGGCTGCGTCAGGAGCGCGGCCAGCACCGTGGCGGGTTTCCCGCCGGCCGGCCGCCCCGTGACGCCGTCGCGGCCACGCACCTCGAGTGGCCCCAGGACCTGGAAGAGCACCATGCTCGCACCCCCTTGCTTCGTGTGTCCCTACGATCGCGCGATGTACCTGAGGTTCCGATGACAACAGAGCCACCACGTGTGCTGGTCGTCGAGGACGACGAAGACCTGCGTGTGGCGATCACCGCCGAGCTGCACGGGAGCGGCCTGCCCGTCCGCGAGGCCGGTGACCTCGCGCAGGCCGACGCCGAACTGGCCGCGGGCGGGTTCGGCTGCGCGGTGTTCGACCGGATGCTGCCCGACGGCGATTCGATCGATTACGTCCACCGCCGCCGCCAGGAGGGGTGGGCGGTACCGGTGCTGTTCCTGACCGCGCGCGACAGCCTCGCCGACCGGGTCGCCGGATTCGAGCACGGTGGCGACGACTATCTGGTGAAGCCGTTCGCGGTGGCCGAGATGAGCGCCCGCGTCCACGCGCTCTACCGTCGCGCGGGCGCCGGACGGCCGTCGGTGCTGCGCCACGACGACCTCGAAATGGACTGTGCCCGGCGGCAGGTACGCCGCGGCCGCACGCTGCTCACCTTGAGCGACAAGGAGTTCGCGGTGCTGGAATACCTCCTTTCCCGGCCGGATCAGGCCGTCGGGCGCGACGAGCTGATCGAGCACTGCTGGGACACCAGCACCGACCCGATGTCCAATGTGGTCGACGTGGTGATCCGGCGCCTGCGGGTGCGGCTCGGTGAGCCCGAGGTGATCCACACCGTCCGCGGCCGCGGCTACCGGATCGCGGTCCGGTGAAGGGCTCCGCGTCCGATCGCCTCCGCCGCCTGCGGTGGCTGCTCACCTGGCTGTTCACCGGCCTGAACGCCGCCGGTCTGGTCGTCTTCGCCTGGCTCGCCGTGAGCGCCGACCTGCAGCAGCGCGAAGTCCAGCTGGACGCCGAGCTCGCCCGCGTCACCGCACCGGTCAAACGGCTGATCACGGGCGAGGGCGACACCGTCACCACCACCTATGTCGGCCAGGACGAAGTGAACCGGCAATGCCCGCAGTTCGTGATCCTGCCCAGTGGTGCGGGCGGGTTCCCGCCGTACACGAGCGGCCGGACCTGCGTGGAGGTCGATGCCAAGCGGCTACAGACTTTCGCCGACCTGTCCGTGCGGAACGGTGCCGTGCTCAACGGCTACAGCAGCGGAACCGCGGGCGAAATGGTCCGCGTCGGCGTCGAGCCCTTCCGCAACCGCAACAACCAGGAGGCGGGCGCCATCGTCGCGGTCGCCGACGCGCGCGACGCCCTCGCCGCGCACGACCAGCTGAAACTGCTGGTCATCGGCGGATGCGTGCTCCTGCTGGGCGCGATCGGGGTGACCGGGCACGTGCTGTCCGGACGCGCGATCCGGCCCGCGACCACCGCGCTCCAGCAACAGGAGGTCCTGCTCGCCGAGACCGCGCACGACCTCCGCACCCCGGTCGCGGCGCTGCGCGCGCTGGCCGAAGCGGCACTGCGCAATCCCGCCGAGAGCGACGAACTGCTGCCACGGACCGTCCGGCTCGCCGCGCGGATGGGCGGCATCATCGACGGCCTGCTCGTCCGCGCGCGGCTGGCGGCCGGCGTCGAGTCGCTGGCCATCCAGCCGGTGCGGCTGGACCAGCTCGTCGCGAGCGTCGTGGCGGAGACACCCGCCGAGGGCGCGCAGGTGACGCTGGTGGCGGCGCCGTCGACGATCTCCGCCGATCCGACACTGATCCAGCGCGCGGTGGCCAACCTGCTCGACAACGCGCTGCGCTACGGACGGCGCCCCGGTTACGAGGCCATCGTGCACGTCACCGTCGCCGGCGGTCAGGTGACCGTCGCCGACAGCGGGCCGGGAATCGACGCGTCCCTCGCGGAGGAGAAGTTCGACCGGTTCACCAGCGGCGGCGGGTCGAGCGGGCTCGGCCTGTCGATCGTGCGGTGGGTCGCGCTCGCGCACGGCGGCAGACTGCGCGTGTACAACGCCGAAGAAGGCGGCGCGATCTTCGAACTGAAACTGCCGGAAACGCCCTGACCGGCGAATGTATCGGAGCGGCTCCACTTCTGTACCTGGTGCTTCTATGATCAGGCGGTGCCGGAGAGGGGATTCAAGCGGCGTCTGCCGCTCGCCGTGCTGACCGCGACGTGCGTGGCTCTCGTGGTCGCCGTCGCCACGGGGGCGGTGAAACCCGTCCCCGGCTTGGGGCTCACGCAAGCCGGGCACTGGGTCGCGAGCCCCGCTCTCGGCTTGGTCTTCCTCGTCAACGGCGCCAACCGGAGCGTGGACGCCCAGGCCGCCGTGCCGGGCCTCGAACCCGGCTCCGACGTGGTCCAGGGCGACACGAGCGCGTACGTGATCGGCCAGCGGCGGATCGTCGAATTCGGCAAGTCCGATCTCACGGTGAGCCGCTCGGTGGACCAGCCGGTGACCGGCGAACGGCCGTTCCTGCTCGAAACCGCGGGCGGGCCGTACCTCGTCTTCCGCGAGGCCGGGCGCGTCGTCCGGCTCGGCGACGCCTTCACTTCGATCGACACGGGCGGCTCCCTCGGCGATCCGGTCGCCACCTCGGACGGCACGGTCTGGTTGCAGCGCACGGGCGATGGGAAGCTGTGCCGGCTGGCGAAGGGCGGCGACACCGTCGGGTGCACGGTGCAGGCCGCCCGCGGGCATACCGGTGCGCTGACCGTCGTCGGCGACACTCCGGCGTTCGTCGACACCACGGCGAGCACCCTGCAGACCGTCACCGACACCGGGCTCGGCAAGCCGCTGGCGCTGAACGCGTCGTTCAGCGCGGGCGCGCAGATCGCCTCGGCCGACGCGGCCGGACGGATCGCGGTGCTCGAGCCGGGTTCACGCAAGCTGTACTTCGTCGACGCGAGTGGTCTGAGCGCGGGCCGGGCCCCCGGCCCGCCCAAGACGATCGACCTGTCCGACGGCCAGTACTCGCGGCCGACCGCCTCGTCGTCGGCGGTCGTCCTGCTCGATCTGACCCGCAACACGGTGGTCACCTACTCCCCCGACGGGCGGCCGCGGCACTCGATGCCGATCCCGCCGGAGAACGGGTCGCCGAAGCTCTCGCGCGGCGAGGACAAACGGGTCTACATCGAAGGCGCGCAAGGCAACAACGTCCTGGTGGTCGATCCGGAGGGCACGGTCGCGCAGGTCGCGGTGACCGCCGACAAGCCGCCGGTCCCCCAGCCGACGACGGTGCCCCCGTCCTCGAAGACCCAACTGCCCCCGCAACGGGGGAACGGAGGCGACCGGCCGCCGTCGCAGTCGAAACCGAAACCGCCCGCGACGTCCCCCAAGGCGCTGGTGGCGAGCCCGCCCGGCCTTCCCGGCGGTCTCCGCGCCACCTTGGCGGGCACGACCGCGAGCGTCACCTGGGGTGCGGCGGCACCGAACGGCGCGGTGGTGACGGGATATCGCGTGTCGTGGACGCCGTCGTCCGGATCGGGCGCGGGTTCGGCCGCGCTCGGCGGTGACGCGCGGTCGACGTCGATCCCGAACCTGCGCGACGGCGTGACGTACACGATCACGGTCGCGGCCGAGAACCGCGCGGGGCGAGGCGCCCCGGCCACGGCGAGGGTCTCCCCGCCCGCGGGCCCGAAGCCGACGATCACCATCAGCCGTGGGAAGACCGGGACCTACGACGAAACGTGCGAGGCGCCGAAGTGCGCCAAGATCCACGTGGTGATGAAGGGCTTCACCCCCGGAACCCGCGTCAAGGTCAGGCCGTGGTCGAGCGATCCGGACTACAGCAACGAAGGCCGCAGTTGCGACATCCCGGCCAGCGGCAACCTCACCTTCGAGGCGTTCGACTTCGGTCAGGTCGGCAACCAGGTGTGGGTGGTCACCAACACCGGCGTGAAGTCCAACGTCATCACCTGGCAGTCGGGCTAGGTGGCAGCTCGCCTCGTGAGTGGCAAGGACGGTTAGAACCGTCCTTGCCACTCACGAGGCTTGAGGCGCTAGCGAACGCAGCGGGCGCCACGGATGCCCTTGCTCTCGCTTTCGTACGAGTGCACGCTGTCGGTCGCCTGGACGACGAAGCAGTACCGCCGGCCGGGCTCGACATCGACCCGGTAGGCCGTGCCGCTTTCGACGTAGTGCGTCTTCCGAGGCAAGTCCACGCCCGCGACGATGACGGCGTAGTGCAGCGTGGATTCGGTGCTGCTCCAGGAGAGTTGGACGTACTCGCCGTGGTCGACGGGATCGGCGAGGTCGAGCCGCACGGGCTTGACGGTCGTGGTGGGCGCGCTGGACACGGGGTCGGCGCTCGCGGGCGGCACACTCAGCTCGCTCGGCCGGTTCCGCAGCACGAAAACCCCGGCCGCGGCGAGGACCGCGACCCCGGCCGCGACACCCACGATCAGCCGGGTTTTCCCTTTACGGTGGGATTTCGCGTGCTCGGGGCCGTAGTCCAGGATCGGCGCGCCCAGTGGGCGCGGAGTGGCCGCGGTGCCGGGCGTCGCGCCGAGCCGGGTGGCGACCAGGGTGGCGTCGATCGGGCGGGCGCCGGGGTCGCGTTCCAGCAGTGAGGCCACAAGCGGGCCGAGACCGGCCGGGAGGCCGGGCCGATCGATCGGCGCGACCGGCCCGCTGAGCACGCGCAGCGTCAGTTCGTCCACGGTCTCGCCCGGCTGTTCCCTCGCCGGGGAACGGCCGGTGAGCGCGAAGTACAGCAGCGCGCCGAGGCCGTAGAGATCGGTTCGTTCGTCGCGAGTGCCGTCGGTGATCGTTTCCGGCGCGAGGAACCCGACGTCGGAGTCACCGGGGAACGACTGGCGCAGCGCGAGCCCGAAGTCCGCCAACACCGGTGCCCCGGACGCGCGGAAGAGGACGTTGCCGGGCGTCATCCCGCCGTGGACGACGCCGGCCTGGTGCGCCGCGGCCAGCGTCGTCGCGAGGGCTTCGCCCAAGGAAAGCACGTCCTGGACGGAAAGCGGCCCGAACGTCCCGACGAGATCGGCCAGCGATTGCGTGCAGAGTTCCATCCGGACGGCGAACCGGCCGTCCGGCAGTTCCTTCGCCTCGGCGGGAACGAGGATCGTGTCGAGTTCGCTGAGCGAGCCCAACGCCGAGTGTTCCTTCTCAAGCTGACCGCGGGTGCGACGGTCGATGCGACCGGGATACACCTTGAGCGCGAAGGCCTCGCCGGTCGTCTCGTCCATTCCGGCCAGCACGGTGGCGGCAGGGCCCTCGCCCAGCGGCACCAGCTCGTCGTCTTCCATCGTCCCCAGTCTGTCATCCGAGGGCCGTCCACGGCGAATCCCGATGTACCGCGGATGTATTCGCCATGGACCCCGGAAGGCCACTCTTGCCGCCACTGACCAAGGAGGCGAACATGAAGCGGAATCTGCGGCGCGCGGCCGTCTACGGGGTGGCCGGGCTGGCGACCGCCGCCATCGGCGCGACGACGGCGAACGCGTTGGTGGACAGCTCGACCGACACGGCGGCCCCTCCGCCCGCACCGGCCCCGGCTCCCCCGCCCGCGCCGACGCACCAGCCCGGGGCCGCGCCGGTCGCGCCCAAGCCGGTGAACGCCTTGCCGAAGGCACACGCGGCGCCCGCACAACCGGCCGCGCCCAAGCCCGTGCACAAGGTCAAGCCCGCCGCGGCCCATCGCGCCGCCGTACCGGTCGCGTTGTCGAAGCCGCAGGTGAAGAAGGTGCGGCAGGCACCGCAGCACAAGCGGTTCGTGGTGCAGGCGGCGGCCAAGGCGCCGGCGGTGTCTCCGGTGAAGCTGACCATCGCCCCGTCCACGCCGAAGCTGGCGACCGCGATCAAGGCCGTGGACGACGCGCGCAAGGCCGTCAAGAATGCCGAAAAGACGTTGCACGATGCCAAAAAGCGGCTCTCTCAGTCCGAAAAGGACTTGAAGGAACTGCGCGAGGAGATGAAGCGGCCGTCGGGCAAGAAGCCCTGCCACGACCACAAGGCGAAGGACGACCGCAAGACGATCTCGAAGACCACCCACAAGTCGGGCACCACGGTCACGAAGACGGCGAGCTCGTCGGGCAAGGGCGCGTCCTCGTGGTCCAGCGCGACGTCGACCAACGGCACGGTCTCGGCCGACGCCTGGTGACGCGATGACCGCCACGCTGGAACCCACCCAGTACATCGTGATCCCGCAGGAAGTCTGGGAGCGCGAAGACGCGCCGCCCCCTCCTGCCGACGAATTCGAGCCGTACCCGGAAGAGGACGACGCGGATTACCTCGCGCGCGAACCCACTCCGCTGAGCGTGGGCGCCTACACGGGACTCGGGGGTGCGACAGGATCGCTGGCTTTCGGCATCGCGGCAGGCGCGCTGGTGGCTTCGCCGCTGGGCCTGGTGATCGGCGTGGCGGCGGGCGTCTTCGGTGGCCTGATGGGCCATTCACTGGCCGAAGAGATCTACGAGCGAACGCATTGAGCTGTCCGTGAAGGCCTCCTTCCCCAGGTGGAGCAGGGAAGGAGGCCTTCACGGGACTTTCCCGAACGGAGACGACGACAGTGGTGAACAACAAAGCGGACCCGACGAGGGTCATCCTCTACTCGGTGGCCGGCGGCGTGCTGACCGCGGTGTTCGGCGTGCTCGGGGCGACGGACGCGCACGCGGAGCCGAGGGACACCGCCGGTCAGCCACCTGCCAAAGATCCGAATCCGAAGAAGGCGGAGCGACTGACCGGTCCGACGCCGGAGCGGGCGCGGCAGCAGGCGGCCGACGTCCGGAAAGCCAGGGAAAGCCGGCCGGCGGAGAACAAGACGACGACAAAGGTCGTCAAGACCGAGAAACGGACGACACCGACCGTCGTGAGAAAAGTCGGCCGATCGTCGGACGAAGGCAAGAACGACGGGAAGAAAGCCGAGTCGCCGGCGGGCCGGCTGACCGGACCGACCCCGGAACGGGCGCGGCAGCAGGCGGCCGACGTCCGGAAAGCTAGGGAAAGCCGGCCGGCGGACGACAAAAAGGACGGTGGGCGCGGCGCAGGGGGCGGCGCCCGCGAGCTCATCAAGGATCTGACCTCGGCAGGATCCCGGCCCGAACCGACAGACCGCTTCCCGCTCGACCTGTCCCGCCCGAAAAAGGAGGAGACGCTAGAGCAAAGGGTCGCCAGGACATCGCCGACCCCACAACGATCGCGGCAGCAATCGGCGGACGCCCGGCAGGCAAAGAAAGAGCGATCACAAACTCAGAAGGCCAACGGCGGCACCGGAAAGAGCCCCGCACCGGCACGACTGCCGGATCACCTGCGCGATGTGCTCACCGGCGAACCGAAGTCCGATAGCGGCGACCGGTTTCCGGGCATGGTGCCGAACGCCGTGGTCACCGATCGCGGCCGTGCCGACGCCAAGAGCACAGGAGCGCGCGGGGGTGTCCGCGAGAATCTCGACAACCTGCTGACCGCCGGTCCCACGCGCGGGCGGTCCGACGAGTTCCCCGGGATGGCGTCCCGGACCCCATCCCGCCCCAGGCCGGCGCGACCACCCGCGGCGGCCAAGGACCCGGACGACCACTGGGTCGGCAATGTGGCCGACGAGGCGCGGGAAACCGTCGTGGAGAGCCTGGAAGCGATTCCGGCCGCCATCGGCAGTTTCGTGCAGGCAAACCAGGACGCCACGACGTGGTCCGAGGCCGATCCGGACAGCGAAGAGTGGCGCGCGGCCGACAAACGCATCAAAGAACGCGGCGAGGCGGTCGCCGAGATCGTGCGAAATCCCGGCAAAGTGGTGGACGAGGTCATCCGCCCCTACAAGGAGGACTGGAACAGCGACAAGCCGGAACGTGTCATCGGCCGCGCGGCGGTCGACATCGGCACCATGTTCATCCCCGGTGTCGGTGTCGGCAAGAGGGCGCTCAGCGCGGCCAAGGCGTTGCCCGGAGGACCCGATCTGGACACCGATGCCAGGCCGCGGCCGGACCACGAGCCTCAGCCCGATCGAGCCGACAGCGCGCCACCGGCCGGCACTCCGGACACGGCCACACCCCGGTCGCCGAACGATGGCGACCGTCGTGGCAGCAGGGTGCTCCCGGCCCCGGTGACCCAACTGCCCACGCTGCCCCGCGCCAACCGTGCCGATTCCCCCGCTCGTCCGTCGGATCGGGACCGTCGGGACACCGCCACTCCACGGTCGAGAACGTCCGACGGCGGCGAATCCAAGCGGCAGTCGAGCGACCCGGAAACCGGCACGAGCACCTCACCCAAGGCAAGGGAAAGGACCGAAGCCACGACCCGGTGCGCGACGCCGAACAGCTTCGTACCCGGCACACCCGTCCTGCTGGCCGACGGAACCTACAAACCGATCGAACAAGTCAGGCTCGGCGACCGGGTTTTGGCGACCGACCCTGTCACCGGCCTCACCCAGGCCCGCCCGGTGATCAACCTGATCCCCGGCCAGGGCCTCAAGGAACTGGTGC
>Ga0307518_10003510_pt1 | contig 11300 bp, 9 predicted proteins | sample 25_EM_MG_FD_203889 | JGI IMG/M metagenome (GOLD analysis project Ga0307518, IMG submission 203889) | Populus trichocarpa ectomycorrhiza microbial communities from riparian zone in the Pacific Northwest, United States - 25_EM | ecosystem: Host-associated > Plants > Roots > Unclassified | place... | reverse complement strand
GTTATTTCACCGATACACCTAATGAAGAGGAAGGGGAGATAATTTACCTGTCGAGCCAATCGCAACCATCTATGTAGTTCTAATTTTCGATGCGGCAAGGTACATAAATAGATTAGGCTGTTTTCACAGTTGTAATTATATTATGTCATCCAAACCCCGAGTCACAGCCTACCACAAGGAGTGATGAGTCGCTTGTTATCACTCCGAACTTTTTCGGTTCCCTCTGTCATGTCAACAACAAGGTACGAACACCAAAAGCCCCGACTACTAGTCGTGAGTCACAGAGACCCCGGAAACTTCAAGTAAGCGATGGAAAACATGAGGCAAGTCCAGCATATATAAGGCCTGGCTTTTTTCTCTGCTCTTCCCTGTTCTCTGTCTCCTTCGTCCCCTCCGTCCTCATCGTCATTCCCCTTCGTCCTTGTCGCTCACCCATCATTCTCATTGTTCTTTCATTGTTTTCATCGTTCTATTCTTGTCGTTCTTGTCGTGATCATTTTTACCATTTTCATCATACTCGCCGTTGTTTTCTTTTCACCTTCTGTTCATCCTCTCCCTAGTATGTCCTTGATCTTTCACCACTGTTACCTTCAGCGTAGGTCCATTAGAAATTTCATTGGATGTGAATACAAGTGATGGGTGGTTTGGGCCTACTAAATCCTTGCGTACCATGTCTTCGAATGCTTTCAACGTTCCCAAATTGATGTTCAATTCTGACTCCAGGGATCATCGGGCACGTTGGGTATGGGTTGGGGCCCATTAAATCCTTGCGTACCATGTCTTCGAATGCTTTCAATGTTCCCAAATTGATGTTCAATTATGACTCCAGGGATCATTGGGTATGGGTTGGGGCCCACTAAATCCTTGCATACCATGTCTTCGAACACTTTCAACATTCACTGATTGATGTTCAATTCCCACTCCAGATATTGGTACTATCTCCCTCAAGTGTTGGTTCATGGCACCAGTCACTGTGATTGGAAGGCTATATTGGGTATGGGTCCCTCATGACTCTCAGCCTCAATGTGACAGTGGCTACTGCTGCCCACGAGATGGCTGAGCAGCTCTATGCACATATCGACATCAGCAAGCTGAACTGGCTAGAACAGCCATGGGTTGCTTGGTGCCTTTGGATCGGGAACCCCATCTTGCGATGGGTCTCATGAGTTTTCTGCTTCACAAAGTAAGTCCTTGATGTGTATTTATGGATGGTGCATCGCTAAATGTTCACTTTCTGTCATGCAGATTGTCTACTTTGGTCGTTGTGTTTCCTGGACCATCATAGATGCCATTCCTTGCGTCCAGATGTGGAAGATTCAGCTGGACAAGACTCCAACTGCAGCAGAGCAATGGGAGTGCACCAAGGGTGTCCTTTCCTCCCATTTTGCTATTGAACTTCCTGCTGTATGTACTTTGTGTCTCGAAGCCTCAGCCAGTAACTTATTCTTGTTCCAAATCTGGTTTTTCCACCCCATGGCAGATGCACTTGGTTTGAAAACCCCAAATAGCTTTTTTCTTCGTATTTGAAGACCCACTTCTGGGGTATGGTACAGTTGCTGCGTATATGCATGCTTGGTCAGTCTAATCGCTATTACAGCTCACCGGGCATTAGACACGGGTGTTTTGAATGCTGCTGAAAGAAACTCCTCGAGGAAGTGGAGGCAGAGGGTCACTTGGCTGAGGCAGTTGCTGAAGGCAGCGTGCCAATGCTAACTGGCAAGACCCTTAAGGTCCAGTAAAAGGACTTCACGAATATAGAGATCATGCACATATATAATGCAGTCACATTGATATCCAAATTACACTACCCAAGGAATAAATCCCTAATCATTGATGTTACATACTTGAATGCAATTGGAATGTTGCATTGCAGTTACTTTTGCATGATGCAATGTGAGTGTCTGTTGCGGTCCGTATCCTTGTAGCAGACTATGAGTGATGCTAACTCCCAGTCTCCCAAAATGGAAGGAGGAACTGGCTGCAGTTCCTCCTTCCATTTTGGGACATACGTCTGCAAGCCTCAAGGCTACATACACCCTCGAGTCATAGTCTTGCATAGGGCCCACTAAGTCCTTGTGCACCATGTCTTCAAATGCTTTCAACATGAACATAGATCTTGTAGCAAGCATAAGTATAATACTGCTCCTTTATCATTGTCATGGAATATTTACAATAATTCATTAATGTCTATAGTACTCCATCTCATTTGCTGGTCCCTGCTAAGCTTTGGTTACTGTTATCTTTGTGTTAAGGGTATTCCTCTTACCGAATTACTTTGCCTCATTCCGACAGACTTCACTGCGAATGTGAGTGCGCAGCCTACTTGCTGTGAATATAGCCCCACAACAATCACATTTTTCTAGCAACCCTATTCCATCATATTGGGTAATGCCCAGTCCAGAGGCAAGCGCAAGGAGCAGATCATGCTCACGATCTGTTACCTCTGCATGCTTTGCCATGGTCGGGCAAGTTTCAACTGTCATTGAATGGTGCCTACTATGACCATTGCCACGAAGCAGCACATCCTTCACATGGGGTGTAATACCTTTAGAAATATTAGTCAAATACGTATTGAGCATTTACTTGAACTTACTGGAACGAGTGCGGTGATGTGTATTTGCAGGATGTGGGCGCGGTGAAGAAATAAATGAGACCTCTGGCTCAGTGAGCCTGTGCCCTGGGTACATAGACATAAATGAGCCTAAGTAATTGGGGAAGTGCGGTGCAATCTCAGCATGCCCCCTCGTAACATTGGCCAGCTGAGCTTGGAAGCTCTGAATCAGACGGCAAGTATAATCTGCTGCACTTTGCGCTACAAAATAGTAATGTTAAGTGACATGAAATCAAGAAAGGTAAAAACAACTTACGAGTAAGTGCCAGGATTTCATCATAAGATGAGAATAGCATGGCAGTGTGGTGCGTTTCATTGAGATTTACTGCGGAGACAAGATGTGAACAGTCCAATAGACAAGCTAAGAGGTGAAATGACTTACAATGGAATCCACATAAATTGACATGCAAATGACAAAGAACTTCGGTACGAACAGTGTTCATACCACTGACAACAGAGCTGACAAATCGCACTGGCTGCAGTTTGTAGGAGAGAATGCCACAGAAGCATTCCCAAAACATGCCGCGCCGTTTAAGGTATTGCAGAATACCATTGGGCACAATTCGGTTTCTGCAACATACAGGGCTACAGGTGTGAACCAATAAATCAGAATGAGAAGAAAAAAACACCCTTACAATGCTACTTCGACGATCTGTTGCACATCACGAGAATAGATGATAATTTCCGTGCTGCTGCGTTGTCGTGCTTGGCAGATAGCAAAAATTGGGTGACGTGGGGCTGGCATAGTCTCTCGATGGCAGAGTAATAGGGAGTCAGTGAGGGTGACTTGAGGTAGCCAGAATGAAGACCTCACCTTTATATGCTGCTCACCAAATTGGTTGATGGATCTCTGTTATCAATCGCCGCTCCGTTGATTGAGTGATCATTACAACTCTCCGAGCCATCCTACAGAATTGGTGAGAAAAGAAAACGTACCAAGTAGCTACTTCCAAGAGATTTTGTGATGAAATGTGCCAATGGCAAAGTGCAGTTTCCTGAAAACAGGGGAACCAGTTGAATGTGGGTTGGATGGCAGAAAGCCAAGGGTAATGTATCTGAATTGTAAAGGGCGGAATCCAGTGTCATCGGCACTCAATGACCACACGGGTGTCCGATCTTGGTCCCAACACACCCTGTGCTTGGACAACGGAATGAAACCAACCATTCAGATTGAGCGTGACACGCATGTCATCAGCAGGAGATTGTTGGCAAGTCCAACATCGCCGTTGCCTCTAAAAATATATTTGCCGTAGATTTGTATAGTCGCTGTGGGTACAGGTTTTCTTGGCCTGACAAGACCTAGTGAAGCATGATGGAATGAGTTGTTGGTGTTGACGGATGCATGTAGAGTCCAGACAACGGCGCAGCAGTGCCAGGTCCTGTCACGACCATGCCCAATTCCGGTTGCTCGCCCGGTTACTCCGGTTTCGTCGCACCTCTACAGCTCGATCCCGGCCCTTGCGCTTCATCCCCGGTCCCGGACTAGGCTCGCGCACATAGTATCTGTTAAGTCCGTACTCGGCCCTCGTCGTCTCCCCTATCCGGTTTAGTTCCACTTACCACATTGTTCCTGCACTCGCTCCGTCGTCCCTGTATGCTTCCAGTTCCCCGTGTTTGCTTCGAGCCAGACTCCCTGGTTATTTTCCTGTCCCCATTTATTTTACTGACCTATTCCTTTTACTCTCGTGCCCTTGTTCCGGTTTCTGGTTGTTTACTTGTCACCGTATATACTCAGGATACTTCCATCTCCGTATATAAAGTCCTGTACTCGGTCCTGTATCCTTAGTCTGAAATCAACTAAGTCACCCACTCTGTAACTCTTGTCCCTGCTCTCTTGTCTTGACCGGAATCCACGCAAGGGGTCAACGCTTTACTTCTGTCGTTGTACCCAATCGGTCTACTCTGCCCCCGAGCAATTCCCGGCCTAGGCCAACCCCTGCCTCCCCCTCGTTCGAGTTCTTAACCGGATTTCGTCCGGACTTTGTCCGGAGTGGACCCAGATTTGACAGTATTTCAGACTCGCACCTTGTGTGGGTTCTCAAATGTTACTAGTACGCCCTGTTAGGAAAAAAAAATCCCTATTATGACCATGACTACCCGTGCTTGCTCTCGTACTGAGGTGGCACTTGCTGAAGAAGCAGGAGCAGTCGACGATCTTCGTCTCTCTGCCGCCCAACAGGCTATGTCTAGCCGAAGGCAACCTCCAGCTTCGGTAAGCCAATTCCGGAGCTTCACAGCTCGTTCCCCCAGACCAGTGTCATCGACTCCGCGTCGCGACGCTGTGTCGCAGAGCCTTCGTGGTTCTGCAGACCCTGTTCACCAAGGATCTGCTCCCGGTGATAGGTTCCCCTACCATCATGACCCCAGCCCGGATCGTCGCGAGCCCGGTTGTTACCAGTGGTTCGGCCCCGAAGACGATGGTCCCGGTAATGACCCAGACGACCCCGGCAATGATGGTGAGGATGACGACGACGACGAGGATTTCCTCGACGCTACGGAAGAACTAGACGCTAACCTAGCGGTCTTCCATAATCTCGCCCTCGCTGTCAACCGCCTCTCCCGCTCCTCTCGCCATACCAATGAGTCCTCTTCGTCACGTGCCAAGGTCCGAGACCCGGACACCTTCGACAGCACCGACCCCAAAAAACTCCGGACCTTTCTGGTCCAATGCGAACTTTGCTTTCAAGATCGCGCAAAGGCTTTCCGCCTGGACCGCGCTAAAATCACTTTCGCTCAGTCATACCTAAAAGGTATGGCATTAGAGTGGTTCGAACCGGACCTTCTCGAGTCCGCCGATCCATCTAACTGTCCCCGCTGGATGGACAACTGGATCGCCTTCGTTGCGGAGCTCCAGTCCACCTTCGGACCACACAACCCGGTCGCTGATGCAGAGCATCAGCTCGACCTCCTCCAGATGAAGGATAGCCATCGTGTCACGCGGTACATCGTCGACTTCAACCGGCTGGCCTCTCAGATTAGGGGTTACGGTGATGGTGCACTCCGTCACTATTTCTACTCCGGTCTACCCGACCGGATCAAGGACGAACTTTCCCGGATAGGGAAGCCATGGACGTTGGATGGTACCCGCGCCCTGGCACAAGAGATCGACGCGCGCTATTGGGAGCGCAAGGATGAAATCTCCCGGACCTCTAAAAGTCAGTCGTCCACCCCTGCCAACAAATCCCTCAACTCTGGGGGCAACTCGACTAAATCCGGTCAGGAGAAATCCAAGACCGGTGGCAATACTTCGTCTGGTTTCCCCAAGCCGGCCACGAAACCTACCACCTCCGGTTCCTCTAAACCGGACCTGACCGACAAGCTCGGGAAGGATGGTAAGCTTACCGCCGATGAGCGAAAACGTCGCCTCGACAACAACCTTTGCATGTTTTGCGGGGGTGCTGGCCACTTTGCTGACAAGTGCCAGAAAAAGTCGAAAAAAGCCAAAGCTCGCGCTGCGGCAGCCTCTGAGTCCGTGAAACCAGACTCAAACTCGGTTGCTACTCCCGAGTCAAAAAAAGAGTAAGCAGCTCCCGGATCTCTGCACCACCGGAGAGCTGCGTTGACTCCGGTAGTGCACCCACGGAGGCTCGCCTCAACGCGTCCGCTCTTTCAGACCCGAATTCCCTTATTCTGTCCGTTTCCTTATTAGCTTACAATTTATCAAAAATCCACGCGCTCGTGGACTCCGGTTCCACTCACTGCTTCATAGATTTACAGTACGCGCACAAAAACAGGTTTGTCACATATTCAGTACCCCCAATTGTACTCCGGCTCTTCGATGGTACATCCAACTTTACGATTACCCAAGCAGTTGATTTATCAATCCTGTTCCTTGCAACCGGTGATGTCACCCCTATGATATTTTATCTCACTCCGCTCGATTCAGAATGCAAACTAGTCCTTGGACACAACTGGCTCACCCGCTTCAATCCGTTGATTGACTGGGTATTGGGCAGTATCAAATTCCGGACTACCGCAGGATGTCTGCTTGCGCCCCCGTCGACTCCGTCTCCGGTCCAGCCCGGAAAATCTGAGCCTGGTCTCTCTGACCGGACTACCCCTGGCACCACGCCATCTGTCGACACGCCGGTTTGCGCCCCTCCTCACATCTCTCTGGTCAACTCTGTCGCGTTCAAACGCGCGTGTAAGTTAGAGGGATCCATCCGGTTCCTACTCCAGCTTCTCCCTTCGGAGGAGGCAAAAGCCCGGTCTTCATCCGGTTCATTTCCTTCGGAATTGACTAGCGTCCCTCCGGAGTACCGCGACTATGCAGATGTCTTCAGTAAGGCAAAAGCCTCTGAGCTTCCGCCCCATCGCGATTATGACCTGAAGATCGATCTTGAGGAAGGAGCATCTCCACCCCTGGGAACACTCTACTCGTTGTCTCCGGTCGAGCTTTCCGCTCTCCGGACTTTCATCGACGAAAACCTTGCTACGGGTTTCATACGACCTACCACCTCTTCCCACGCTGCTCCGGTCCTCTTTGTCAAAAAGAAGGACGGCTCCCTTCGACTCTGTGTCGATTTCCGGGGCCTCAACAAAGTCAGCAAGAAGGACCGCTACCCGCTCCCTCTCATCTCCGACCTCCTAGATTCTCCCAGCCGTGCTAAGATCTACACTAAGATCGACCTCCGGCACGCATATCACCTAGTCCGGATTGCTCCGGGCGACGAGTGGAAGACCGCCTTCCGCACACGATATGGATCCTATGAGTGGTTGGTAATGCCTTTCGGCCTGACTAATGCTCCTGCAGCATTCCAGCGGTTCGTTAATACTATATTCGCCGACATGCTCGACGTCTGTGTGGTCGTCTATCTTGACGACATCCTCATCTACTCCGAGGACATGGACTCGCACCACAAACATGTCCGGGAGGTCCTCCGACGTCTCCGGTTGCATAAGCTATTTGCCAAACCGGAGAAATGTGAGTTCCACTCGGACTCGGTTGAATATCTTGGATATCGCCTCTCCCCTAATGGTTTGACCATGTCCCCGGATAAGATCACTACGATCTGCGACTGGCCTGAGCCCCGAAAGGTGAAGGACATCCAGTCCTTCCTCGGGTTCGCAAACTTTTACCGCCGATTTATCTTTAATTACTCCGACATCGTGGTGCCCCTGACCCGGCTCACCCGGAAAAACGCTCCCTGGAGTTTCTCTGAGGGATGTCGGAACTCCTTTAACACACTCAAACAGGCCTTCACCACCGCACCAATCCTCACACATTTCATTCCGGACTCTCCAATTACCGTGGAGACCGATGCTTCTGACTACGCTGTCGCCGGTATACTTTCCATTACCTGCGCTGATGGCGAACTGCGTCCGGTCGCATTTTACTCCCGGACCCTGACAGCCCCGGAGCTGAACTATGACACGCACGACAAAGAATTACTGGCTATCTTTGAGGCATTCCGTTCGTGGCGCCATTATTTGGAGGGCTCCGCTACCCCGGTCGACATTGTCACCGACCACAAAAACCTGGAATACTTTTCCACATCGAAAGTTCTTACACGCCGGCAAGCCCGGTGGTCGGAATTTTTGTCCCAGTTCCACTTGGTTATCCGCTTTCGTCCCAGTAAGCTCGGTGCTAAGCCTGACGCCCTGACTAGACGATGGGACGTCTACCCCAAAGAGGGGGATAGCAGCTACGCCCGGGTTAACCCCCAGAATCTCCGGCCGGTATTCACCCAAGAGCAACTAGCTCACTCCCTTCGCGCTACGTACCTAGAGCTCCCTATCCTAAGGGCAGTTGACATCATGGACGTCGAGACCCTTCACTCAGACATCCTGTCCGCCCTCTCCACTGACCCTACTGCCCAAGCTCACCTCTCGGATACCGCCGAGTCACGGTGGTCAGTAGATGAGTCCGGTCTCCTCCGGCTCCATGATCGCATCTACGTACCAGACTCAAAGGACCTTCGTCTCAGAGTTCTCCAGTACAAGCATGACCACCCCACCTCTGGGCACTTTGGACAGAATCGCACCCTGGAGCTCATCCGTCGCGACTATGCCTGGCCAGGCCTCCGGTCATTCGTTATGAACTACGTCCGGACCTGCACGACCTGTGCCCGAGCAAAAGCACCGCGCCACCGCCCCTATGGGTTGCTTAAACAACTCCCTATCCTGGAGAAACCCTGGAATTCAATATCCATGGATTTTATAGAGCAACTCCCCCGCATCCTCCGGCTTCACGGCCATCCTAGTCGTCGTAGACCGGCTTTCAAAGCAATCCATCTTCATTCCAACTCATGATACCATCACCAGCCCGGAACTCGCGAAACTATTCCTACTCCATGTATTCTCCAAGCACGGAGTTCCCGCCCACGTCACCTCTGACCGAGGTACTGAGTTCATATCCCACTTCTTCCGTTCGCTCGGAAAGGCACTTGACATGCGCCTACACTTCACTTCCGGCTACCACCCGGAGGGCGATGGCCAGACTGAGCGTTCCAACCAAACGCTCGAACAGTACCTCCGGTGTTACTGCAATTACCAGCAGGACAACTGGGCAGACCTCTTACCGCTCGCAGAGTTTGCATACAATAATGCACCTAGTGCAACTACCGGAGTTTCCCCCTTCTTTGCAAATAAAGGTTACCACCCTAACATCTCCGTTCACCCAGAACGCGATATGACCTCCACCCGGGCCCGAGAATACGCAGTCAATCTAGACTCACTGCACAGTTACCTCCGCGAAGAAATGGCCAATGCTCAGATCCGCTACCAAGGCCCGGCAGATGCCAAACGGACTCCGGCACCGGACTTCAAGGTCGGCGACCAAGCCTACGTAAAAGCAAAGTACTTCCGGTCCACACGACCATCCAAAAAACTTTCCGAAAAGAACCTAGGGCCATATACAATTATAGCTCAAGTCGGTTCACTCTCTTTCACACTCCGTCTACCGGATTCTATGCGCGCAGTTCATCCGGTTTTCCACGTCTCACAGCTCGAACCAGCCGTGCCCAACTCCATCCCCAACCGAACCCAACCACCACCCCCGCCAGTCGAAGTTGACGGCGAGTCGGAGTTCGAGATCTCCGAGATCCTCGACTCCAAGATCGACCGTCGGCGCAAAACTTGCAAACTCCTGTACTTGGTCCGGTGGACCGGTTATGAGGGTACTGACGAGGAAACCTCGTGGCTACTCGCCACCGAGCTTGGTAACGCAGTAGAACTCCTAGACGAATATCATTCCCGGTACCCTGACAAACCCGGCCCTTTGGCCTCTGTCTAGTCCGGTAATATTCCCGGTACCTCTTTCTCGTGTTTGAAAATCATTTCTCCCTGTTCTGTCTGTCTCTTTCCCTGTCTTGCCGCTCTGTTTCATTTCCTAGACGCTTTTCTTTTATAAACATTAAAAAGAAAAAATAATACAACAAAGTTTACAGAAAGAAAAAAATGTCCGGACCGGACTCAAGCGTCCTCCGAGGCGTGCGCTTCATTGTCCTCGCGAAGCCCGGTGACCTCCCCTTCGACCTCCTCCTGGTCGACATCCTCTCCATCCGTCGACTCCACTCCAGCTTCTCTGGTCTCCTCAAATCCGAACAGGGCACACTCGTCCACAAGCGTGCCCAGCGACTGCCCGGACGCGGAAACCGCCGCCGCCATGTACCACTGCGCCGATGCGAGGTTTTCTACCGCCTCGATCAGCCGGTCCATACGCTCGATGAGCGCGGACCCGGACCCGGACGGACCCACGACGATCTCCACGTCGTTGTCGATCTTGGCGACCGACTTCTTGACACGTTTCTTCTTCTCGCCGGCTCTGGGAGACGTCGCCGCCGCCTTCCCTTTCCCCTTTCCGGTTCCGGACCCGCTCCCTTCCACCTCCGGCCACTCACACTTTTCCTTCATCAATGCGCAGCGTATGCACGCGCGCTGCCGGGGGTTTTCGGCATCCCTCGTGCAAGGAACGCCTATGCGTGCACATCGCACGCAGCTGTGAGGCATGGTTAGCAAGAAACAAAAAAATCAACCGATACTTACCTGTTTTCCTGTGACCGGTTCCCACTGGGCCCGGCCACCGCGTTCTCCTCACGCTGCCTCTTCTTCGTCGCCTCCCCTGCCTTCTGCTTTCCGGTCGCCTCCTCGCGCGCTTTCTTCTCCGCATACGCCTGCTCCCTTTCCGCTTGGAGCCGGGTGATATCTTCCCGCGCCCTCCGCTCCGCGTCTTCCTTGGCCTTTTGTTGAGCCGCTACCCGGGCTCTTTTCTCTGCCGCCTCGCGCGCACGTTCCTCCGCCGCCTTGCACTTGTCTTCCGCCATAAGCCGGGCCTTCTCAGCGAGAATCCTCTCCCGCTCCGCCAAAAGCCGGGCCCTCTTCTCCGCCTCCTCTCGCTCCTTGCGCTCGGCCTCCTCACGTTCCCGGCGCGCCTTCTCCTCTCGCCTCGCCTGCTTGTGTCGATGGCGCTCTTCCGCCTTCGCCCGGGCCACGTTGACGTCGTCATCGTCGTCCGATTGCAGCTCCGGCGTTTTGGCCTTTGTCCAGTCTTGCTGACCGGGCACGATGGGGATAGTGGGGGTGGGTTGTTTGGATGCGGCGGACATGATGAGTGTTTTAGAAAAAAAAAAATTGCTGAGAACGAAATCCGTCGATTCACTTATAAGAATGAATTCAAACTCAGACAAAGGGTGTGGACTCACCATTGTTCTTAGCCGGCCTCATGCTTGCCTCATGGCGCCTCATGGGT
>Ga0307518_10003509_pt1 | contig 11301 bp, 7 predicted proteins | sample 25_EM_MG_FD_203889 | JGI IMG/M metagenome (GOLD analysis project Ga0307518, IMG submission 203889) | Populus trichocarpa ectomycorrhiza microbial communities from riparian zone in the Pacific Northwest, United States - 25_EM | ecosystem: Host-associated > Plants > Roots > Unclassified | place... | reverse complement strand
ACTTTTCCTTCTAGTTCAATTTCAACTTCGAAGTGTGTTTCTCTTATTCATTGTGATATTTGGGGTCGTTATAAAACCCCTTCTATTTCTGGTGCTTTTTTTTTCTTGACCATTGTGGATGATTTTTATCGCTTTACATAAGTTTTCTTCATGCGTAACAAGAGTGAGACACAAACTCTACTCCGTCAATTTTTTCATTATGTTCACACTCAATTCAATACAAAGGTTCAAAAACTCTGTTTTGATAATAGGGCTGAATTTATTTCATTAAAATTTTTTTTCCTTGAGGAAGGCGTTCTTTTTCAACACTCTTGTGTATATACACCTCAGCAAAATGGTGTCGTTGGGCGCAAACATAGACACATCCTTGAAAATGCTCGCGCTCTTCGCTTTCAATCTCATTTATCCATTACTTTCTGGGGAGAATGTATTCTTACTGCCGTCCATATTATTAATCGCCTTCCTACTCTGTTGCTTCACAAAAAGACACCCTTTAAGATTCTTTACAACAAACTTCCTGATTATTCTCGCATGCGAGTTTTTGGTTGTGTTGCTTTTGCAACCATAGTCAATCCATCCTCAAAATTTTCTCCCCGTGGCACAAAATGCATTTTTCTTGGTTACCCTATGGGACAAAAAGCTTACAAACTTTACGATATTGCAACTCAGAAAATTTTCACCAATCGGGACGTGGTCTTTCTTGAGGATACCTTTTATCATCCACCACAAGTCAATCCTACAACACACAATCCACCAGCCTTGCCCCTTCCTCTTCCTATTATGTCTGATTCTTTTTCCCATCTTCCTCCCTCATCAGCCATCATCGACCCTTTCGATCCCCCCATGTCCTCTTCACCCGCACCAACCGACTCAGTACCCTCTCTTCTTGAGCTACCTTCCTATACTCCATTAAATCCACCAGCTGCATAGCAACCCACTATTCAGCCGGATGACCCTGTCCTTCTTGACCCTATTCTGCTTATTCCTGATCAGCCACTTTGTCGTTCTCAACGCACTCGAGAAGCCAACGTCCGCCTCAAGGATTATGTTTGCTAGCAGGTGATTCTGCCTCCACACCAATTGTTCTCGGCCTCGTCTGCACCTACACCAGGTACGAAATATCCTCTCTGTCATTTTATTTCTTATAATCAGTATTCTCCATCACATCTCTGTTATATTGCTAATGTTAGTCGTGATGAGGAACCCCTTTCATATGAACTTGCTATGACTGATCCTAAGTGGCAGGAAGCTATGAATTCTGAGCTTCAAGCTCTTATTGACAATCAGACATGGAGTCTCGTTCCTTTGCCCCCTGGCAAACGCCTGATCAGTTGTAAATGGGTGTATCGCATCAAGCGCAAGGCTGACATGTCAGTTGAGCGCTATAAAGCTCGCCTGGTCGCTCGGGGTTTCACACAAAATGCTGGAATTGATTATCATGATACTTTTTCCCCTACCGCAAAAATGGTCACTGTCCGCTGCCTCCTTGCTATTGCTGCCAGTCTGAACTGGCCTTTACATCAGCTTGACGTCAATAATGCTTTCTTAAATGGTGATTTATTAGAAGAAATATATATGTCTCCTCGTCCTGGTCTTCGGCGACAGGGGGAGAACATTGTGTGTCGCCTTCACAAGTCACTATATGGCCTTAAGCAAACGTCTCGACAGTGGTTCTCTAAGTTCACAAAAGTTGTTCTTGCTGCTGGTTTTTTTAGGTCAAAAGCCGACTATTCCTTGTTCATAAAAAAAGACGGCACATCTCTTACTATCCTATTGATCCATGTGGATGACATTTTGATAACCGGAAACAACATTGAATCCATCAAAGGTTTAAAGCAGTTCCTTCATACTCGTTTCCGCATCAAAGACCTTAGTGATCTGAAATTCTTCTTAGGCATTGAAATAGCCCGTTCTAAGAAGGGCATTTACATTTCCTAGCATAAATATGCTTTGGAAATTATCAAAGACAGTGGATACTTGGGTGCCAAGCTAGTTGAATTTTCTATGGAAGAATGCAGACTTTCAAATACAGGAGAATTGCTCAAAGATCCTTGTGTATACCAGCGTCTAGTTGGTCGATTGATTTACTTAACCATCACTAGACCTGATATCATATATTCAGTTCACATTCTCAGCCGATTCATGCATGAACCACGTCAACCTCACATGGCTGCTGCTCTTCGAGTTGTTCGCTATTTAAAATCAGCTCATGGTCAAGGTTTGCTTCTTCATTCAAATAACCCATTACACTTAAGGGCATTTTATGACTCTGATTGGGCGGGTTGTCTTATCACTCGCCGCTCCACCACTGGGTATTGTGTAATCCTTAGAAATTCCTTAATTTCATGGAGAACCAAAAGGTAAAAGATAGTTTCTTTATCAAGTGCGGAAGCTGAATACAGAGCAATGGTAGGTACATGTTGTGAGCTTACTTGGTTAAGATATTTATTAACAGATTTGCATATGCCAGTTTCAGATCCTGTTACTCTTCATTGTGATAATCAAGCTGCCTTACACATTGTAAAAAATCCTGTGTTTCATGAAAGAACTCAGCATATTGAAATGGATTGCCATTTTATTCGGGACAAAATTTTACGAGGTGAAATTGTTACTCGATATGTGATTTCTTCACAACAATTAGCAGATGTGTTTACAAAAGCTTTGGGAAAAGAGAAGTTCAAGTAGCTCATGTGCAAGTTGGGAGTTATTGATATTCACTCTCCAACTTGAGGGGGGTGTTGGAAATTATTTTAATAGTGTTTTGATATAAATAGGAAAGCTATATCTTGAGATAAGTAGGAAAGATACGTAAGAATATTTTGTATCAATCTGCATTCAATTAGCTGTCATTCCTTATTAGTCTCTGATTTATAAGGGAACCTTAATGTATCCTGTATACATATTGAACATAATCAATACAGTAAACTATTCCGCTTGAATAGTTTTTACTTATAGTTTTGTTATGTTAATCTAAAAAATAATCTTTCAAAAATAAAAAAAATTATTTTGATGCATTTTGGAATGAAAAGTACTTTGAAAAGCAACCGCAACCACACTTTCAAACAGGCATATCTCACATATATGTTTTTTTATATATATTTTAAAAGTAATTTTAAAAAAAGTTAGAAATTTTTTAATTTTTTTCTTTGCTTCAAATTAATATTTTTTTGGCGTTTTCAAATAATTTTGATGTATTGATGTCAAAAATATTTTTTTTAAGAAACAAATATTATTTTGATGCATTTCCGAGTGAAAAACACTTTGAAAAGCAACGACTACTACACTCTCAAACAACCCATAAATAGTCTCGGAAGATGACAAATTGGGCAATGCGACATGCATTGCTGTTAGAGGAACCAAGGTCAGTCCAAGCTCTCTCTCTCTCTTTTTTTGTTTTCTTTTTTGAAATTTAGCATAATAACAAAAACAAAATTCAAAGAATAGCATAAGTCAAATGAATAACATAATAACTTTTTTTTAATTAACACAATTTAGCTAGACTCAAGCCTCATTTCACTTTCCTTTCTTTCATTATTTCTTTTCTCCTTCACTGCCCTTGATCCTTTCATGACCCATTATGCACCACCACTATCTCCCTCTACCCCCCCCACCACAAAACAACCACTTATAAAATATGACACCAACTCTCTCTCCCTCTTTTACTCCATGGTGAAGAAGACTGATTCTCTTTCCTCTCACTCATATCTTTCTTGTATTTCAGCCACCACTACTACAAAATTAAAATAAATAAATAAATAAGAGTTTCATTGACAATTCTATCAAAATATTGACACATCATTATTTATCAAAAAGATTATTCAGTCTGTAAATATAAATAAGTTATAAATGAGAATTCCCTCCCCCTCTTATTCTTCTTCTTCTTCTTCCTACAAAAAGAAAATACTAAATAACCCCCTCTATAAAAGATAGTGCTGTGAAATTAAGCAAGAAAAAGATAAATTGGTGAGGTGAGGGCTTAAAGAAATGGCCTTCTACATGGCTTCCTATATATGATGATGCCTCCAAACAACTTATATGTTTACCTTACTATATAAGATAATGAATATACAATATATGAGACCTTGGGTAAGAGTTATAAAGAATGGAATGCTTGCTAAAGCTTAAAATGAAAAAAAAAAAACATAATTATACTGATAGGTATATAGGTTACCATATGTGATGTATAGTCTATGATATTGGTAATTAACTCATTTTACTTGTGAGGTTTAAGACATGAATTTTGTTGATTCATAAAATAAAAGAGTTAATATAAATATTATGTTTTACAAGGGTCTATATGTACTCCTACATGTTGATAAATGGGCTAACCATATGGCCAATGCTCAAATCAGCTATTGTACTAAAATGATTGTAATAGACATGTTTTATGATTAAATTATATTACAATATGGCCAATGCTTAGAGGTTTAAGTCATAATTTTTGTTAATTTATAAAATAAAAGAGTTAATAAAAATATTATGTTTTACATGAGTCTATATGCATTCCTATAGGTTGATGGATAGGTTACCACATGTCCAGTGCTCACATGGGATATTGTAGTAAAGTGGTTGTAATAAACAAATTTTATGATTAAATTGTATTACAATAAAAGGACTAAAAGACATTGTTGGATTTATATATCCATTGGTTGATAAACAAGTGTTATATATGAAGGAGAATAATTATTTTAGGGACACGAATAGAGGAGATTTTATTGAAATTATGATAGAAATTAAGAGACATAAATCATAATTGTATGATTGAGATAAAGACCAGAGATGAGTTAAATAATATGATAAGAATATAACTAGGTGGATAAAACATCAATACAATTTATTGATGTTAAATGAATGAAAAAAAATTGACCTTATGTTTCTTTGATGTTCAATACTCAAAGTATCCTTAAGTATTGTGGAAATTTAGGGCGTTACAGGATGAACGCTAACCATATGGGTCTGCCCAAACATCTGACTTTTATATTTATTATTTTCTCCTTGATGCATACATTATAAGCGTCAATTTAATGAATAGTGTTGTCGCTTTTAGGTTGTATGTACAACCCGCTCAGACAGCAAAATATGGTCTTTTAAGGTGTTTCTAAAATCATATCATCAAGTTGTTTCCAAGAAGTTCCGACATGTCCTTAGTGGCCCATTCTTTCATTCTTTTTTCTCTTCTTCGTTTTTCTCTCCTCTCTCTTCTCTCATGACATATCAATATTATAATGAATATTTCAGCTCCATTTCCTTCTTTTCAAGCATGTGTACATGAAGGTAGGGAAATGTGTTTTTACATGAGTGAAAGTAGGGGGTGAAATGTTTTATGCAATTGTTTTTATTTTAGTCTATTTGGGACATGGCCCAAATGGAATATTTTTTTTATGTCAGCTTGTTTGGGTCATAGCCCAAACATATATATTTTTTAATGTGCACCATCATATATACCACTACGTCTTTCAAATGAACATGTTTAAAAGACTTAACTAGTAGAAGTGGAGGAAGAAAATACTTAAGATATAAATTTTACTTGATGTGGATAAGAGAATGTTACCATGCTAGCCATTTGAATGTTTACCTATTTGTGTCTTATGAAGTGTGTGCATGAAAGCTTTCTTCATGTAAATTTCTAATAATATTCTTTTGAGAAGGATCTTTAATCCTTTTGGAGATAAGTAATTGTGGAGACTTGGATAAGAATCCTTAATCATTTTGGAGACATTGGAGACATATAAAAAGATTTAATTAAGATATATTTAAAGATATAGAGACTTGGAATGGAGATTTTTCATAGACATGTATGGAGACAAAAGATCTCGCTGTAAATATTTTAATAGACATATATTTAGAGATTTTATTGTAGATTTTTATTAGAGACATTGGAGATATGAAGAAAAATCATTGTTTTTATTAAAAGATTTGAAAAGATGGAGATATAATTCCTAAAGCTAATTCGAGGATTATTTAATCTGAGGTAAATAATCAAGTGTGCAGACTTTCATCCTTTTATTCTCAGGTTTTGTTTCCTTTTTTCATGAACTGGTGAAAATAACCTTTGATGATCAATTTTTCTATCTTTTTTTTCAAGGCATGGCATTCTTTAGTGTCATGCCTATGATCATGATAAAAAAAAAAAAGGGAAAACTTATTAGTGTTCCTTGTGTTTGCACCATTTTTAATGAGATAAGGATATTGCATAAATTATTTTTCTCTATTAATAGCTGACATCTCAATCTGTGTGGTGGTTAGAGAGGTAGTCAGGAGCTTAGAGAATGTCAAACGATCATAAATGTGTCATTTGGTGCTTATTTTAGATAATCTAGTTAGAGACCAGTGATGTTGAGAATACTAGTTACGTTGACTTCTTTCATCCTAATAGAATTTTTCATTCACTATTTAATCAAAGTTATAAAGCCCGTTAATCAAAGCTTCTCTGGAAATAGGTTTAACAAGTCTTTCCACGTTGAACATTTCCTCTTTGGACCTTTGGAGATAGGTCATAGTGCTTTCATCTTCTCTATGTGTGATAGAGAAGATCTTGTTGTTATTTTTTGTATCTCTATGATACCATACACGAGCAGATCCACGTTGCGTTGTTTGAAAAACTTTACGCATTGCATCACTATCTTATATGATAAGCTCTATAATGCTTCTCATGTTTTATATGTATTCTCAATATCCTGAGCTTGTTGATATTTTTCCATTTAGTGATGAAATTAGTTACTATCTTTCGTCTTAGAGTTTCATCAGCAATGGAAAATATTTTTTTTATGAAAGGTGATAATCTAGTTTTTAGTTCAATTTCCCACAAATTATACCCCTAATGAACTCATGAAGAAACTTTCATACAAAATAGGTTTTCCACGAGCTGTGATCCTAGGCTAAGACATATGGACTTGAATATGAGCTTGGTGTATGGGCTTGGTTATCCTAAAAAAATAAGCTCCTTGTAGAATGGGAGACTCTTTGATACTTAAGTCAATAGGGGTATGAGAAGAAAATAATGTATGAAAGAATGGAGAGAAAAATATATTGTGTTTGAAGTGTTTAGTCTAAGAAGCTTACAACCTATTCAGTTTACCTGGTATTCTAAGGTATTTATAAACCCTGGTCACACTCATTATAAGATGTAAAGAGTTTCATAATTGGTGAAAACATTAGTTTCCATCATTGGCTGTAGTACCTTGCACTTTATTGGTGAAGAAGTGGGTGAATGTGAGTGATACATTGGCTAGAATGAAGAAATAGTTGACTAATTTACATGGAAAGTCATTTGTGTTTGCAATGTCAATCATTGGCTAGAAAAGATGGTGTCAACCATCATAAGAAAATATTGTGTGCATTAGTTCCACGTTTTGACTCCTTAGAGATTGAAAAAAAATTAGATATATGCATAATGGACAATCAATGTGGTGAAAAAGAGAAAAAGGCAAAAGATATACAAGAGGAAGGAGGAGAGAGAATGTGTGAGAGAAAAAATAAGAGTGAAGAGAAGAGGGATGGTAAGGGCTAGCTGTTTGGGTTAGAAAACATTTGGTCATTTGAATTGAAGCACAAATAGTCAATTTTTATTTTCATTTTTCTCCTCCTTATTCGTGCAATGAACTCATTAGGAGAGTGGTGGTGTTGTCTCCTTTAGATGCTAGTGGTGTTGGAAACCTAGAAAGCGAAATATATTCTTCCAAGGTGTTTAAGGAATCATCTCATCAAGCTCTTTCTAATGGTGTTGAGGGTGTTGAAAATAAAAGTGTGTCCTTTATGATCCATTCATTCTTTTTTTTTTATCCTTCCATTTGTCTTTCATCTCTCTTCTCTCATGCCATATTAGCATTGTAATGAATATTCCCATCCCTATTTCCTTATCTACATGTATATGTACATAAAGATAGAGAGAAGTCTTTTTGCATGGGTGAAAGTGGAGTATTAAATGATTTATGCAAATGTTTTTGTTTCGATCTGTTTAGGTTATGGCCCAAATAGACTGGTTTTTTCATCTTGTTTTTTTTTATTTCAATTCATTTAGACCATAACTTAAATAGATTGTTTTTTTATTTTATTTCAACTCATTTAGGCTATGGCCCAAACGGACACAATTTAGTCTGTTTGAGTAAAGTGCACCACCAGGAAGGTTATCTAGCCAGGATTAGTTAAATGTGTGATTAAAACTATTTTATTGGCTTTTGGAGAGAGGAGGTTTTAGAGTTCACCACGGACAAGAAAATATTACTATTGTTTTCTATGATTTTTGTTAAAATTACTTCTCTATTGCAAAACTCATGGCATAAATTACAAGTTTTTACTTTTGAACAGTGAGATATATGTCACTATATGAGAAAAGGTTAAAAACAATTATTCAATATACACGACATTGTTCTTTCCTCTCTCATACAAAATGAATTCATAGATAATATATTGCTAGAGATTATCCCACATCATGTGATTATAAGAAAATAAAATAATATAAAAGATTAAGAAAAGACCACCACGAACTAAACTTAAAGTCTATAGAATAAAACTGAAATTCTACTATCAAATTAAATATGGTATCAAAGTCTCAAAAACACTCAATGGTCTAGTAAGGATTCTAGAGTCAATGCCAATTGATAAAAAAAAATGATTTCCAAATGAAAAAGGTGTTAGACTAGATATCCTACATAAATAAATTACAAGAATATCATTTAATAAAAAAGATTGAGTATGAGTCACTAACAAGAAGGCTTAAAAATCTTGGATAGAATACTATCAATTTAATGATAAGTGCTTAAGAAATCTCCATATGTTATGGGTTGTAAGCACCTAGATTTTACAGTTTTTATAGGCTAGTCATTGTCCATTTTATTATTTTTGTTAAAAAAATCATTTCAATACAAAAACTTAAGTTGTCGAGTTAGTCATCTACAATGGTTTTATATTAACTCTTTAACATACTATTGTAGGTAGGTCTAAAGAATCTGAAGGTTCTGAACAGTTAGTTATAAATTAGTCATAACTGAATCATATAAAAAGCTTAGTAGATTGGTTTATGGATTGGTGAGATAGAGTTAAGCCCAAGAAGAGGCATCATAACACAAAATAACCGATCTCAACAAAAAAAAATCCATAAATTTTGATCTAACCATTGAATTGTGCTCAAATTTTGTATTTAGATTTTATAAGCCCAGTCCAATATGAGATCATCTCACTATAACTAGGTGAGGTTAGAAAGGTCAATTAGGCCTACAAGATGATGTTTCAAATATATATATAGTTTAATCCTAGATTTTATATTGGTTTCTCTATTTGATTTAGAATTTTAATTTTAATTTTTATTCCTTGTAAAGGTCATTTATTGACTTATTTAAGGAGTTGTAAATCTCTTAAAGAATCATACTATATTAAAGTGAAATATTTAATAACAAAATACAAATTAGGATTCTAGTTGTTGAGACACTTTTAACATACCTATGTTTTATTTGTGCTTGCTTTTTACATATTATATCGATTGCATCACACACCCTCTCAAGTAAAAGTTTTTTAAACTTAAAAACTTGCATATATCAATTAATATCTTATGTTGAATTTTTAATTTAATTAAAATTATGGAGAAGGTGAGACTGAACGCATTGTTTTTTAGACATTAAAATTTAATATCATATTAAAAAACTATTTTAATTTAAAATCTAAGTTATTGTGTGATGTTATTAAATCACTTTTACTTCTAGATAGTTTTGCACACAACAACACAAATATCCATGACAATATTACACATTCTTTTTACCATAAAAGATAAAACTACAAATATACATACGGGCATGTAAAACGTAAAGGACAATTTGTTGGAAAAAACATTTGTAATAAAACATAAAAAAATAAAAAACAAAACCTGAGGCGTGCAAACACAGTTCTTATGAATATTTCTCCAAGGAAGGTTATCCCTCATGATCCAAGAGGTCCTTCCTCAAAATGAGGGAAGTAGAAACAACAAGTTAAAAAAGAAAAGGAAGTAAAGAACCCAGCAAGGTTTAAGAAGATGAATATTTTGTTGTTGATTGTTTTTTGATTCCAATTTTCCAAGGATGTAGGGTATATATATAGGGTGATGGTATGAAACAACTATTAAGAAAATTAAATGGAGAAGATAGTATTTTTTTCAATATATAATATGAAATCTTTTTATTTTAAATATTTTAAATTAAAAAAAATAATATATTTCCAAAAAAATTTTAAATAATCTCTTAAAACTTTATTATTATAATTTGTAATATGAAAATCTATTTTCTGTTACAATTGATTGAGTCATTTTTCTTTTTATTATGCTTAACTTTCATTCTTATACGTGTCATGAAAATTATGGTGTAGTTGTACTTTCATTTTGGGTATTAATGAAATTCCAATTAAAAAATAAAATATGACTTAGATGGGATGATATACACCCCATCTAAGTATATGGTGTAGTTGTGCTTTTGCACAAACACTAACTATTTTGGACATCCTTTTGTAACATATAATTAGATCTAGCATGATAAAAACCGCAAGCATAAGTACGCCCATATATTTCATCAAAAAAGGAACGTACATGTGGATGATATACACCCAGTTTATTTAAATTAGGAGGCCATTTATGACATATAATTTATTCTAGTACAGTAGGGCATCCTTTTTTATCATACAACTCAAAAGACTCACAAGACTCACGATCGAGGACATTCATCATCTCATCACTCACAAGCAAGTCGTGGCGTAGGAATTGAATTAATGAACTTGGTGGCAGCAAGGAAGGCGTTGTAGGAGGCTAAATAGCTAACTCCTTTGTTTGAACTTGTTTCACCAGCTACATTTGAAACACCTTGGAACACCACGAAGAGCTTTTCATTTGACAAAGATGTCTGCAAATTGGGACACAAACAAATTCGTTAGCCAAATTAATCATGCTAAAAGGCATCTCAAGAAGAAGAAGAAGAAACACAAACTTTTGAGCTCATAGAAGGTTTTTTTACTAACCAAAGCTACAGAAGCACTTGCTGTATCGGCAGTTTTTGCATCAAAATTATCGTTAAGGAAGTCTCCGTAAGCTTTATTTCGAACGTAAAAATCAGAAGTAGAACTCTTCGATCCAAAGACAACTTTGGGTTTTCCGGGCAGGCATTCATCAGAATAGCATTTTCTTAACTTCATATCCTGCAATGAATAATCAATTAATTATTGTAGTTAATCCACTTGAAAATTCAAAGATACATATATCCCTCAATATTCATGGTCTCAATAAAATCATTATAGGCTTAGCGATAGTTTTAATGGTAATGAAGAAGAAACATGCAGCTAATT
>Ga0307518_10003508_pt1 | contig 11311 bp, 8 predicted proteins | sample 25_EM_MG_FD_203889 | JGI IMG/M metagenome (GOLD analysis project Ga0307518, IMG submission 203889) | Populus trichocarpa ectomycorrhiza microbial communities from riparian zone in the Pacific Northwest, United States - 25_EM | ecosystem: Host-associated > Plants > Roots > Unclassified | place... | reverse complement strand
GTCTGCATCACCCTGTTGGTGTAGATCCCCTCTCCCCCTCCTCAGCACATCCTCTCTGGACACCGCGGAGGTAAACCACCACTCGCACAATTTCATAGTCCTTTGTTGGTGTTGTGTTTGGGTTATTACTCCGACCCAAATCCACACTTTGACTCACAGCGCTCGCGCGTGTACATCTGTGGCTGCTGTGCGCCAGATCACTCGCACGGGCGCGGTCGTGACGCGACCCACGCGCTCGCTCAGCCAGATCCAGGACCCCACTCGTGCACCACCCGGGGCACTCGCACGCGTTCGCCTCTCGCTCACCCATCGAAGTGTATCCATGGCTGCAGTGCACCCGATCACTCGCAACTCGACTCGCAATCCACCTGGTTGCATCGCATCCTACTTGGCCTCTCGCGCGGGTGTCTCTCGTGGCTGCAGTGCGCCCGATCGTTCGCCCAAGCACAAGTAGGACCCGACTCGATCACCCTCACTCGCTCACATGCAAACGCAACCACCCGCGACCCTGTTAAGCTGTTCCGGTCCCCCCTCTTTCGTACAATTCACGTCATGGGTACGTCTTCGCGCCTATCTCCCTTGTTAGAAGTTTCCCGCCCTTTTTATGTCATTTGTTGGTGCTCGGGTGCCAGTTACTCGGTCGCGGACCCTTTTGATTACGTTAGATAGCGCCAGAGTGCGCACCACTGTCCCTTATTTAGACTAGAGTTACCGCTTAGACGCGCTTAGAGCGCTACAGTGTTTCCTGTCCCTTATGTTTCGTACATTGGCCCTAGGGCCACATATACCTTACCTTAGAGGAATACAACATTCTTTTTCCCCCCCCTCACAGAAAAGTTAGAGTCTTAGCTTATACCTGAGGTTTCCGTTCGTTCAAGAGTCTCACCATCGCATTTTATCGTATTCGTTGGGTTCATTGTATCGATTCGTGCTCCTCCGTGTGTCTTTCGCTCTCGAATAAGTCCCCCCTCCACTCTCTAGGGAACTCTCTAGGCTTCCGACTAGTGTGTGCTTCGCGCTCCCTCTTCTGCTCTCTGTTTTTTTTTTTCCGCTGCGCTACTCATTATACCTCATCCCCTGTTTTCCCGAGTGCTCCGCGCACTCTACCCCGACTTCCCGACTCTACTAGCTTGAGCCAGACCCGGTTCCCTTGGGCGGACCTATTTTGCACCCTTCCGGAACTTACCCTCTACAACGGACATCAACTTGAAGGTGCTTATCAGACTTCCCCGGGTTCTGGCACAGCTTTGTGGTGCAAATTCTCACCTGCAAGAGCGAGAAATGGGCCGCATCATTTGCTCCAAGCAAACGAGGTTCTCAATATGTTGGTTACTCATCCTGTTGGAATTACATAGTACAAGATCAGAAAAAGACCACGACTGCGTTTACCTAGAGCAATACAAGCATGGTTCATTCAGCTTCGATTGTGAAAACTGTGGCCAAAGAGAACATAAACACAAGCAGTCAGGAGCGGGTCGTGAACTTGATCGTCGTGGATCACGCCCATCCACTGTTGTCGTAGTTCCTAGCACACCAGGTTAGTACGTTTGAGTGCCCAAAAGCATTGGATGTTACCCGGTAGCTTTCGATGCATGCCTGGCCACTTCGGTGATGGGCTGGAACAAATTCAGTCAATGGTTTGAGATGTATCTACTGACTTACCTGGGCGATATGCATCCTGATACCCGTTGTACCCCCAGTATCCATTTGGGAACGCGGTGTGGACGGGTTGCAGGTATAGTGGTGAGGGGATATGTGAGTATGCTCGGAAAGGTTTGATGTGCAATCGTGGTGTTCCAACTGATGGGATCAATGTAACTGTCCTGCTGACTGTGTAGCGCACATACTACCACATGAGCATTAGATCCTCGGGCGGCAGCTTTCCGATCCAGTGTGTCAGAAGAGTACCTTCTGTTGCTCACTGATCTACCACAGAGTACATACAAGCAAGTAAAATTCAATCGAGTAGCTGTCTTGCAAGGCAAATCAACGCATTGCAATCGCCCACTGGGTAGCTGGGGTAGTGCTGTGTCAGTGCACACAAGTACCTGTGCAGCGTGAAGAACACTCACTCCGCTTTTTCATGACCTCGTTCACAATCACCAAATGCTTGTACCCCTTCCTCACCTCCAATCTACCCCACTTCGAACCCTTTCCTTTCTTCCTCCGCAAAACACGCCCACAAGCTCGTCGCAGAGATCATACGTGGCTTTCGATGGTTTGGGCGACGCAGTGGCGATGAGTACTTTGGGTGGCGTATGTGGATCGTCTGTAAATTTGATGTAGGCAGTCAGTTCAGCTCTTCGCTGAGCCAGCAGTTGGCTTTATTGTGGAAGTCAATGTATGCTGATGTGATACCGACTGACCAGCCTCTTCGCTGGCATTACAGGAGACGGAAAGCGGAACCCGTGGCCCACCTGACGGTCACTTCATTTTTATGTCGCATGAGGCAGGCAACCACTCCACCACCCCACGAACTACACAATGCGGTGGTCGACCACGCACATCAAGCCCTACCTTGACATTGAACATGACCGGGTATCTGAGTTGGCGAGCAAGGTCCATGACCTGAACCAGAGCTGGAGGATGACCAATGCGAGCGGGAAGCTGATTTCAGAGATTTGAGTGCGACTTGTGGAATTGCATGTGCCATGAGGCAGACGTGTTTCCTTTCCTGGTCGCTGCCCCGTTCCTCCTCATTTCCGCCGATCCGCAATTTCCATGGTCGTGGTTGGGGCTTTTCACGAGGCCCCGTGCGTAGTTGAATTTGGTCTGGACGGTGATGTGCGACTGGGTGAGCTCTTTCATTGTAATCGGAGGACCTGCCAGGGTGATAGCAGCTGAGTGCTGAGTGATGCAACTAGATGGGATCAACAGTACACGCACCTCAAGTTCATCATATGATAGCAAGACTTGAGCATCCACAGCGTAGGGTAAGTCGGTGGACATAACAGAGATGTAGGAGACAAGTGCTGTGAGCGAACAAGTCTCACTGGGAAGCTGTGCGGCAGTGTCGGGGGTCTACTGTCAGCACTTCCCTTTTGTCTTTCTCTCGCTCATCACCTCGATACAGTAAGTAAACACCCTCAGACTCCAAGACGCAGGAAGTAAGTTAAGACATAATCCTTTGTCACACAGATACTATACACAGGCTTTTCACTTTGGCAGTCAAAGCTGGGTCGTACTCGAAAAGAGGCAATGGAGGTACTTGACTTCTTTCTTTTCTTTTTCCTGTCCTCTTCCCCCCCCCCTTCTCCCTTTATTTTGTGCAGCGACAACAACAACACTCATCGGTGCATTCCTCTCTCCCCCTCCCCACTTTCATTGCACATGCATGTGCGTGTGCGTGTGCATGTCCCTTTTTTTCATATAGCTAGCTAGCCTATCGAGCATCAAGGGCCCATAGTCTCGTCTCCACCCCACCCGCATCTCCTGCTGAATCCATCCATCCCGTCCCGTCAGCAGCAGCACCGCAGATTTGCTCACGAGAACTTTTTGGTTTTGTTTCCCTTTTTGGTTTTGTTTTCTAGAACGAGGACACCGCAACGACGACCGTGAACGAAGGAGCAGGCACGAAGACGGTAGCGGCAGCGGCAGCAGACATCATGATCGGGAGCGTGAGTACGGCCATAGAGATGGACATCGTGGAGAGCGGGACAGGGAGAGGGAGCATAGGGAGAGGGAGCAGTGGGAGCCGCATGGGCACAGGGATAGGGAGCGGGAGTGCCACGGTGAGAGAGAGAGGGAGCGGTACTCGTCGCGAAGGGAAGATAGGCACAGAGACTATGGTGGCGCTGGTGGCGCTGGTGGTGGGCCGCCGTGCGTGGAGAGGGAACAGCACGAGGAACATAGGCGGGATGACGATAGGCGCTGCGAGTTCAGGCGCGATGATGAACGTGGTCACCGTCGAGGACGTGAAGAGGGCTCGCCTGCTCGCAGGGGTGGGGGTGGGGGCGGAGGCGGTCGAGCATGGAAAGACGCTGGGGGCGGCGCTACACCAGAGAGGAGGTCGCCAACTCCTGAAGGGAGTGTCCCGCTGTCACAGCACAGACGCAAGGCCTCTGGATGGGACGTCCATGCACCAGGGTATGAGCAGTATTCTGCCATGCAAGCAAAGCAAACTGGTAGGAGAGCATCTTCATGTGCCTGATTCGTCTGACCATAACCTTCAATCTACAGGTCTCTTCAATCTCCCTGGTGCTAACCGTACTCAGGTCCCACCGATTCTCATATTCCAGGTCTCCCGCCTCCAATTCCCGTCCAGACGTTCGGAATGGGCATAGGCAGCAACCCTAACTTGTCTAGGCAGTCCCGGCACCTGTATATTGGCAGCATCACATCCGACGTCAACGAGCAGAACCTTGCCGACTTCTTCAACAGCAAGATGATTGAAATGAGCATCGGTACAGGTGGTCCAGGCAAACCCGTCCTCGCGGTTCAGTGCAACTATGAGAAAAATTATGCATTCGTCGAGGTGAGTGATCGTTGCGATATGGCTCAATCCAACGGCGCTTACATAATTCCATCTAATTTCGAAGCGCCGAAGATGCAACAGCAGCCATGGTATTTGATGGCTTCATCTTCATCAACGGTCCATTGAAAATTCGTAGACCAAAAGATTACGGTGGTCCCAAGATGATTCCAGTCAGCGTCCACATCCCTGGTGTCATTTCCACCAATGTTCCAGACTCGATTAACAAAGTATTCATTGGAGGCTTACCAGCTTACCTCAATGAAGAGCAGGTACAAGAATTGCTCAAGAGCTTTGGCGAGCTCAAGGCTTTCAACCTTGTTTGGGAGAATGGAAATGGTCCTTCAAAGGTGGGAGTCATGTAGTGTATTCGTTATTGCCAACTAACCACACAATAGGGATTTGCGTTCTTCGAATATGTGGATGCCTCTGTTACTGACGTTGCTATTCAAAGCTTGAATGGTATGGAACTTGGCAACAAATACCTCGTCGTGCAACGTGTGTCTGTTGGTGCTAAACCAGGAATGCCCAACTTGCCCTACGACCAGTTCCCAGAAATACCTCGCCCCATTATGCCAGCTGGCGAAAGCAACACCTCGGATGCACGCATCCTACTCATGCTCAACATGGTCACTCCTGAGGATCTCGTAGACGACCAGGAATACGGCGACATATACGAAGATGTCAAGGAAGAATGCTCTCGATACGGTGCCGTAGAAGATCTGCGTATCCCTCGGCCGGTAAAGAAGGACAAGACAAAATTCGCGGCTGGTGAGACAGCCTTCCAGTCTGCTCTCAATGCACAGCGCGCAGACGAAGCCGCTGGTGTCGGGCGGGTGTATGTCAAGTTTATTGATACCCTCGACGCACAGGCTGGGCTGAAGGCGCTCGCTGGATGCTCGTTCACGGGGCGGTCTATCATCGCGACTGTGCTGAATGAGGACAGCCAGACAATGCCTCCGCTCAATTTGATCTTTGCGCCGCAGCCGGATGCACCACCTCCTCTTCCGACCTCTTAAGCGTCAGAGGGTCTCTGCTATTGTGCTGGTGCTGGTGCTGGTGACTCATTGCTCAATTTGTGTGACACATGCTTCAAAAGTACCTAGCTCTGCTTTCCTTTACAAATTCTCGATGCCTTCTTATGTATGTCGTCATTGTCGTCCATGACATGGTTTGTTTCTGCGACCATCCTATGCACTTACTCACTGCTTGGTGGGGGTTGTCATGTATAATGCTGCACTTTGAGACTGGCATGGTTGACATCTAAGTGCTTGATTTGCCTCTTCCAATGTGTGGTATTGTAGGACTGATTTTGCAAAATCCAAACACCCCATCTCAGAACTACACAACCACTTGACTAAGTGGTATAAAAATAACACAGAAACTTCTGATAGAAATAATAACAAAATGTAAGTTGTGGAAGCTGTCTGGGGTGCAAAATAATATAAGTCAAAATGATCCCATATGTTAAATGCAGGGCAGACATGATTATATTGAAGATCAACATAATTGGCCATAGTAGTATGATGGAGTTGAAACAAAATAAATGGGCATCCTAATGCTGGCACAGAAAAAATATTACACAATATAGTACCAAACAATATATATATGAGTACACTTTATCAACAAGGGGGCCCCCTGCAGATGCTAGTAACAGGCAAGTTGGGTCAAGGATGACTTGCCTTGCAGTTTCAAAATGAATTGTACTTGATAGGTAACTGTTTTGCTTACCCTCTCTTTCTCCTTTTTTAAATATTTTAATTCCAGGATCAGATGTACCTATATAAAATATAGGCCAAAATCAGTATGGACATGTGATGTATATTTGGGTTATTGTAAATAGGAATGGAAAAGGGAATGAGAAAGCTTTGATCCTAGGGGTAAACATATGAGAAACCTAATTACTTGCTATCACTACAGGCACAGAAACACTGGTCCCAAGCTGAGCCATGGACCATGTTGCTAAAATCAAGCACAGGAAGCCTTCCAATTACAAGTGTAGTTGGTGGAAAATACCAATGGAATGGATGATATGATGGAGGCACCCACAAGAACAATTGATCACTAGAGCCCACAATCCAACCATTATCTAGCAGAAAAAGACCATGACTCAAATGCCTAGAATGTTCAACCATATGTGTCAATTTATCACCAGCACTGGGCAAAGCAGAAAGCATAGAAGTTGGCATGGAAATGGGTGAAAATGGGGCTGGATGGGGCTGAATATGCATTGTGGGAAAGTTGCCTGCATGAACAGAACTTGAGTCAGTCTGTGCATCCCAGCATTGGATTGTGTGATCTTCTGAGCCTGACACAATGTGCCTTCCATCTGGTGAGAATGCAACTGAGTAGACTGAGTCTGTGTGCCCTTGCAGAGGGTTGCCCACCTGGCCACCTGTCTGTGCATCCCAAACTCGGATTGTCTGATCCCTTGAGCCTGACACAATGTGCCTTCCATCTGGTGAGAATGCAACTGAAAAGACTGACTCTGTGTGTCCTTGCAGAGGGTTGCCCACCTGGGCACCTGTCTGTGCATCCCAAACTTGGATTGTCTGATCCCAAGAGCCTGACACAATGTGCCTTCCATCTGGTGAGAATGCAACTGAGTTGACTGAGTCTGTGTGCCCTTTCAGAGGGTTTCCCACCTGGGCACCTGTCTGTGCATCCCAAACTCGGATTGTCTCATCCTCTGAGCCTGACACAATGTGCCTTCCATCTGGTGAGAATGCAACTGAGTTGACTGATAAAGTGTGCCCTTGCAGAGGGTTGCCCACCTGGGCACCTGTCTGTGTATCCCAAACTCGGATTGTCTGATCTGAAGAGCCTGACACAATGTGCCTTCCATCTGGTGAGAATGCAACTGAGTTGACTGAGTCTGTGTGCCCTTGCAGAGGGTTTCCCACCTGGGCACCTGTCTGTGCATCCCAAACTTGGATTGTATGATCCCAAGAGCCTGACACAATGTGCCTTCCATCTGGTGAGAATGCAACTGAGTCAACTGAGTCTGTGTGCCCTTGCAGAGGGTTGCCCATCTGGGCACCTGTCTGTGCATCCCAAACTTGGATTGTGTCATCCCTTGAGCATGACACAATGTGCCTTCCATCTGGTGAGAATGCAACTGAGTAGACTGACTCTGTGTGCCCTTGCAGAGGGTTGCTTACCTGGGCACCTGTCTGTGCATCCCAAACTTGGATTGTGTGATCACTTGAGCCTGACACAATGTGCCTTCCATCTGGTGAGAATGCAACTGAGTTGACTGATAAAGTGTGCCCTTGCAGAGGGTTGCCCACCTGGGCACCTGTCTGTGTATCCCAAACTCGGATTGTCTGATCTGAAGAGCCTGACACAATGTGCCTTCCATCTGGTGAGAATGCAACTGAAAAGACTGAGGAAGTGTGCCCTTGCAGAGGGTTGCCCACCTGGGCACCTGTCTTTGCATCCCAAACTCGGATTGTGTGATCCCAACAGCCTGACACAATGTGCCTTCCATCTGGTGAGAATGCAACTGAAAAGACTAACTTTGTGTGCCCTTGCAGAGGGTTGCCCACCTGGGCACCTGTCTGTGCATCCCAAACTCGGATTGTCTCATCCCTTGAGCCTGACACAATGTGCACTCCATCTGGTGAGAATGCAACTGAGTTGACTAAGTCTGTGTGCCCTTGCAGAGGGTTGCCCACCTGGGCACCTGTCTGTGCATCCCAAACTCGGATTGTCTGATCCCAAGAGCCTGACACAATGTGCCTTCCATCTGGTGAGAATGCAACTGAGTTGACTGGCAAAGTGTGCCCTTGCAGAGGGTTGCCCACCTGGGCACCTGTCTGCGCATCCCAAACTCGGATTGTCTGATCCCAAGAGCCTGACACAATGTGCCTTCCATCTGGTGAGAATGCAACTGAGTAGACTGACTTTGTGTGCCCTTGCAGAGGGTTGCCCACCTGGGCACCTGTCTGTGCATCCCAAACTCGGATTGTCTGATCTGAAGAGCCTGACACAATGTGCCTTCCATCTAATGAGAATGCAACTGAGTTGACAAAGCTTGTGTGACCTTGCAAAACATGTTGATTACTAGGCCAATCTTCATGTTGTCCCCTGGCAACCTGAGCAATGTTTGGAAAAATTGCAGTCAGCATGTTGGCCAGTGCTGACATTGATGGTAAAAATGGTAATCCAGACAGGTATAAGTGTGGTGTGCTTTCAGAAATCACACCAGCAAAATTTTGCACAAACTTGATGCCATCCTGAATGAACATCAGAGTATCCCTATACTCTGCCTTTCCCTGTCACAGTATTAGCATGCCACTCAACTTGTGCAATATAATATACTCACCTGCAGCCATCCCTCAGCAGAGATCAAAGCCCTATAAGCCTCACCAATACACTTGCACACCCCAAGTACCTCCATCCAAAATAAAATCCTTTCTCCAATCACAATTCCCATGACATGGTTTGCCAGGTCTGTATCAAATGGCGAGTCATGGAGGTGGGTTGCCCAGAATCGACAGGAGTACAACAGATGCAGTGGAATATTCTTTTCAATCTTCTTTTCCAAGTCTGCCACTGCTGAGTTGCGAATATATGATGTTTCTAGTCCACAGATATTGAACCGAAGGCCATCTTGCATGACACAGAGCGAGGAAAGGGCCAGTTCATGGTGTACATCAGCTTCGTCGATGAAGAATTCGCCACTCCGTGTTTTATCCAACAAGAAGTCATAGAATGAAGCATGCATGGGACGGACAGGAGTGGACGCGTCGGTGGTACCAGTGAGAAAGGATGCCATGTAGCCGAGGATGACGCGTACAGAAAAATGCTCGTCCTCCCGAGTGAACTTGCAACGCATCGAGTCCAGTGCGCTGATAGAGAGTGGCTCCTTCGACCACAGGATCTGCCGCATGACAGAGCGAAACTTGTCCAGTGGCGATCCCCGTGTGAGGTCCTTCAAGAACGTGGTGTACATTTCGTCAAGCAGGGTCCTTGCATCACCGACACCATGAGACGTGATCTCACGGAAGCAGTCCTCTGGTTCGACACCAAACCTAGGGCGAAGGAAATCGCACGCTAGACGTGCCCATTCGAAGACACCATTTGATTTCGCAGCAAGATGTTCCACATCCTTGTCGGAGAATGCGGCGCCGAGTTTCTCAAGTGTGGTAGAAATATAATGAGTAATGTCACGGGTTACTGACTCGGCTTCGATATCGTCGAGGGATCTCGCCTGAACATGTTGACTGGGCAGCAGTGTCTGTCTAATGTCCATGATAGGCCGAGAAGTCAACACGATCCGGATGTTTGCTGGAAGCTGTGCATCTCGAGCAGCAAGAATGTCGAGAATATCCCGCCTTGTGGCCTCCGCACCGCTCTCATCTAAAGCATCGATGACGACAACGACATTTCGGGACAAAGGCCCTTCCAGTTGGGAAAAGGGTTCAAGTATGAACTTCTGCCACTGCTCTGCGACGTCTGCCGTATCCCTCAGCGAGTAGTCATTGGCGATCACTTCGGCTAGAATTTGCCGGAGGCGGAGGTCGCGATCAGCCAAGTGGCGTGCGATGGTCGTGAACAGCTTCACATGAAGTCCTTCATGATGTCTAGTACGGTTGAAGCAGAAGCACGACCCGAGCATGCCGAGATTCTGTGCCTGTAAAGCAATCGTGTGGGCGATGGCAGATTTCCCCCTTCCAGCTTGACCGTGGAGCCAGAGGATTCGTGGTGTCGCTGGGTCTGTGTTATTCATCCAGTCAAGGATCTCGTTCAAGACCTCGGTTCTTGTGCCATCGAGACACTTCTTTCCTTTGATCAGCCCGACTTGGCCCGCGCAAACCAGGGAATCCAAGCTAAAGTCTTCCCGGATCTGTTGGACACCCACTTGGACGTCGAGGAGTGCCAGATCTCGAAGATCCTGCATCAGTTGGTCTAATTTCGAGTTGTAGTTTGTGACCTTGGTGCCTGTCTCCTTGAGCACATTCTTCCCGAGCCTAAGCCCTGTGAAGCAGGTGAATTCCTGACTGAAAAGGAAGAGAAAGGCGAGGCAGCCTACAGAAGTTCTTGGTTTCCGAATACTGGGATACGAAAATCGCACACTCCCGAATTATTTGGGCAATTTGTACCAGTATATCCTTCGTGACGTTAATCTTCGAAGAAGACATGTTTTTCAGGATAAGTTCGTAGGTTTGCCCAACTCTAGAGAGGAGGGTAGCGATAGACGCATCGAGGTTCGCTTGAGCCAGGATCATCTGTTTGAGATCGAATCAACGGCCACATGTGGTATGATGTATGCATACCTTCGAGGCTGTGGTCAACGCAATCAACGCCATCTGAGCATATGGGTGTACCTATGGTTGGCCATCAGACAGCATCAGAGCACATTCAAGCGACGAAACCAACGTTAGCGATGGTATTGACGATGGTATTGAAGGTCTTCAGAGGTTGAAGATATGTGGCATTGATGGTATCTACGACGGTCACCACAGTATTCGCATGGTCGATTGCATTGACACCGGTTTCTGCAGCGCCAGGAATGGAATTGATATTCAATAGCTTCTTTTCTGCGTCCTTAATAATGGTTTTAGTAGGCTTGTCATCGCCGGACACCTGGCAGAACCCTTAAGCACTGGAAGTGCATGAGATAATATATGTACATACCGCGAGAGGAGGTTGTCCTTTATCTTTTTGCACTGCAGTGCCGCCAGGGTCAGCTCCGACAGTGGAGGCTTGAGGAGAGGTGTCCACCGGGATTTCAGGAACAACTGGAGCGGGCTAGTTGTGTATCGTTGCGCGCAAACAGTTCAGATCAGACCAGCACATGCGGATAAGCTGAACCTACTTGATCAGATGAAGCAG
>Ga0307518_10003507_pt1 | contig 11315 bp, 10 predicted proteins | sample 25_EM_MG_FD_203889 | JGI IMG/M metagenome (GOLD analysis project Ga0307518, IMG submission 203889) | Populus trichocarpa ectomycorrhiza microbial communities from riparian zone in the Pacific Northwest, United States - 25_EM | ecosystem: Host-associated > Plants > Roots > Unclassified | place... | reverse complement strand
CTTTCATTCTATGCCCCCTCTGGTTTTGCAACATTTCCATGCCCCTTGTACTCTGTAAAAATAAAGAAGAAGAAGAAGAAGAAGAAGAAGAAACGCTCCCCTCCTCCTCCTCCTCCCCTCCCGCAAAAATATCCCTAAAGACTCAAAACCAACACCACCATTGAAGACGTTGATGATGCTCTTTCCAGAGATAACAGCCGATATTCTAAGCAGACTACCGGTCAAATCTCTCAAACGTTTCAGGTGCGTGTCTAAATCATGGTGCAAAGAAATCGACAGTCCATACTTTATCAACACTCATCTCAAAAGATCATCACAAGCACACACCCATCTCAACCTCATTCTTAGAGATGCCACCAACTTATGCACTGTAGACTTGGACTCACCCGACTTCACCTCCATAGAACTGAAAAACAATCCTTTAAAAAGTGACGACTGCGCTACTGAAGTAATGGGTTCTTGTAATGGACTGCTTGCCCTGTTAAATTCTGACTTTAGTATTGCTCTATATAATCCATCAACTAGAGAAAAGAAAATGATACCCGTTTCACCTTTAGAGTTGCCAAATGACTTGGACGATTCTAAAGTGTCTAGCCTGTTCAATTTTTATGGATTTGGACATGACCCCATTAATGAAGACTATAAAGTTGTGAGATTTATACACTTTTATGGTGATAGTCCTGATGGGTTTTTTCACTGTGAGGTCAAAGTTTATAGCTTGAAGTCAAATTCTTGGAAAAGAATTGATGACTATCCTTATGACTTGAGGTTTATTCTGCCACCTGATTATCACCCTCGCTGTAGAAGAGGGTATGGTGTGTTTGCTAATAGTGCTGTTCATTGGAAGGCTACTGTAGTGGGAAAGGGAAAAGAAAATGGGAGTGATTTGATTGTCGCTTTTGATCTTGGAGCTGAAGAGTTTAAGATAATACCACAACCCGATTATTCCAGCAATGAACATGAAATGAATGTGGGAGTTTTAGGAGGGTGTTTATGTGTGTTTTGTAATAAGAACTGTAAACAGGTTGAAATATGGGTGATGAAGGAATATGGTGTGAAGGAATCTTGGACTCATTTATGTACCGTTATTGCACAGCTACAAGTGAAGGAATTTTGGTTGTATGCTAGACCTTTAGCTTATTCAAAGGGTGGAGACAAAATTCTGTTGGAATTGGATAATAGGTTTTTTGTTTGGTATGATCTGAGAAGGAGAAAGTCCAAGATTATCAGGATTCGTGGTGCTCCTCCTATTTTTATAGCTGAGATTTGTGTAGGAAGCCTTGTCACACTAAATGGAGGTGGTGAGGGCCAGACTAGTGGGAAGGACACACAAGAGAAAAGGAAGACTAGAAAGAAAAGGTTTGTTTTATTCTCTTTGTTCAAGCTTGTTCCTGTTTTATGGCTGTACTAATTTGTTCCCTTTTATACTTTCAATGATATAGTTTGACAATTGGTTAAGTTGCCATGCTTAAATACTTAAGCATACTCATCTTTGGTGCTCATCAAAATCCATGTTTTGGTATGGTTACTTATGATCCGATATGTATTAATTCCTGTGTCTGCCAGGGATCAGTTCTTATCAAAGGGGTTCAAGCTGGTTTTATGATTTAGTAGAGAAGGATGTTAAATTGGAGTGTATCAACATAGGTAAATCAATAAATTCAACCACAATATTCTAGCTAATTAATGCTTGCTATGCTTGACCTAATTTGTTCCTTTTTCTGTGCTTTCATGTTAAATTTAACTTGTTTTCTTTTGAACTGACTATGCCATCTCTGATCTTCTTAAATTCTTACTCTCCCACTTTTTTGGCTTCAAGATGAGGTAATAACTAATAAGAGATTCACTTATGCACAAGATCATTTTCTCCTCTCAAGGGTTTAAGCTCATTTTTTATTATGAATTTGTCTAATCTCATTTTGTGTCGAACTGCTGTTACAGCTTATCAGAAAGTTTTCCTGGTCATTGTAAGTGTTGCAATTAGATCTTTAAGAGTCATTGTAGTTGACTTGCCATTTCTTGATGCTGTTACAGATTTGACATGGACTTCGAACCAAATATGGCAGTGGATGTTATTTAGAGATTCATGTAATCATGTAGATTGGAGCATTTATGGAACTTATAGAAATGATCTCTTTTGCCATGTAATATATATAAAAAAAATTGGTCAATGCTGTTAATGTTGTAATGCAGACAGTATTTCATCATTAAGTTTTTTGGATGTCATATGACTGATTTTTTCTTGGCAAAAATCCCATACTCTCAGGGCTGGTAATAGATGGTTTAGGATGCAAACTTGGAAAAGTATGCACATGGAGCGCGTGGTTGGGGATCTTTATTAGCTTCTCTCTGATTCTGGACTACAAGAAGTTAATGTTAGTTTCATAGGGAATATAGTTTTTCGGGCTTTATAATAGAGTAGCGTTTGGGGAACTCGGATTCTTCTACTTCTGGACAGTTTTGTGGGTTGTACCTTGTTAGAACGTATTTTAAAGCAGTTAATATGCTCTTTGAAGGATGCTAGCTGTTCATACATCAATCTAACTCCTCATCCTTTAGTTAAATTCATCCTAATTTGGAACAAGTCAGAGTTCTAGTAGAATAAATGGGTTTCCTACAAGTGTATTAGCATGTAGAGATACTGATACCAGGACATGTTAGTGAGGGATAGCTCAGTGAAACTTGAATTTCTTCAAAAAACTAAGAGCACAAAATTCACGCGTCAAATTATCTGAATAACAAAGGAGCTGTCAGTTCTAATATTGATTTACTAGTTTGTGTTTGGATAATGTTTTAAAACAGTAGAGACCGATATAGAAAAGATAGAAATGTTTTGAAGTGAATTTATGTATTTTTAAAATATAAATATAGGGAGATATTTCGATGTCTATACTGTATTTGTTTCTTCTATCGTGAGATAATAACCAACTTCAACACATGATTCTTCAAAAAGACAATTAAACAAAAGGTGTTCTTGCAAACACCTCATAATGATAGTATCTTCTAGCTTATGTTTTCATTCAGACTGCAACTTTCCTTGTGTAGACTCTGCCATGATGAAATCGTTGAGTTGGTCAGATAAACATGTCAGCAGACTGGAGTCCTTGCACTCCAGCCTTCAAAGGAAGTAACCTTGGCTGTTCCGCAAATTGCCTGCGTGAACCAATTGTCATGTTTGCCAATATGCCAGCTGTATCTGGAACTCAACGCACAGCAGTTCTGCCCATGTTAATAGATTGTGGCTCAAATCTGAATTGCTTGGCAGGACTTGAAACATCCCGGTTGTTAGCCCTGTTGAAGTTGCAATGTACAATAGTCCTCGAACAAGCGTGTGACATGTTGGGGAAAGGAAAACTGTAATCAAGACTTGAATTAGACAAAGCCCCATGATATCTCCCGTCACATTTCTGCTCTGATTCTCCACTTGTTCTAGCTGATAAAATAGCTCTATTAGCAGTGGTCCTGAAGCGAAGGAAAGGAATATAAAAGCAACTCCTGAAGAAAGGATGTTTCAAGGCCTCCTCAGCAGGGGGCCTATGCAGGATTCCTAGGACAAAGCATTGAAAAAAGGTTGATGGCGTCCTCGCTAGCAGATGGTATCAATGCAGCTAGCTGGACGCTATCAAACTTCGGAAACTGGTTAGTCTTTGCAAGATGAATTCCATCAGCCCATGAATCCACAGTTCGAGTGCCTAGCACTCTGCATATTCTGTACATCTGCTTTGAGCGGACGAAGAACAGCCCTAGCAGCGGACTGCCACTGTGGTATGAAGAGTGGTAAGATCAGTGGACTTGTCGAAGCCAATGTTTTAGCTATCTCCAAACAAATATTACAGAATCCAATTCCTCAAGGTCCAATCTTTAAGATTTGATACTTCTTTTTCGCGTTGATTGATAGAGCCCCAGATAGCACTGCTCCAACTTAAGTTATCATTGCTAGCTTAGCTAACAACTAACAACATTCTCCACTGATGACATCCTAATTTGGAATAACTCAGAACAAGTAGAATTAATGGCTACCTTATGGTAGCATTTTATTACTGTTCCGGGAGAGAAGAGACGGAGATAGTGGAGACTAATTTCATCTCTTTATGAGTTTAATACCATGCACAACAACTGATATGGCTTATGGGAACATTCTAATGAGGGGATAACTCGGTGAAACTAATTTCATAAGAAAACTGAAGAGATGTAGCAGGAAAATCACGTGTCAAAATTTTCTGTTTCAACAATGGAGCTCAATTCTTATATATGATATACTGAACAGACAAGTCCATGCTTTGAAAGATAATAAAATTACAAATACCTCTGAATAATAGTCTCTCCTCCTGTGTTTTCATTGATACCACAACTTGTCTGTCAGGATGAAATTGCTGGGTTGGTCTGATAAGCATGTCAGCAGATCCTTTGATTCCTTACACTCCAGCCCTGAAAGGAAGCGGCCTTGGATGCTTCACAAATTGATTGTACGAACCAATTGTCATGTTTGGCAATTGCCAGTTACTCAGCTGTCTCTGAAACTCCAAGCTCAGTAGTTCTGCTCATGTTTATGGATCGTGTTCCAAATTCGAATTGCTTGGCAGGACTTGAAACACCCTGGTTAGCCCTATTAAAGTCGCAACACACAATCGTACCTGAACAAGCCTCTAACTTATTGGGGGAAGGAAAATTGTACTCGAGACTTCAATTAGAAAAACTCCATGATATCTCTTCTCGGATTTCTGCTCTAATTGGCCGCTTTTTCTGGCTGATAGAATTGCAGCCATAAGCGGTGGCCGGAAGGAGGAATATAGAAGCCACTCCTGAAGAAAGGATGTTTTAAGGCCTCCTCAGCGGTGGGCCGATCGCAAGGATTCCAAGAAATAAGCATTGAAATAAGGTTGATAGCATCCTTACTAGCAGAAGGTATCACTGCAGAAAGCCGGGCACCATCAAACTTTGGAAATTTGTACTTAATAGTCCTCGCGAGATGATTTCCTTCAGCCCATGAATCCATATTTGGAGTGCCTCGTACACTGCATATTCTGTACATCTGGTTTGCTCCACTGGTACCAGGAAAGAGTGGACATAGATTGAATAACTCAGCCATGATAGCACCCATAGCCCACATATCAACTTTAGAACTATAAGAATACGAGTGCAGGATATTTTCAGGCGCTCGATACCAGCGAGAGCAGACATATTGTGTATATGGAGGTTTTGAATTGATTTCTCTTGCAAGACCAAAGTCGGCAATCTTGACAGCGTCTCTGGTAACCAAGAAGTTCTCTGGCTTCAGGTCACGGTGAAAATAACCTTGCTTGTGCATGTAATCAAGACCCTGAAACACCTGGCGACACAAGTTCCTGATTTCTGCTCCTGTGAACCGGGTTTTCCTGTCTTCAATGACTTGATAAAGGTTCTTTTCCATGCACTCGAAAATCAAATACAAGATGTTGTTTTTGTGATTTCCTTAAGCTTCATAATGTTAGGATGATTCAACTTCTTTAAGCACTTGACTTCTCTCGAATTCAGACATTTTTCCCATGAGTCGTACTTTCTCTTGATCTGTTTAATGGCAACTATTTCACCGGACTCTCGATTAATCGCTTGCCGGACACTGCCAGAGGTACCCTCCCCGAGCTCTTTAATTACCTTGTACTTGCCGATTTTGCACCCAACGATCCGAGTTTTATAAGAAAATACTGATTGCCATAAATCTGACCAGCAATGAAGAAACCTAGAGGAACTGTTAATGATACAGAAACCCCAAGTTGCTGACTTCCTGGATTGATAAAACACCATTGTGGATTGTGATAGTAGTTTAAACCGAACCCAAATGCACAAAACCCTAAAAGCAAATCCCTTTTGTCTGTCTGTGCGCAAATACTAGCCCAGTGTGTTTTTCTTTAGCTTGGATCTGATAACTATAGACAGGCACTGGCTCGAGGAAATTCCAGGAGCTTACAGCTAACTTACCAAGTAAACGAACTCTTTGGCTTAGAATTGGAGATTTGCAGAATAATTAAGCTCAAACTCTTGCCTCGAATTTGTAATATGGATACGTTTCTCGTACTGCAGTTGGATAATGTTTCAAGAACAAGTATTTTTTTTTCCATGTGTTAACTGAATTTGTTTAAAGTCTTATCCTTATTTTCTACTATAAATTTAAATCTAAGTATACACATATGACTACAACGAAATTTCTAGTTTCTATGTTCTTAAAAGAACATTATCACTTTCTTCATTCATAGTTGTTTCCTAGGTTAGCTTTTTGGTTATTGTTACTATGAAAAAAAATCAAGATAATAAAGATAAAAATATATTTGATTAAAAAGATAAAAATAAAAATAAAAAAATAAATATGTTTCTAGTATAATTTTTAAGTGAAATATAAAAAGGATATATCCCTAAAGATAATATTTTTTATTTTTTATTTATAAAATATCCTTGTAAAAAACTTACAATTCCAAGATTGTGCAATTAAGATATGTTAGAATAAAAATAGTTATTATCATAGTTTTAAAACTCAACTCGGGAGTCAATCCGAGACAAAGCCCGAGTCATTGGTTGAGGTTTGGGTCACAAGTTAGGTTGGCCTGAGTGAGCGCGAGAATAAAAATGATTGTTATCATAATTTTAAAACTCAATTCAATGGGCAACCCGAGGCAAGAATTGAGTCACGAGTGAAGTTAACTACTAACCCGAGTTAATGTAAGGATAAAAATTATTATTATTATTATCATAGTTTTAAAATTCAACTCAAGGATCAACTCAGGGTAAGACTCGGGTCACGTGTCAGGAGGGTCAAGTCGGTTTTACCTGGATCAACATAAAATAAAAGTGGTTATTATCATGGTTTTAAAACTTGATTTGAGAGTCAACTCGGGGCAATACTCAAGTCATGGGTCAAAAGGGTCAATTCAGGTTTACCTGAGTCGGTGTAAAGATAAAAATTGTTATTATCTTATTTTTAAAATCTAACTCGGGGGTCGATCAAGACAAAACCTAGTTCATGAATCAAAAGAGTCAATACGAGTTGACTTGAGTCAATGTTTGGATAAAAAAAATGTTATTATCATAATTTTAAAACCTGATTAAGGACAAGGTTCATGTCACGGGTTGAAAGAGTCACTTGGGTTGACCTAAAATTTTGTTTAAAAATAATCAAAACAACCTTGTATTGATCATAAAAATTTCTTGAAAAAGTCAATAGGTTTTTAACCCATGTTTTATCTCAAGTTGACTTGGTTTTATGACCTGATCTGGTTGAGTTAATTATTCCTTTATTTTTTCTTAAATTCAGACCAATCTAGATCTTGGATCAACCTGTCAAGTCAGTCTTGATTTTATAACTAGATTATTATAATATTGATAATTTCAACATTAAATATAAATTTTTTTTTTTAAATATGCAAGATTAACAATAATACATATTAAAAGTATTTATTATGTTTTACTCGCAATAACCAAATAAGATACAGATAAAGTCATTTTATCTTGTATATTATTATTAAACATAATTTTATTTATGTTTTTTTTTCTATTTTATTTTTTATTTTTTCATTGTCTTATCTTTTTTTTCAGGTGATAATAACCAAACATTACTATAAGATACATGCAAGTACTCTCTTCCATCTTATTAATGATTTGGATGGGAAATCCTTTTGTTTTGAATGACTTAACATTTGGATAGTAAGAAAGATGCTAAAATGGCTTTGTCAAGATGAAAAGTCAAGATTGTATATTTAAAATAATAAAAAAAAAAAACTATAAAATAAAGGGAAAATTGAAATTGTTTTTTATTTTTAAACTTCTTCTCTTTCTTGACTCATTTTATGTAAAATACAAAATGGCTTATCAGAACATCATTTTCCATTGGAGTATTAACGGGAAACAATTCGAATCCAACCCACCCGCCCAACCAGACCCGATCGGTTATGATTTATGAAAGAAACCCAAAACCCCCTGCAAGAAACTTTCTGCTTGCATCCAGAATGAGAAGCCTGCTTTCTCTTATGCATAAACGTTTTCTATCAAGTAGCCCACCACCATCATCATCATTTACAGTTGAGTGCCTCGTAAACTCATGTGGGCTTCCCTCAAAATCAGCTCTTGAATTCTCCCGAGACTTCCACCTGCATGAAAACAACCTCCAAAGCTTCCAATCTGTATTCCGCTGCTTCCAGTCCCACAACATTCCCAGCATCCGCATAACCAAATTGATTAAAAGGCGGCCTCAAATCCTCAATTACAATGTAGAAGACAACCTGAAGCCTAAACTCCAGCTCCTTGTGCAAAATGGCATCGTGGGTCATCACATGTGCAAGGTTTTCGTATCAAATCCGGTAATTTTGAACGCTGACTTAGATTCTCAAATTAAACCATGTTTTCAGTTTTTAAAGTCTGTTCTTGGTAGTAATAGGAATGTTGTAGAAGCTATCAATCGTTCTTCCAATTTGTTGACTTGTGATTTGAAGGGTTGTTTGCAACCAAATATTGATTTTTTGATTAAAGAGGGAGTGCCTTTTGATGGGGTTGCTGAATTTCTTATTAGGGACGCAATAACTGTACAGCACAAGCATAATAGTATGGTCAATGCAGTGAATGATCTTAAGAATCTGGGATTTGATCCAAAGGCTCCTGTTTTTCTTGAGGCTGTTAGAGTGAGGATTCACATGAGTGAGTCAATTTGGAGGGAGAAAATTGAAGTGATGAAGAGTTTGGGGTGGAGTGAAGAGGAGATTTTTTCGGCTTTTAAGCGAGATCCGATTTTTTTAAAATCCCCAGTAGAGAAAATCAGGGTGGCGACGGATTTCTTTGTGAATACATTGAAATTGGGACGGCAAATTTTAAGTGAAGATCCTGAATTTTTTACCCTTAAAATTGATAAAAGTTGTCGAAGGAGGTATGATGTTTTCAAACTTTTGGAGTCGGAGAAGCTGCTCGAAGGTGGTGTGAAGATTGAGGAAGTGCTCAAAATGAGGGATAAGGAGTTCTTGGTGAAATACGTTAAGAAGTATGTGGACAAAGTCCCAGGTTTATGGGAGACTTTCAATGGTAGGAAGCAACAACAATCTTTACCCGGTCTAACAGAGGTAATATTGGTTAATTTGTTTCCTGAACTTTCAATTTGGATGTTGGTTTTTAATGCCATCTGCCATTTCTTTCCTGGTCATTTTTGTTCATTCTCTTTCCTTTACATTTTTTCACTTTCACTTGCATACTTTAACTTGCTGTGTATATTTGAGAGCATACAAAGCATCCATTTGATTGTTAAAGTGTGAAGCACACATTAATTTCATATTTAGGTCCGTCCAATCAGCTCTGCAGTTAATATCTTTTAGATAATTGTAAGGTCACATAATCGTCTCATGTTATCTGCTGAGATGATTATGTGACCTTACAATTGTCTGCTGCTGATTTTTGGATATTGTCTTTGATGTTATCTGCTGCTGGTTTCATGGTCCTTTTTGTTCATTTGATTTCCTTTACCTCTCTGCCTTTAACTCGCATAATTGAACTGACTACTTATATGTGGGAGCTAATGAATCATTGATTATATTGTTAAATTGCCAAGCATATCATTAATTTCATTTTCAGGTCTGACCAGCTCTATACTTCGTGTCTAAGAGTTTTCTGATAATTGCTAGGCTGCATAATCATCCCACGGTAAAATGATTGCATTAGAAATTTACAAATACATGGATTTTCAAAGCAAATAAATCTGAACCACATGATTAGCTGAGCGGCCTCTTCTTGCTGTAAAGGGGATGTCTTAGGTTTGAATCTGGAATTGGAATGTGGAAATAAAGGAGAGTTAACATCAGGTTAAAGGTTTTCAAAGAATAAATGAATTCAACTAGAACTATACAAATACAATTTGCATTTTCGGAGGCAATTCTAGCCAATATGCAAATTGTAGCCAATATACAAATACAATTTGCATATTCGGAGGCAGTTCTAACCAAGGGGTGTCTTGAGTTAACGGATGAAGCATTAGAATTTAGATGAGCCAAAAAGGAAAAAGAAAACTGTATGGCCTTTCTTTTATATGATAGTAAGCTTTAAGGGCCTAGATCAACTGATATCAGTGTTGTTGTTAAATGTTTCTTGTTATATGACTTTGATATCAGTGTTGCTATTTCGATCTTTAATGTATCAGACAAATCTTAACAAAGACACAACTTCTGTTACAAATTGTGCTAAACTAGTTGAATTTTTGGCAATGCTACAGCAATGGGGAAAAGCAGCTCGTTGTGAGTAGGGAAATTACAATTGATGGGCTAGTGAAGAAACACCCACCAGTTCACGCCCTGCCGAAGCAGCTAAAATTGTTTCTGATGATGAAGCTCTATGCAATGCAGAATTTTGGAACTGATTGTGGTGTAGATAATGAACCGATGGATGCAACTTCTCAAAAGTGATATTATTAGGAATGCCATCATAGTGTACACTGAATTCAAAGAATTCACTGCGATAACGTGGGAAAGAAGTGCAAGTTTTGGGGTAGCTTGTTGCTAGTTTAGAGAGAGACACCCCTTACGAAATAAATAGCATCCCTTGTAATTTGCCATAGTCTTTTTACTTGGGCATACGAATGCTAATGTAATTGTAGCTGCTGCATATGGGTGGGGATCAGGATTGTCATCAAATCCTCGGATGGTTGAATTTTATTCTTTGTTTCTGAAAACAGCAAGTAACTTTAGCTCACATGTTTTGTTTTAGGGGAATGTCTATGATGCTTAAAAGAGGGTAGCTCTCTGCTCCATATTTTGGTGTCCATAAATTCATTTTACTGGTCTGTTTTAGAAGGAAGGGTGGCCAATGGCATAGTGTTCAAGGTTGATACTTGGATTCTTAAAAGTGTTATTTCATTATCAGCATCCCTTATTGGTTAATTCATGTACTTACCAATTGTCATGGTATTCTTGCTTGGAAAGGAGCTGAGTTCTTGAAGTTACTTGAAGTGAGCTCCTAGACTGATTACAAAAGAAGTAGAACAAAACAAAGCCAGGTTTAACAACTATTCATATGCACAAGTAAATTGAAACAGAGCCAGGATCTTCCTTCATATCCAATTAGAGGTTTCGGGTTCGGATTTCTCAGGCCAATCCACCGGACATATGGGATAGACACAAACCAGAAAGAAAACCTAGGACAGCATAAGAAACCATTTTTGGTCTTTAACATTTTGAAATCATGTTTATCATGTCTGAGATGTGCTATAAAGATCACAAATCTAAACATGAGCACGCATCAAACTGCCCGCAGATTGCATGGCTGCCACTTGCCACACAAAAAAGTTGGGTTTTGTATTCTATTTTTGTAATCAA
>Ga0307518_10003506_pt1 | contig 11317 bp, 9 predicted proteins | sample 25_EM_MG_FD_203889 | JGI IMG/M metagenome (GOLD analysis project Ga0307518, IMG submission 203889) | Populus trichocarpa ectomycorrhiza microbial communities from riparian zone in the Pacific Northwest, United States - 25_EM | ecosystem: Host-associated > Plants > Roots > Unclassified | place... | reverse complement strand
AACAGTTTCCCTAGTACAGTGTTCAGCAGAAAATGAATGCCCAGCCTTTGCTTCAATGATCTGCAACAACGATAAGAAAAAATTGTCCCCAAAGAATGACAGTGTTGTAGTTTCTTGAAGACAAGAAACAACGTAGGAACGACAAGTATTGGGAGGAGACAATGTTTAGCCATGATTCTTGTTGGCTAAGAGTTGGGGACAAAGGTGCCGATGTAACCAAATCCAGCAATGAAGAAGGCAATAGATTGAAGGAAGAGGAAAATGTAGTATCTGTTCTTTCCAAAGGCAAAATCATAGCATCCACAGAAGAAGAGATAGGCTCCAGCACAAAGTTCTAGCAAATGTAATCTGTTAACATTCAACCATTAAGAAAACAATATCAGAATCGTTAAAAACTGGTTCCTGATATCCTCATATAGGAATCATGAATGTTAAGTCTACCTTTCTCTTATCCTAATCCGCGGTTTCTTGGTAGCTTTAGCAGGTAATTTTCCCTTGAGAGCATCTCCTAGTTTTTCAGTGACAACCCATTCATTCACTCTTCCTATCTCCAGCAAACCTATGAAAGTTGCCTTCGTCCGGTGGAGGGACATGACATTCTCAAATAGGATCCAGAAAACCATCAGGTGGAGTGATCTGCAAGATTATGCAGGTTCAGAAGTATTAGGAATTTACAAATAACATCAGTTTTACGAAACTGGACAGTAAGAAAGTTTGGTTAAATTTAGGATAGATAGACAGACCTAGGAGTTCCAACAGCATTGAGGAGAGTTACAATTGAAGGAATATAGACAGCTCCCCACTTAGGAACGCTTACTTCAGGAACCAGAACAGTTGAAGGCAAAACAACACAGTAGAATACAAATGTGACAATGTGTGCCACAATCTTTCGGACGAAGAAGAAACTGTAGATCACATAACACTTCTTCCACAGTGACACTTTCTGCAGTAAATTGTATGCTATTAGTTAAAACTGGAGGATGAACCAACCATTTCGTCTCATTTTTCTGTTTTCTTAACTATCAGACCAAAAGGGAAAAGATAGTGTACCTTGTTTTTGATTATTTCGATTGCCATTTTCTTAAAGAGATTTGCAGGCCCACAAGACCATCTGTGTTGCTGATATCGGTAAGCTTTGAAAGTACTTGGTAATTCATTTTTCACCTAAAAATGCAAAAAAATCAACCAAGTTGTATTAACAAGTGGCCGCATGTGATTAGCAGAGGACTTGCATATCTAACAACTTTTCTGACATACGTACTAATCACCTAGCCAGCTGGTAAGGTTGGTGGCTAATCAAAATTTGGTGGATTTTTCATTTGTAATATTTTTGATGAATGTCATTAAGACTGAAAATGATACCTTGAGGTCACCAACATAAACAAACTTCCAGCCTTTCAGACTAGCTCTTACTGCCAAATCCATGTCCTCCACCGTTGTTCGATCCTTCCAACCTCCAGCTTCATTGACTGCTGAAATTCTCCACACACCAGCAGTACCTGCACCAAATGTCCAAATTTGTATCAATATGTCTAAGACATGAAAACTGATTGCACATTAAAGAGAAAATCAAACCATGTTACTGCTTTTTCAATATGATTCTTACCATTGAAGCCAAAGAAAGCATAGGTTGCAGACCCCACTTCTTGTTCCACAGTGAAATGGTAATCCAATGACATCTCTTGCATCCTTGTCATTAAGCACTCATCAGAGTTGACTACAAAGAATGAGTCCAAAAAAAAAAAAAAGTAATGATCAGACCAATGTTCAATTATTATTTAGTATACCTCAATGATTAACTTAACGATGCTTAAAGTACTAATCAAGATTACCAAATTTCCAGCGAGCTTGAACAAGAGCAATTTCAGGATTGTGAACCAGAAATGGTATGGTGCGCCAAAGATAGTTAGGTTCAGGCTGGAAATCAGCATCAAATATGGCCACATAATCACATTGTTTAACATAGCTGTGCTTCATGCCTTCTTTAAGAGCTCCTGCCTTGTATCCTTTCCTGTTGTCCCTAATCTCATACTTTATGTTAATGCCTTTGCTTGCCCATCTCTGACATTCTAGTTCCACCAAGCTCTGCATATATTTTTGACATGTCATTTACTTGGGAAACAAATACAAGTCCGTCAGCAAACTACAAGGAGACTGGAGAGTCAAGAGGTAGAAACCTTAATGGCAGGGTCAGTTGAGTCATCAAGAACTTGGATTATGATCCGGTCAGACGGCCATGAAAGCCCACAGGCAGCTCCAATGGACAACTGATAAACCTGAAAACAATAGAACAGTAGAGATTAGAATACAGCAAAACTATAAACAAAAAGCAATAGTTCAGAGAAAAAAAAAGTACCTCTTTTTCGTTGTACATTGGAATCTGCACTAGAACCATAGGATAAGCTGAATTACCAACCTCAATATCATCCTTCATAGGCTCCCATTTGTACATCTTATTTGGTTTTTTTCCAAACAACTTCACAAAAACTATAACAATTCCCATATACACTCGTTCAATGAAAAGCATTATTGACATGCCCAAGCACACTACAACCAACAGTTTCAAGGCCGGCACGATCAATGGTTCTTTCAGTACTTGCCAAATCAATCCAAACTGGCCTGTAATATCATCGCGACCAGTAGGGAAAATGTTACTAGCAGATGATACACGATCCATTGGACTAAATGGCACTGATACGATAGAGGGTACAAGGAAGGCTAAAAAATATGTGACACTTGTGTGTGCTTGGTTATATAGAGGGATATACTTCTTTGCGAAAAGAACAAGAATGACTCAATTCCTTTTGCTTTCGAGTCACGTTTAGGCAATGTGGAAGAGAGATAGCTAGGAAGATGGACTGGTGTCAGTGACTTGATTGTTGAAGCAGCTGTCACTCCATTGCAGAAGTAGACCCACTAGCCATATATGATCATGCACAGATTGTAGATCTTTCAAAGGAAGCTAGCCAAGAAAGACCACAAAAAGATAGGGCAATGTGGAAAGCAATAGCAATATAAAATGCTTACAAGACCCTCTTGTTTTTTTTTTCTTTCAGAGAGGAGAATATTTTGATCAAGTCTGATATTCCCTTCTCTGCTATGTGATTAGAGAAGAGAGGCCCTGGGGATTTTAAAGCTAAATGCATAGTGCTTAATTATTAAAATTAAAAAAAAAAAAGCTAAAAGGTGTGGAAGTACACACAATTGGATTCCTACAGTGAAGTTATTCTTTTACACTTTGGACTGGGAAAAACTTAAGCATTGAAGCAGAGTGTTTGTTGTTCTTTTCCACTGGCACAATAGCCATTAAAAAAATATGTTTCTTTTATATATATATATTAAAAATTCTATTTTATTTTAGAGTCAACAAAATTCATAATTATTTATCAAAGGTTTTCTTAACTTTTCACCAGCTTCTTAATAATAAAAATACTTCTTTGCTTTCAAGATCAAAAATTTATTAAGTTGCTGGATAGAATGTTTATGGTTTTTCCATGATCCATGTATAGTGAAAACATGTTTTTAAGCTTAAAAAAAAAAAAACTTTGCCTTTAGAGATATTTTAGTATTTTCACACTGGTATTTTATATAATTAATAGGTTTATAGGGGTGTTTTTGTATTTTCACGTTTTTTTTCCAATTTTTTATTTAGAAATCTAGTGGCGCAGACCATCAAGTGAGTGGTGTTTGTGCTATTCAGGTAGAGTATTTGACGCTACCAAGTGGTCAAATCTGGTCATCCGACTCTCACCAGATACACAACCGTCTCCTCTTCCACATGGTGTAGTGCATGTAGGCGTGTGGTGGTCGTATTGTTGCCGATAGTCATTTGTTTTTGTTCTTTCCTTTTTTTTTTTGTCTCCTGACAGTTAAAATACATCGTTGTCCTCTTTGTTATTTGATTTTCAGTTTTAGTCCTCATTCTTTTAATTTTTTTATTTCGTTCTTATTTCTTTTATAGAAGTTTTTTTCAATTTAGTCCTTCAATTACAATTTCTCATGTGTTTTGTTTTTCATTTCAGTCCTCCTTTTAATTTCTTGTTTCATTCTTATTTATTTTACAATTTCAATCCTCATTCTTTTAATTTCTTATTTCATTCTTTTTTTTTCAATTTAGTACTTCAATTCTAATTTGTATATATGATGGTGATAATTGTGATGATAATATTTATAATAGTAGTAGTAGTAGTAATAGGAGCAACAACTATTCTAAAAGGTTTATTATGATAGTTGTAGTGATTATGATATCAATATTTGCGGTAATGATAGTAATAATATTATTAATAATAATTAAAATAATTATAATAATGATATTAGTGGTGATAACAACAACAACAACAATGGTGGTGGTGGTGGTGGTGGTAGTATTATTAATAATAATAATTGTAGTTATAAAAGCAATAAAAATAATGATAATAATGATAAGAATAAAAATAATACTAATATTAGTTGTGGTAGTGGTAATAATAATAATTATAACAATAGTATTAATAGTAATAATGATAATGATAATAATAATAATGGTAACAATGATAATGATAGTGATTACGATAAAAATGCTAACGATAATGGTTGTGATATTATTTATTAATAATAGTTGTGATAATGATAATTGTAATGATAGTAATAGTAGTAGTGACGATAATAATAATGATGAGAATAATAATAATAATTCATTATTCGATGTTAGATTTGTTGGGAATTAAGTCTCATTGCTTTTTCATGTATGATATTTCTGATCTAATATCTTGGGTTACTGATTTGAAAAGTTTACGTAGCTTGATATTCTTTTTTATTTTTTAATTTATTTTTAATTTTATTGTTTAATATTAGTTTTTTAAAATAAAATACAGTTATCCAAATTTCTCTTATATATTTTATTGAAAACTCGCTACAAACAAAGATACAAAATAAAAGATATAAAGACTTATATCATTGCAATGAAAAAAAAAATATACATGCTCTTGATATATTTTATTTTATATTTTAAAAATATGATTCGACCAGCGCGTTCAAATAAACTATTACTGTAAGAAATGCTAAATAAAACAACAAATAGTCAAATGGAAAAGTAGTGATAATCTGATGCCGACAAAGAGATTTGGATTCTAGTTTTATTTGTCTTGCAAAATGTTTTCAACATTAATTGATGATGATGAGGGCTTTGCCTATCTTTATTGACAAACTGTGAAGTCCATTTCCTTAAGCTTGTAACTGACTCAAATGAGTTTAGCCTTCACTTTCATTCTCTTGACAATTGCCCCATCTATAGCTGGGTTGAGATTCATTTTAATTCATTTTAATTAGAAGGGCAATAATCAACAACAAATTTTAATTTTTTTAATTATTATTAGATTAGTTTTTCGATCGATAACGTCCCATCATAGATATTAAACCTAACCTAGGAAGGTTAGGTTTAATAGATTTAATATTATTTTTTATTAACCAAGAAAAATATTTATTTTTCCGAACAAATTATTGTGTCATTTCACAATCTAGATCTATTTTAAATTATATATTTAAATTAATTACCTATCAATCTTGATCTTGTATTAGAGTTAATCATCTAATAATTTTATCACATTTTTAAATTCCAAATCCTCTTTAAAATCAAACTCGAAAAGTAATAACATAAAGCAAGCTTATTAATCTAATTTTTATGTATAAAAGAGATAAAAACACGTTCGATATGTTCCCTCACATGAGTATTCCATCTTTTGGTCACATTGAACTTCATTTTGATGAACATGTCTGGATGCCAACAAGCTTCCAAGACTAGATTTGGTTAATGCCAGTTCAGTTTTTGGCCTATGATCCTGTTTTTTTAACATTGTTGCGTGGGGTTTGGAAATCATCATTGTAACACGAATTCTCTGGTCATCTTGTCTGTTGCTATGTGTCCCATCATTCATTCGATCACCAAGCATTCATGGGACCGTACTGTTCACGAGCCATCTCCCATGTCCAAAATCATCAAATATCATGCCTTAGTTCTTGTTTTGTAGTTGAATACGTTTTTCAAACCATTTTGTGCTTCAAATAGCATTAAGCTAGTGGTTTTTTTAGATATTGTGTTTTAATAATTTTAATAGGTTGATGTAAAAACATAAAATAAAAATTAATTTAATTTTTTTAATTGAAAAACACTTCACACCGCATTACCCAGATTAATCGTGCATTTGTATTATAATAATGATAATCAGATAGATATTAACCGAGGTAAAAGACATTCTCAATATCGCAAAGACCCGGGCGTATCAACTACCACCTTGATCCTTGACACATTATTATCCTTAATTTTGGCCAGCTACAAAGTTCAAAGGGTAATTATTTCGAGATATACTTAATCATGTTAATGATCAACCTCTTAATGAGAATATCTGTATGCATAAATATAATGGCAAGTATAGTAAGGATGACAGGGATCATGATATGTGCTGACAAGGCAGTCTCACCTTTAACCCAACTGGCAGAAAAACAAAAATTTAAGCAATCCTTGGCTTTACTACTCTAGGTCTAGGGGAGCAGTACACGGCAATCAGTTCAAAAGAATTTAATTAAATAGATAAATAAATAAAAGCAATTCCCTTTTCTTATAAATGAAAGATTCTGGGTTGTTTTTGTTTATTTTTTTTCAGTAAAAGAACCTTATTTATTCGTAATAGATAAATAAATAAATAAATATTCCCATATCATCAAGAAAGGGATGGCTTATATCTCCATCTATCATCTAATTTTAGTACAAGTCAACGTTTTTTTGAAAAATAGAATATGCACATGCATGCTTCAATTAAATAGAAAATAATCAAGATAGATTTCTCAGCTTAATTATAATTAATGGATTGAAATCTTCTCATATTAAAAATAGCATAATTAATTGTAGCACACATAAACAAAACAATGTTCATAATAATCTATCGAATCAGGCGTGCATTAAAATAACTTTGTAGACAATTGAACCATTTTTTTTCTTGAATTAGACGATTGATCTACTTAATTACCTTTATCTATACTACCAATCTTTCTGGTTTATCATCTTTTCCTTTGTACTATAGTTTATTAAAAATAGAATTAAAAAAACATACTTACCACCAAACCTTTTCTAAGAATATTATATTATAGAAAAAAAAATGCAAATCATGATTAACTTTTTTATATAAAATAAATCGACGCCCCAGCTACTGGATCACTGTAATAATCAAGAAAAGAATATGCTATATACTGGTAGCTGGAGGCTCTGAAAATTATATAATAAGTTCAACGTAGCACATTGTTTCCTTGTTAAACCTTCAATGGCCCCTCCTAGGCTACTAGGCAGGCTGCTACCCGCCACCGACAAGAAGAAATCTAACACGTGGCAAATGCGAAGCTTCATGGTGATGAGTTGCATACACCAAACTAGCACATTTAATATTACATAGCAACAATACATCGTTCTGTTACAATATCGTGAAAAAAAAAATATAATAAATTATTTTAAAAATAAATTTATTTTATATCTCATCTTCATGTGTATTTAACATTATTATGCGTAATGAATTTTTCTCATATATTTTAGTATTATCATGAGCAATGAATTTTTTTCTCATATTCTTCTTGATATTAGCACTTGCAATGGAATTTTTTTTTAATCTTTTTAACAAAAATAAATATTTTTATTATATCATGAGACCGTAGTCAAACACAGTGTAAGATTTTTTAACAATTTGCTAAAATATACCAACTACTTTCTGGGGGTCCATGAGTTGATGGGAAGAGCAAAAGGTGGGTTAGCCTGTAGAATTACCAAAGAATTGATATACAACTTGAAAGGAGTAATTGTAATATTAATTAATGATGACCGCACGAATTGGTTGTACCAATAAAATATTTTCTTTTTTTAGTATTTTATACTCTCAATCATTTAAGAATCAAAACGTTAGAGATGTGATCCCACGGGGTCCAAATAGAGAAACTTTGATGCGAGGAGATTGTTTGGGTCAACCTTGTGAAACGACTGGTAGATGGGAGGAGGTGTAATGTCTTGCTCATATCACAATGAAATGGGGGAGGTGTAATGATGATGAACAACGGGGTTGGTTTAATTGTTTCGATGCTTGTTTTTGTTTAAATAAAATTTTGAGTTCAAATCTTATGAATAAAGTATATTATCATTGAAAAAATATTATTTTTTAGTAGATCGACCCGGCTCGACTAGATTACTTAGAATTTAATAAATTTTTAAATATCAGAATTTTACTTCTTAATGAATCAATCCAATTCAATCAGATTAATTAGAGTATAATGTACTTATAGATACTTAGAATTACAAAAAAAGATGAGAATGAAATGGGAGAGGGATTTAGAAAGTGATTCAATTTTTTATTAAATTTTATTGAGGTTGATAAAACATCATTTTTAATGTGTTACTATTTGTTTCTAATTATACCCCACTATTGCCCACCAACTACCCTCTCCCTAGAAGATACCATACCATCAACAGTCTGGTCCAAATGCTTGGGCTACACAATGCGAAGACAACAGGGAAAGTTAAGCCCCCCTGGCTCGAGGTCTCTTCATCATTTCATTTCATTTCTTTCCCATAAATAAATAAATAAAATCACTTGTTTGTTCCTTCGCAAACCGTTAATTCCTTTTTTTATTTTATTTTATTTTATATATTTACTATTCTTCTCATCTCATTATTAAAGTACGTGAATTAACCACAAAGTTGATACTATTTAATTACAAGCCTTCTTGTTCTCTGATTATATTTTTAATTATTAAACCTAAATTAGATGAAATTCAACCTCGTCAAAAACAGGGCACAAATGAAGAACTAGTCATAATGAAACAAATAATTTATCGTCCTAAGTTCGAGTTAGGTTACTGGCTTATTGATTAGCCTCACTCAATAATTTTATAAATTTTGATACAAGTGCAATTTGGACACGATATCTCTTACCTAATATATAATTAGCTTACTTGTACACATTTTTACCAACCAACAAATAACGAAACAAGGAATTCAAGTCAATAACAACCAAAATCTTTATCAAACAAAATCTTACTCTCTTTTTTTTCTCTCTTTTTTTTAATGATAAAACTATCGAATTGCATAACTTGCATGCGGTCAAACATAACACTCTATAGAATAGAATAGAACAGTATTAGGGCAAAAAGATATGTAGTCTTATAACTAGGAAATTTCCTTAATAGAAGGGCCACTGGGGAACTGCGTAGGCAGGCCTCTGGCTGGCAACTTTAAAGAAAGACAGGTAAGAGGTGATCCTCCTGCCCAGGCACAGGACAACAAACGTTAAAATGAAGATAATTGCTCAAAGCATTAGCATCTGCTTTCTGCCCTTCTGTATGAGAGAATTTTTGTGGGGGTGTTACAACTTGCAAGTTATCCATGTCATCTTGAAATGTCATAAAAATTGCTTGTGTTTTACATGACTAGTGACCGGGTGACAAGGGCCAGCTAAGGACTGACTCGACCTAGAATGACTGTTCCAAAATTGCAACAAAAACTCTGGTTAGTGTTTAACTGTTTATAGCTGAAAAAAAACCTAACGAATTCCAAACCCACCATTCATAATTTACACTTGAAATCTGGCAAAAGCATGATTAGTATACCAAAATAATGTTGGAAGGGGAGAGAGCGAATAAAAAATATTGAGTGTGAAAAATGATGGGGAGTGCATATTCAGGAGCAAAGATTGGGACATCATTCTGTTAGGTAACCACCAAGAGACTGAGCCAACTCAAAAGAAACTAAAACATGTTCAAAAATTTTCACCAACACAGCCATTGTGGCTTGCTACACCCAATGTGTGAGAATGTTGCACATTGCAAAACCAGGCATATTGCCATCGAGTAATAGAAACATGGTACTGATGTTGCACCATATGCTTCTGGCAAAGACATTCTAGAATCTTGAGAATGATGTAATGATGAGTGAATATCCAAGCTTCATGATTCTGGCACGGATGATGTGAGATGCAAGTTTCTTAAGGCCTCAGGCACCGCCTGCCCACATTGCTCCAGAATTCCCATTAGTGGTCTAGCTATCAGTGCATCTTCTTTGGTCAAAAAGCTATGGAAGTTGCCTTTGATACTGTGCCTAGCCATTCTCGTGAGGATTTGAACATAATTATCAATTGATGGCACGAAGTTGGGTAAGATTACAGTTTCATAGAAAGCTAAATTGGTGGTAGAAATGCGCTCCACATTGATCACAGAGACCACAGGTTTCATTCTGATGTTCGTATCCAGGCTGAAGAAAGCAAACAAAAATGAGTTAAACGAGCCAGAGACTATAAGTACTTTGTGCTGAGTGACAAACTTAAAAGTAGCAACACGCAGGATAACTCTACCAGCCCATTTCTGTTCCACAACCCAAATTTTAAGTTTAAGTCTATTACCAAGAATGCAGTGTCCAGATCAACTTGGTTTTATAAAATGGTAACTATAACATGTTTCATCATTGTCATTATGCTATAACAGCCTGATTTTCCAACATTCCTATCCTGTAATACCATTCAAACTTTTGTTTACCTTCTATCCCCAGACATCCTAATTGCTGCTAGCAGCTCAAAATAAGAAATGTGTCAGCACCAACATTTTCAGTTAAAGATGAGAAAAACAAAATGAAATGAAAAGGCTTGCGGAAACAACATTACTGGAGAAACGAATAGTCAGTAGAAATACATAAACTGCTGACCTGTTATCATCATTTGAAATACTGCGATTTGATTCCACAGAAACAGTATAACCATTGATTTCAAGCATCTTGACTAAATTGAAAGAGCTGTTATCATTTCCAACTACATATAGCACCTTTAAAGGCTGGGAGCAGAGTTGGCTGCCACGAGCATCATTCAAAACTTGTATACTCTGTTAAAAAAAGCCATGAGTATCAAGGAAACTGGCAGCAAAACCCATCAAGCGGGAGAATACATAGTTAAATGAACAAAAATACATTATAATACCATATTAATTCACTACATCTTATACAGTACGGACTATAGCACACTGTACTGGTGTTGGAGTAGTGACAACTAGAAATCTTGGAAATGCTAAACTCATGGTAATGATTTTTGAAGCATATTAAGTGAGAATCTGGTTGCAGGTGTAATAATTTGCGTTTCGAAATTTTACAAGTAGAAAGCAGTTATCTAGATATTGAGATGTGCATACCTTTAGAACTCTTTCTTCCTCGGAAGTGCACAGATTTATTGTCTGAACAATGCATGCACTTTGAATGGGGATAGATTGATCGATCGATAATCTACAAATTGATCCCAGGAGAAGATTCTGTAGAACCGGAACACAA
>Ga0307518_10003505_pt1 | contig 11319 bp, 3 predicted proteins | sample 25_EM_MG_FD_203889 | JGI IMG/M metagenome (GOLD analysis project Ga0307518, IMG submission 203889) | Populus trichocarpa ectomycorrhiza microbial communities from riparian zone in the Pacific Northwest, United States - 25_EM | ecosystem: Host-associated > Plants > Roots > Unclassified | place... | reverse complement strand
GACTGTCTCAAACTCAGTGATTCCAGCACCTCCATCAGGGATTTTTGTTTAATTAAATGGTATTAGTGTTTAATCATACTGGGGTTGTGTTTAATAAAATGGTATTAGTATCTAATCAAGTATAGAAACCTAAACCCTAACAATTTGAGTGTTGAAAAAGTAACGGGTCTCTCTTTATTTTACACATCCTTTCTCTTTTCTTTTCATATTTTTAAATTTAATGCTTTAAGTTTTCATTTTCACTGTTTTTTCTTCTCCAGCCTCACTTATTATTATTTTATTTTATTTTGTATTTTAAGATATTTATATGCATTTAACGGACAAGTCAACTAGAACTTGATCACTACACTTCGGATTAATACACTTTGATTATTATTATTATTATTATTATTTAACTGGTACATTTAAATAATTAAAGCAAAAACTAATATATTTAAATATTTTAAAAAAAAATCATGCAAATATTATCAACTCAATTAGAATGAGTAATCATGCAAACTTGTCGCCGTTTCGGATTAAATCGAGGAGTTCATATACAATTTGATTACAGGCTGGACGCCAAGCAGAGGTTTGATGCTTCTCCATCCATCTTTCACATTTGAAACGCTGGCTCTCTGTTTCTTTGTTTCATGTAATTAAACTGGATTTCTTCAGGTCTTGAATCAAATTGTATATGAACTCCCTGCTGAACATCCTCTGGCTGAGAGCAGACCGCTGCGCGAACTTCTTGGGCACACCCCTCCTCAGGTTTGGATTATTGCATCAGACAAGTTCCTTGTACATTGATTGCCTAGGAGGATTCCTGTGGTGTATATAGGGTTTATTTATGCTATTTCTATCATTAACTTTTTGGCAGTGTGTAGAGGAGGAGATGCTGTTATCTTCAAATTATTTTCATGTCATAAGCGTTGGTTGTATTCGTAGTATTGATTCCAAATCCCAAACATGCATCAAGTATTATTTTACCATTCTTTAATTCTTGCAAATTGCAAATGCAATTTTACAGGAATTAAACTTCAAATATGGTGAGACAGATATAATCGCTAGTGTTGAGGAGAGGGAGCCCGAGAAACGGCTATCATATCCAAAGAAAGCAACAGGCGTGCAAATTACTCAATCCTGACACGGGAAGGTAGTGACAATAAATAACAATGCAGGGCTCTTCAAGTCTGGTAATTGAAATGAGTACAATCTAAATCCCTTAACGAGAATCCATTGTGAATAATGAGTTAGTTTACGATCAACTCAACTATTTTATCCGGTTAGAATGAATAATAGATAATACTTGATATCTGTAAAAAAAAAAAAAAAAAGTTTTTTTTATATAAATCTAGAGGCGGCATTAATGAGAGCTTTTTGGGAGGCATAACAAATTCTGCATACAACCAATGTCTCTTCAATTGCTCAAAAGGATCTTTCCATAAAGAAGCGGAGGTCACCATATAGCATTCCAATGGGAAATATACACAGCACCAGTGTAATTGTGCTTTCAAGTGGAGGACTTCGCCCCACATGCACGCACAGAAATCCTATGTCTTCTAAGCATGTTTCTTATATATTGAGTTGTTATACCTTCAATATTGCAGAAAAAACACTTTTCATTTCTAAAATTGGATCATCATCAAGACCTGACTTTGCACGCCAAGCAATATGTTCATCGGGCCTAACTAAAATTGCTCCTTTCTCAGTCATTTGACACATGCTCCACCATGAAGATGAATTTGACGATTTCTTAGCTTCTGCAACATCTATATAGTTCTCCCATGGCGCCATTGCTGTCTTACTCCTCGCTTCAGCTCCTTTAACAGTTTCGGTAGGCCACAGTATGCAAACCTTAACAGAAACTTTGAATTCCTCAGCCACCTTCAGGGCAGCAACAGCAAGGTGGTAGGACTTTTCAAGTGGTGCTATGAAGAGTAGAAACTCAACTTTGTCCAAAGGCAAAAGATCAAGTGTAGAAATGCATGCCTACAAAAACAAGCAGACATGCTAAAACACCCACATATGCGAAACAGTATGTGTTTCCATATAAAATGGCGGATGCAAACATACTTGTGCAAATACAAGCTGACACTTAAACATGCTAAAAAATTTACTTCAGGTTACCGGATACAGTTCCAGAGCTCCTAAATTTGCAACTATTATTATACACAGACACAAAAAGACAGAATGCAGGAAGTCAAAATGTCAAAGCAAAATTGCATTTCCAGTGTCATTGTAATCGTATCTAATTACAAAAAGAAGCACATACCTCACTAGAAGAATTGGACAACATGCGCACATTCATATGAGGCAGCCTTGACCCTGGATCTGAAGAAGGGATATAGTCCCTCCGACGACCAGTTGGTGGTTCTTGAGTACCCACACTGTCACTGTCAGGAATGAGTGCTCCTTCAAGGTACCTGAACCCAGACAGGTAAGAAAAGAACTTTGTTGAATTGGCTGGATAAATACATTTTATCCTGAAAATAAACAGCATAAGAAATGAAAGAAATTTGAGTTTTTGAAAAATGAGAATTGTTTGTCAGTCTTTTGCCTATATCAATGGTCATATATACTGTATGGCCATGGGACAAGCAAGATGGTCCAACTATCAATCTTTCAAGTTCACCATATGGAATAATGACGTCAAATAACAAACATCCATTAATTGTCAATTAAATTGGCAGGATATTAAAGTTAAAAACTTGGAAAATAATGGTGACGCTTGTAATTTGTCTGATATGGTCAACTTTAGAAATTCTCGAATACTGTTTAAAGACAATAAGATAGAGATAGAAGTAGCTGCAATGCACATCTACTTAGAAATTTCATCTAGTTTAAAATTTCAATAGTGATATGATGATTGATGGGGGGTACCTGAAGCCAAGATCCTCGGCAGGAAACTGCAGCTGAAGGCTCTTTCCCTCTTCAAATAAACGCCTTAGTTTAGCAAGCCTTGAAGACCCCAGTAGGTTTTTCTCATTTAGAAGAAATTCTGAAAGCTGTGCACGACCTATTGTGAAAATTCCATCCAAAATTGCCCTCTGTAATCCAGATGGCAAAATGGAACCAACTCCATCAGTAATGGTTTGATGCACTGCAAAACCAGAAAAAGGTACAAAAAAAAAACATGTCATCAATGAGCATGATTTTTTCTTTTTCTGAAGAGAGTTGTAAAAAAGGAGGAAAAGAAATCAAGTCAATCATGTAAAAATGAATGGACATTAAAATGTTTTTCATTTCATTGATCAAAAGGACCAAATACCACTGCTAATATGCCAAACATGAAAAAAGGAGATAGCTGTTCTAGTTACCTGAATTTGCAACGGTTGGGTCAAGACCAAGTGTAGCAGGAACTGCCATGGCTGCTCTGAAGTTTTGGACGCTAAGTGCTGTGTTAAAAATTGCAATCTGAGAGAGAAGAAAAATGAAGGTCAAGGATCCTTCCAAAGTTCAGAATAAACATATAATGGGACAGAAGTACAAAGACAAAAGCAATACCGGCCTACGTTCTGTTTCATAAGTATGAAGTATTGAAGATGGTGCAATACCCTTTACAAGAGCAGCTATTTTCCAGGCGAGATTATGAGCATCCTGAATGCCAGTATTCATTCCTGCAATAAACAAAAGAACCTGTGTATGTTAGAGCACAATAACTGGTGCATGTCCACAAAAAGAATCTGGCAGGTACTAATTCCTGATCACTATTAGCAAGACATGTATCACAGAAATTATAACTAATGCCTCCCAATCATCCTAGTGTCAGGAGAGATAAGTTTATGGCCAGGGATTGCGGTCTTTTACTTTTTCATCCACTGACAAAAGTACCATAAAGCAAGATTACCACAAGCTACAGGGTGAAAAACTTGAATTTGTTTACTTCACAAAATATGGGAACTCACCAAAACCACCAGCTGGGGGGAATCGATGAGCAGCATCCCCAGCAAGTATTATTCGATTGTCGCAGCTCACAAACTTTTCTGCAACTTCAGCATGCATCACCCATGGCTTTATATCAATCACATCAATGTCTGAAAGCTCTTGACCAACCAATTTCAAGATGAGGTGTTTGCATGTCTGCAAGTTAACATTTCAAAGAAGTATTACTGGCATGGAGAAGACACCCTGAAATTATACCCTAAATATTATTACTGCAGAAACTAATCTCCTGGCATCATTCTAGTTGTCCAGCACCAACATAGTTCACAAGCTCTACTTATTATCAAACTAACGTTAAAACTTTCCTTTATGCTTGACCTCATTAAGAAAACAATAAGGAGGTCAATGAAAACATCTCATCCATAAGCCCATCTAAAATGAATTAAAATTTACCTCGGGGCTGAAATCATCAAGGCTTTGCTGGGGTGGATAGAATGGCATCTGTGAGACAATAACCAGAATGTTAGTGCAGCGTGCACATTAAAGCAGTTTAAACTGACAAAAATGTATTCAAAACTTTCACTATAGCCTGTATACCTGCAATACGAATTCTCCTTGCATGAGATCATGAGCAACAAGGACTCCAATAGCTTCGGTATTGAAGATAAAGAACAACATTCCAGGTCTCTCATTGAGTAAGTATTGTCCAAGGTCTCTGCTTAAAAAATGAACACTGACAAGCTTTTGCAGGTCTTTTTCACCTCTCAGTTCTATTCCTGCAAGCTTCCGTGTAGTACTTCCTGCACCATCTGTTCCAACAAGGATATTGCAGCTAATATTTCTCTCTGTGTACTTCCCTTCCTTGAGATGAGAAGCAGTTACATTTACAGATTGACCAGTGGCATTGATCTTTACACACTCGTGCCCCATTAATAACTCCCCACCCCTGAAGGGCTCGTCATTAAGCCCTTCAGGTTTACAAATATGGAAGTTGAGATCTTCTAGCTTCTTTAACAGTAATCTAATTAATTTGTACTGAGAGAAGTGTGCGACAGACACTGGGCTGACAACTTTTTCAAAATCTGTTGACAAACAACATCAATCAATCTCTCTAAACCTTTAAAGAAAATTCAGGAAAGCCATAAAAAGCATAATGATCATCTTCATTGGTCTGGTCCTATGACTTGGGGTTTTCCAACACCAGCAGATGCTATAAATATGGTGACCATCGTGGAGTGATGGATAACATGCCCTCTGCTCAAGTCTATGCAGTCGTCCTACTATGTAATAATTAAAAAGCTGGATGTTACATGGCAGCACTATTTATGCAAAAATTGGCCAGACCTTGAGGTTGCATATGATCCACTGACCCAAGAACTGGACCAGTGAGAGAAGTACAATATACGAACTTCCTCCATAAATCTACAGGTGGTTGTGACCTTTGAATCTCCTCCGCAAGGCCATCCAACTTGCGAAACACCTACCAACCAAAGCATAGCCATAAATCTTGAATTCTTTTAAGCAACCTAATTCACCGTCTATTCCATGAAAAAAACCAACCTCCATAGACCGATTGTTGATGAAGTGTGCCTGAGGATGGTGTGAAAAGGACTTGCTCTTCTCCAAAACAGAGCATTTTACCCCTGCAAAAGGCCATCAAGCAAATGTGTATTGCAAAACTGATTGCATCTACGCCAACAACAAAAGGAAAACAAAAAAAAACACGGCAAATGCATGAACCATTTACCGCACATAGAGCATTCGAAGAACAAAATTTTACCAACAGGAAAAAAAACAAGAAAAAAAAAACCCGAAAAATAAAGAAGGAAAGAAAAGGGAACACGGAACAGAATTCTCCATGCTAGCAAACTAACCAAGAACCCTCTACTATTTAAGCAATTTAGAATCCCATTTCAAAGGAAAAAAATGCGCCAAAGATTTAGAATACAAAAACATAACCTCTCAGAAACCCCGCATCAAACACTATCCTATCATTACACCCTGCACTTAATTTACATACAATGTTCCGCCAAACGATCCATCCTAACAGCCAACTTCATATGTTTTACAACTTACTGTACTACGCTTCTTATCACAGCCTGGAAGCCGAGAACAAAGACACACAAGATATCAGAGCATTGAAGTTGTAGATTATTATTATAATTATTGATCCACCTAGTTTTGTAAGAAGAATGGAGAGAACGAGACCGACTGGTCCTGCACCGACTATCAAAACTGGAAGCACTGAATCGTCGTGATCTTTAAAGTGTGAAAAGGTTCTGCATTGAATGTGACAGTAACCATATTGGCAAAATGATGGGTGTACTCTGATTCTTGGTTTAGCTCTGTACACGCTACTGAACCCTTTGATGAACCCTAAAAACCCCATGACTCAGATTGCCAAATGACCTTCACTCCACTCACAGATTGGTCATTGAAATTTGACTGATTCGGTCACGGTACAATAAAGGTCTGGGATTCTAATATAAACTGCCCTGATAAACTGGGTGTCATCTTAAGTGACGTTATGGCAATCACGTTATGTTTTTTGAGCGTTGGATTGAATGAACGACCAGCATACAGCGTCATTTCACGAGCTTTCTTTTCCTTTACTTGCCCAGACAGCTATAAATGTGAAAATTACTAAAAGTATAATATAGTTTTAGTACATGAAATAGATAATTATCAGCGCCATGTAACGGGTTGAATTAAAATTTTTTAATAAAAAAAATTATTTCAGTGTTGTTAATTTGTTTTTAATAGAAAAAATTTAAAACTATATAGGGATTAACTTGATGTAACCTAGTTGATTTAGTAGGTTCAAAGATAATTTGGATGACTAATAAAAATATAGTTTGACTAAAAATAAAGATGACGTTATTTTTTAAGTATTGAAATGACAACATATTAGATATTAGATCGACTCAAGTTAACCTGTCAAATTTGTTATCCAGATCATGAGACCTTGATAACTCTATAGAAAGCAAATAAAAAAATTATTTAACTCAATATTAAATAATAAAATTAAAAAAAAATCAACTAAAAAAGTAAGTTGGGATAACTCATATTAACTTTCTAAACTTGTATTATGAGATTGAGATGACCCTTAAAAAGCAAATCAAAACAAATTATGAAACTCAATTCACAATCAACCCAATTTTGAAGGATAATTTTTTTAAAAAAAGACATGAAAAACCATTCAAGTCAACCAAACAAACTCATGACCTGGATCATGAGACCAAAATAATCTTATGCAATGCAAACTGAAACAAATTGTAAAGCTTCATTCTTAGCCAATCCAGTATTTAAGGATTAAACTAACAAAAATCAACTAAAAAATAGAAGAAAAAAAACTTAAGTAAATCGGCTTAACCCGCAACATGGTTATAAGATTGTGATAACACTATAGAAAGAAAATAAACAATGGATCATAAAGTCAAGTTCCCAATGAACCCAATGTCGAAGGATTAAATTGAAAATAAAATCAAATAAAAAAAACAACAAAATTACCTGAGTCAACCTGGTTAGCCTATCAAACCTAGGTGAGGAGATCGAGATAACTCCATAGGAAGCAAATCAAAAAACAATTATAAAGTTCAATTCTCGATCAACTTAATATTAAAGGATGAAATTGAAAAATGAAAATCAATTAAAATAAAGAAAAAAACTTAAGTCAACCTAACTAACCTACAGAACTTGCGACCCGGTCATGAAATCATGATAATTTTATACAAAACAAATAAAAAATTAATAACAATTATGAAGCCTAATTCTCAATCAATTCAATGTTAAAAGATAAAGTTGAGAAAAAATAAATGTAAAAAACATGAAAAAAAAACTGAGTCAACAAGGATAACCCGCAAAACTCGCTACCTAGGTTGTAAAATCGGAATAACTCCATAAAAAACAAGTAAAAAAAAATTATGAAGTCTAATACCCATTAAAATTAATATTGTATAATGAAAATGAAAACAAAAAAAACAAACATTAGTTAAAAACTAATAAAAACGTTCTCGATTTTTTTTTTAGGACTAAAGAGTAAAATACCTTGGCATCTCATTGTTCGTTACTATAGTGAAATATCAAGGAGTTTTAGTATATTACAGGACTAGATATGTTGTTCACGCTTCGTCACGGGCCGAGCTAGTTTTTTTATGTAAAAAAAAGTTATAGGATGAGTGGATTATCAAATAACCCAATGCTAACTTAATCGAAAAAAACCACAAAAAAGAGAGTTAAAGTTCAAGGAAAAAAAACAGAAAACATCAACTTACAAAAAAAGAACAAAACCAGAAAAAACTCGGGTGAACCTCCTAAATTTAGTATAATCTAAAACATTTACAACTCGTTAAATTCTAGAACCGAGTTCAATCAACAAGCTTAAATGTCATCTAATTTAATTTTGAATGATGGAATCGTTGAAAAAATATTAATAGAAAACTAGCAATAGAAAAAAAAACAACACAAAAAATAATGAGTATAAAATTTGTGAGAAAAACGTCCAAGGAGGATGAAGTCTAAAAAAATGATCTCAAACAAACTAAATAATAATTAAAAGAGTGAGTATCAAATTTGATGGATTAAAAAATCATAGGGGGTGAAACTGCAAAACATTTGTAATTTGATAAGTTATTTATAGATTAAAAAATAGTATGGATTGAAATTGAAAAAAACTATGAAGTGTTAATCCAATGGAACCGAACTTAGAAAATAAAAAAAAACCAAAAAAAATGATAAAAAATAAGAAAACATCAGCTAAAAAAAGGAAAGAAAAACTAAATAAATCTAGATGAACCTCTTAAACATGATCCAATCTCTAAAACCTGCAATTTGTGAAATCTTGGATTTAGGTTCAATTAAGAAATTTAACTCCCAGCAAATTTATTTTTGAATAATGAAATCAAAGAAAAAAATATTAATAAAAAAGACTTGCAAAAAAAAATAGCAATAAAAAGAACGAGTATAAAATTTGATAGAAAAAAACTCAACGAGGATAAATTTTGAAAAAATAATCTAAAAAAATACAATTAAAAGAATTAGGACCTAATTTGAAAGGTTACAAAATCATATGGGTAAAATTGAAAATCATTTGTAATATGGTAGATTATTTATAGATTAAAAAAAAATAGGAAATTAAATAGAAAAAAATTGTGGAGGGTTAACATTATAAAATAAAACTAAAAAAATAACAAATTAAGCTAAAAAAGGATAGAAAATAAGAAAATACATGTTTAGAAAAAAAAAGAAAAAAACATGCAAACCTAGCAAACCTCTTAAACATGGTTTAATCTTTAAAAGTCGTTTCTCGTGAAATCTTTGACCTAAATTCAATAAAAAAACTTAGTTCTCAACCAATTTAATTTTAAAAGATGAGATCAGTAAAAATTATTAATAAAAAAAACTTACAAAAACAATATATAAAAAAAAGGATTAAATTTGATAGAAAAAACCCAAAAAAATACAATTTAATGAAAAAAATAAAAACAATCCTAAATAAAATAAACAACAATTAAAAAAGCAAATTCAAATTTTAAATAAAAAAATATATATAAACCAAGTAAATCCGGACAATTACTTCCATGTCAGCATACTCATTTTATACTCAATAAACGTGCATGCTTGTGTCATGTAATTGTTTTTAAAACATAAATTATTAGAATTTTCAAACTTAAATATCATGGTTTTAAGTTAAAACAATAAATCCTTCGTGGATTTTCAAATATGATCAAACAACACATTACCAAAAAAAAAATATTTTAGATTAAATGTAACTACTCGTATTTTCAACGGTCATGTTTTAGAATTTCTCATTTTTTAATAGATATATATTAACTTCTTGGAATTTCTTGGTAAGAACTGCAGGAAGGCTAGTTGGCTAAAAGAAAAGGTAGCATAATTTCCTGGTATCTTGCTTACCAAGAGTGAGCCTATTGGGATGATCTTCACTCTATTTTTTTTTTATTTGTTTCTCTTTTTTTATTTTTTTAAAAGGGTAATAAATATAATTGTAAAACCCGAATGGTCCGAAACTTGAACAACCCATAGTTGAACCAATTCAAATTAAAAAAATATAAAAACTTGATTGATTGGTCAAACACTTAGATTGATCTGCTGACACGGTCGATCGAAACTTAAAAAAAAGAGTTGACTAAGTTTATGCGTGACTAATTTGTTGCCTCAAATCAAATCTTACAATCATGGTTAGAACTTAAAAGTGAAGGCAAAATCATATGATATGAGATATTTTATATGAAAATAATTTATTCAGGTATGCTATTTATAAATTTCACGTATTTAGAAAATATTATCGGAAAATAAACCCAACTGAATTAATTTTGAAATAACACGAGATAAAATTTAAATTTAAATTCACTGTCCAAAATTAAAAATAATATCATCATTGTAAGATTATTTTACTGTTTAGTATGAAAAGATATAAAAAAAAACTTAGAAATCTTTTCCTTACTAAAATATTATAAACAAACGCAAGTATTAATCCAGCACTTTTAAATTGGATAATGATTTATTTATTTTTTACTCTAAATAGTAAAACAAAAAATCTTGGTAGGGTGGTATAAGATACTTGGTATTTATTTTTTATATACAAAAGTGTGATTTTGATTGTTTTTTAAAGTATTTTTTACTCAAAAATGTATTATAATAATATTTTTTAAAAAAATTATTTTTGATATCAGCATATTAAAATAATATAAAAATATTAATTTTAAAAAAAAATAAAAAATATTTAATTTGTTTTATAAATATTTTTAAAATACAAAAATAAATACTTACATTTCTATAACTATCTGGGTTCGTTTTTTCCAAGCCCATTTAGTATGACTACCATGCAAACTGGAACGCCTGATCTGGATCTGACAAGACCACCCTTTTTGTAGGCTCAAAGACATCCCACGTGGGCCCCCCTGAAGTCAATCACACAGACACGGTCCCCACTTAAATTATTCTTCATGTTATTGTGGGCCATGTCCCTCACAGTCTCACACCATGCCAAATCCCTTCCTTCTATAGCGTCATCCTAACAAAGATCCAGCATTTAAGACGGTAGACTATAGAAAGTATTTACATAAATATTTCATATGAAAATTTGTGTTTAATTAGATTGGAAAAATAAATTTAATCTCCGCGAGAGCCTAGTGCTCCCATCGGATGGTTAATTCAATAATATGTTAATTTAGACCTTGTAATTCAATCATATTTTTTAACTTTAAATTAAAAATTTTAGGTGTTTTTGGATCGTAATGATGTGTTGGTATCAAAAATAAATTTTTAAAATAAAAATATATCTTAATTTATTTTCAAACAAAAAAATACTTTAAAAAATAAAATATTTAAATCTAATCAAATCAATCCATGTAAGTATGCATGAGAGTAAATTGGCCAGGAACTTTTTTTTAAAAAAAAGTATTTATATATTCCCCCCTCCCACCTTGTCAAACT
>Ga0307518_10003504_pt1 | contig 11319 bp, 8 predicted proteins | sample 25_EM_MG_FD_203889 | JGI IMG/M metagenome (GOLD analysis project Ga0307518, IMG submission 203889) | Populus trichocarpa ectomycorrhiza microbial communities from riparian zone in the Pacific Northwest, United States - 25_EM | ecosystem: Host-associated > Plants > Roots > Unclassified | place... | reverse complement strand
ACCTCCCTCTGATGTGGGATATTCAACATTGTATTGACTTTATTCTAGGTGCTATGATTCCAAACAAGGTAGCCTATTGAATGAGTCCAATCGAGCATGCAGAGTTACAAAAGCAAGTTGATGAGTTGATTTTGAAATGTTTGGTAAATGAAAGTAAAAGTTCATGTGTTGTACTTGCTCTTCTTGTTTCGAAGAAGGATGTATCATAGAGAATGTGTATTGATAGTCGGGCGATGAACAAAATCATTATTGGCTACCGATTTTCTATTCCTCGACTAGATGACGTGTTAAATCATCTTCATGGTGCTACTATCTTTTTAAAGATTGATCTTAGAAGTGATTACCATCAAATCCGAATGAGAGTTAGTGATGAATAAAAGACAACTTTCAAAACTAAGAATAACCTTTATGAATGGATGGTTATGCTATTTCGCCTCTCAAATGCTCTTAATACTTTCATGAAAATGATGAATGATATGTTTAAACCTTTTATTGACATATTCATTATTGTTTACTTTAATGATATTCTTGTTTATAACAAGGATAAAAAGGAGCATTGTAATCCCTTGCAAGAAGTATTTCAAACTTTGAAGAGTCAGAAGTTCTATGCTAATTTGAAGAAGTTTGAATTCTTTACTAGTAGTTTTGTGTTTTTGGGTTTTGTTGCTTTCAACGAAGGAATGAAGATGGATCTTAAAAAGATTAAAGTAATTCTTAGTTGGCCACATCCTTAAACTCTTCATGATATTTGGAGTTTTCATGGTTTAGCATCCTTTTATCGATATTTTATAAAAGATTCAAGTACCATTATTGTTCTAATAATTGAATGCTTGAAATGAGGTAGTTTCAAGTAGACTAATAAGACCGAAAAGAGTTTTGAAGTTATAAAGCAAAAGGTGACCAGTACACCTATTATTTATCTACCAAAGTTTTTAAAGTTTTTAAAGTTGAATGTGATGCTTTCAATGTTGGCATTGGTGTTATTCTTGGTCAAGATAGGAAACTTATTGCTTTCTATAGTGAGAAACTTAATGATTCAACAAAGAGTTATATGTTATTGTTCATGCTTTGGACCATTGGTGTTAATATTTGCTTCAACAACCTTTTGTGCTATATTATAATTATTTAGCGTTGAAATTTCTTAATAGCAAGCATAAGCTTAGCCGAAGACATGCTTTTTAGGTTGAATTTCTATAAACTTTTAGTTTTTCTATGAAATACAAATCTAGAACTTATAATGTTGTTACTGATGCTTTGAGTTAAAGATACTTATTATTGACTAAATTAAAAATGAAAGTGACGGGTTTTGAAGTGTTGAAAGATCTTTACAAGTATGATGGTGACTTCGGCAAGATATCAAGATATAGGCTGATTGGGAAAATGGTGTTTCCAAACATTTTGTTGTGCTAGAGGGTTATCTTTTTAAATGAAACCGATTATGTATTCCTCAAGATTCTTTGATGGAATCCATTATCTTTGAAGCTCATAGTGGCGGGCTTGGTGGGTATTTTGGGAGAGATGAAACACTTGGTGTTATTTAAGATTTTTTTTTTTTTTTTTTGCTGAAAATGGAGAGAGATGTCATAAGGTTTATATAATATTTTAGCCTTTTAGGACATGCCATATTACCTAATCACATAATTAAAATTCAAGTTTATACACTTCACTTCCAATATCAAAAGCCCCTAAGGAAGAAGTCAACATGAATTTTATGTTTAGTTTGCCAATAAGATCAAGTAACATAGATTCAATTATGACTGTGGTTGATTGTTTCTCTAAAATTGTGAATTTTATTCCTTGTAGAAAACATTTAATGCTACTAATATTATTGATCTATGTTTTAAAGAGATTGTAAAACTCCATGGCATCCCAAAGCCAATCACTTCATATCAGGATTCAAAGTTCATAAGTCAATTTTGCCGTACACTTTAGAGAAAGCTTGAAACTCATCTTCAATTCAGTACAACTTATCATCCATAAACTGAAGTTGTCAATCGTAGTGTGGGAAGTCTTTTGAGAAGTTTGGTGAAGAAGAATATTCGAGATTGAGATTTGGTATTTCCACAAGCTAAATTTGTTTATAACCATTCTACTTGTCAAATTACAAGTTGTAGTCCTTTTCAAGTTGTGTATGGTCAATTGGACTTAATTCCTCTTCCAACAAGTTTAAATTACAGTAGTGATGCTGAAGAAAGGGTCAAACAACTTAAAAATTTACATGAACAAGTATATAGAGTTTAAAGAAAGTGATTTGGTTTGGGTCATCTTAGCAAGGGAAGGTTCCCCACAAGGTAAATTTTCTAAACTCAAACCAAGGATTGATGGTCCATTTAAGGTTCTTAAGTGAATTGGTGAAAATGCTTGCAAAATTGAGTTACCCACTCACTTAGATATTTCAGACACTTTTAACATGGTTGATTGATCTTCTTCCTATGGTGATAATTCAATATTCGACTCAAGGTTTAGTCTTTTTCAATTGGGGGAACATGAAACAAAAGTGTCGTCAATGGGTCCAAATGGAGTTGGGTTACTTGAATTTAGGTTAGCATTATAAGTAGAGTATGGTTTTTAGGCTGTTTGTTGTCAACATGTGGTCAACTTTTAGCCCAAGTTTTCATCTCTTTATTGCATGGGAAAATGTGTCTATCCTATGTGGATTAAAGGGATATTTCTAGTATATAATTATAATTCAGATCATGTATTAGAGTCTTTTGAAAAATTTTGAATTAAAGTCTTTTGACTTGGTTGATTGACATCTATTAAGTTTATATCTCATTTGTGAGTGGTAGACTTATTCCCTTAACTATGTATCTCTAAAGTGGTAATTTGATATGTATCTTTAGAGTGGTGAATTATTTACATCTGTATCTTTTCTGTTCGAAACCTTAAAGTGATGGGCGGAAAACATTTTTTTAATGTACATGACCTTTGATTTAGGATTCTCATACAATCTCATTATCAATATCAATAACAATAGGGTATTGACTTCAACAAAACCTTCAGTTTAGTTTTCAAATAGGCTATAGTTTAGATATTTTTTGCTATCGTTATTTTTCAAAAGTGATATATTGATCAACTAGATGTTCATAATGTGTTTCTTAATGGTTTTCTTGACACAGATGTTTACCATATAATAACATCCAGATTTTGTTAATCCTCACATTCTTTCCCATGTATGCAAACTTCACATGTTTGTCTATGGACTTAAACAAGCACTATATGCAAAGTTTGATCGGTTTCACCAATTCTTATTGGGTCTCAGCTTTCATGGATATGAAATTGACACTTTCCCGTTTATATAAAGATCTTTAACTATTTGCATTTATAATGAGGTTTATATTAATAATATCCTTGTCACATGTAATTTTCTTTCTTATGTGATTCATTTGGTTGCTGGTCTCAGAGTAGAATTCTCTATTCAAGACTTAGGCCATCTAATTTACTTTCTTAGTATTAAGGTACAATATGCTTTTCATGGGTTTCTATTCTCCTAGTCTCGCCATGCCTCTGATATTATGCATGAGGGTAGCATGTTCCAGTATATGTTAGTTTTTGCGCCAATAACTATTAGTTCTTATCTTTCTACCACATTTGATAGTGATTCTACTTATTCTGACCCTACTTAATATCATTAGGTGGTTGGAACTCTTCGATAATCTACTTTTACAAACATATATTTATTTTGCTATTTTTCATAACCTATTTTTAACCCTATTTTCCAATATATTTTCAAACAAAATTGAAAAAAAAAGGTTATTTTAATGCAATTAAATCAATTTATGGTCATTTCATTATTTTTAACACTTTTTTATTTTATTTCGTTCAAAAATTTAAAAATATTAATAATATAATAAAAAAAGAAAAAAATAAGGAGCAAAATGATGTGTATGAGAAAAGGGATGCAAGATAATGGAAGATTAAATAATACAATACAAGATCAAATAAAAACGAAAAATTCAAATACTCAAAACAAAAAAAAAAAAGCATCTTTATAAAATAGAGATTCAAACAAAATTAAAAAGATTATAGTTGATTTAAACTACATGGAAATGTTTAATGAAGATATTTTAAGAATCTCCAATAATGAATCTCCTTGAAGTCGAGAAGGAAAGTAATAGATCTTGCATGGTTAAAGAATGGAGGAAAAATGATCTTTGAGAATACAATTTTCAAGATTTAAGATTTTTATTCAATAAGAAAAAAATATAAAAGATCTTCCAATATTTTATATTAATTTATTGATATTATTTTTCATTTTAAAAGGGTTCCTGACACTATAAATTAAGACTAAAACAACCAAAAAAACCAAAAGAAAAGAAAAAAGAAATCATTTTTGCCCTAAAAAACACAAGCTGCAATCCATTTCTCTTTTTTTTCTTGCTAGAATTCAACAACACACTACAAACCTATCCTAATACCACCAAACATGCCATTGTTACTATCATCCTCACTAATCAACCCACCAATCTCTCATCTCTAATTCAGCCCCTCTCACCTATGCTAAGAAAGATAGCCTCACTTGCTACCAATAAACACCTAGAATCTTCTTCATTGGCTAACACAACCTTCTCTCTCGCCTACCCACTATTATTTATTTTTCTCACGTAAACCATGACAAATACCACTAACAACCACATGACCTCTCACCAGCAGCGGAATCAAGGGGAGGTAAGCAGGGGCCCGGGCCCTTGCAAAGAAAAAAATATGATAACTGATTTTGTAGGTTAGTTTTTATTGCTTAGTAATAGTGTGAGAAGATGTAATATTTAAATACGTGGGCCCCTCTAATAGTAAATATATTTGTTGTACATTGACTTTAAAACTATCTACGTGGAAAGAAAAAATATGAAGTTATAAACAACTTTTTTAACTTAATGGATTTTGTCGTTTTCTTGCTGCAGCCCTAATATAAAAGGTAAAATACAGAAATAAGAATATAAATCGCAAACAGAAAGATAGAAGCAGAGCGCCACCAATTAATTCTTCTTTCATCAAACAAATCAAGGTAATTGCGCATCGCTAACCCCAAACTTAAAATTTATTTTGTCTTGTTTTGGGATGTTTGTTGAGAATTTGATGAAGTTTTTTCATAATTCTATTATTTTTGCTTTTTTTTTTGTTTTTTTGCTCGGATCTACTAGTTTTACCAAATTTGTTATGAATTCACAATTGATATGATAATCAATGATTTATATTCTATGAAAGAACGACAAGCACAATTAAAATAAATATGTAAGATTCATTCTTTATTATTTTTTACTTTATTTCAAAGTTTATCAAACATAAATAATGTTTCGCTTTATCTAATGTTTCTTATATACTTTGTATGTTTATATTTGATAGGTAAAAAGACCAACAAAATTAAAGTGATGAATATATTATGAAGATGAAATTAACTTCATCGCTTTAACTCAATTTGGTATTGCTCAAAACCTTTTACCTTATGCAAAGGTCATTATATGTTTGTATTTTTTTTTATAACTTATGTACAATAAATTTAAAAAATATATATTATATTTTGTTATATTAATTTTGGCCTCCCCTAACAAATAATCTTAGCTCTGCCCCTGCCTCTCACCAAATCCATCCAATATAGCCATATCGAATTGATAACACAAGATACAAATCAAAAATTTATTTTCTACATTTTTTTCTTATAGGTTATGTTGGCTTGTGTAATCCCTGAGTCGTCATCTATACATTTGGTTAACTTGCCAGTGTTTGAATTTCAATTGTCACTACTGCCTAGGCCAGTTTCGACCATGTTTCAAGGTAACAACATCTTTTCATTCCCTTTTTATTTAATTTAACATGTTTTGGCATGATTTTCCATAAATATTTGAAGTGTTGGGATTCACATCGTTATATGGCAACCTAGAGGTATGAAGCCAATGTAGATTTATTTTTTGAGGTGCGATAAGGTCCGTGATCAATATTCACATATAGGTTAAGAAGAACGGGAATAAATGACTTATCATAAATATACCATTTTGGTCTCGGTGTGATGAATATATTTTTGTTTATTTACTTGATGTTGTTTTTTACAATGTTATTAAGGTAATGAGTGTTTTAAATGTTGCATTTTAATTATCTTTTTATCTGTTAAGTGATCTAGGATGGTAAGACCTCGTTCTCGAGTCTTATCCCTTGGGTATTGCTTTTCGAATAATAAAATAGATTAATATTTGAATTATTTTTCATGTCTTCTTATAGTTTAATATGGATGTCTATTTTAAATAATTTATTCTATTATTGATTTGTATTACTTTGGTAGTTTCAATCAACCTATAAATTTTAAGACTTCAATTATGTCTTTTTTTTTCTTGAATATTGCATTAAGAATAAATGTGTTGATTCTATATATAAATTTTGATTGATGTTTGTAATTTATTTGTGCTTTTGCTTTAGGATACTCCTCTTTCATACAACAAATGATTTATATTTTTTAGTTCTTTTATTCAAAATTGACCCATGAATTGTAAGGCTATAATTATGTTATTTTCCTTGAATGTCACATTAAGGGGTAAATAGGTCAATTCTATATGTAAATATCCATGATTGATGTGTGTGAATTTATTTTTGTGCCCTAGCTTTTGGATACCTCTCTTGACATGACAAGTGAATTTGGGACATATCAATGTGATCCCACCAGACCCTTTATAAATGGGTGGCAACCTTCAGACCTATTTTTAATATAACCAAAAAAGATAGGTCAAAGCCTAGTTAACCATCATCATCCTTATGAGTTTAACAATTGTATTTCAAAAGTGAGGATTGGGTCCTGTTATTAGGCCTACATCTCAAATCATTGTCTTAGGTCTTATTAGTCTTTTATCTTAATAATGAATGCATATATACTAGTTTAGGTAAACTCTTAACATGCAAAAGCAATATATATCTTGTATAATTAAGAAAATATATGAAGAAACTTACCTATAGGAAGGATGTCTATGATGATTATTATCTTTATTATTACATAACCAACCACTTATCTAAAACCTTTAAAAACTAGTTAAGGTTTTCTAATTATCATAAAACTAGGTGATAATTTTTTTTTTCTTCTTATTTAACTCTTATCTATCCTATCATCTCGCGAAGATGTCTCTTACGAAACTATTAATAAGGTTTGTCAGATCATGCATGCTCCATCCAAGGACTATAAGGTTTGTCAGTTTATACATGCTTGCATGTTCATGGTACGTGTCATTTTGGATTATCTTTTGTTGTCTCTTTTGATCACTTACTGCATAGCTTTGATGACTCTTCCTAGGTCAGTAACGTTGATGATGAAAAGTTCATAGGTACTTATGCTATCTATCTTGGTCATAATATTATCTATTAGAAGTATACTAAGCAAAAAACGATTGTTTGATATTTTATATGTTGAATATAAGGTTATTTCTAATCCTATTATTGAACTACAATTTCTCTTCTCTTTATTATCTGAACTTAGTTATCCATTATCTTTTCATCCTATCCTATAGTGTGACAATCTTAGAGCCAATTATCTCATGGCTAATATGGATTTTCATTCATGCATAAAATATGTTGAAATTGATTTTGATTTTGTTCATGAAATGGTTTCAAAAGATAAATTATAGGTTCAACTTATTGTCATTAATGGTCAAATAGTGGATGTTCTTACCAAACCATTGAGCTCTATCTATTTTTTCATTTTCTATTCCAAGTTGATTGTGTGCTCTTGTTCACAATTAACTTGTAAGGGCATATGAGAGCCCAACTCTAACAAGGAGGCTCAAGAGACTTCTTAATCTTAAAAGGAGATATAATTTTCATGTTTTGTATGTTTTCTATTCTAGTTTGAAACATACCTTTTATGCTTATATTTTTCCTATTTGTACTAGGGTTAGAAAGTGTACACGGGCGCGCGGGCGCACTTATAATGCTTTAGAAATACATTGAATGTAATAACAAAACTCACGATAAGGGGTAGAATATTTTCTACAAAATTCACCTTCTTTCCTTTCTCTTCTTCTTTCCATTCACTTGATCTCATAGTTACTAATCCATCAATTTTATTTTTATTGATAACACCAAATTGATTTATGTAATTTTAGGGAAGCTATAGAACAAAAACTTGATTCTCATGATTTTTTAATTACTCATTATGTTTTTAATTTAAGGGCATTTTTGGTACTTAAGATTTAGAATTTTGCCAATAATATACAAGAAAAATAAATATAATTAAATTAATCATTATAAATGGAGTGAGAATAACAATCAATGGAGTGAAGCATGGTCTAATCCTAATACATTACCTGCAAATACCGTAATTAATTCGTTGTTTGATGTGATGTTACTAGCTTGAATGTTTCTCTTATTAATTCCATTTTTCAACCTTTAAAGCACGTCAAATTATTCAAATTCCTTTGAGCTTTAGACTATTTTCAAAAATATTAATTTGTCTTGGGGGTCACTTTAGTATGCTAAAAACCTATTGTACTTTCAAGATTGATATAAAATGGCTAAAAATGTGATCCAAATTGCAACAACCACCTTATCCAAACTCTTAAGGATGAACCAAGTAGTTCTAGGTTTCTCGATCAAAAGACTGTATCCTGCCAACATCCTGATGAAGGTTGGATAAAGATGAACTCTAATGCTTTATTTTCCAAAACCATGAAGGACAAGTAATGGCTAGCACTCATAATTTTATTGAGGTCAAGAATTGGTGATTTTTTAGGAAAGCTAGAGCCTTAATTTGTTTACTTTAACTAGCCATCAATTTAGGTTTTTATAACAAGTTGTTTGGTGTTGGAAGAAGGATGAGTGTAGTATAAGATTAAAAACAATAATGCAAAGTCAAAAACTCAAGAACAAAAAGCAAATTTAGCGAAAGGTATGTTTTTATTAAGTGTTTCTCTCTAAGCTCTCTTAACTATTCTCAAACTTTTATACTACTTAATAATGTTGAATTATAAACCTTTTTTATAGGCATCAAGTCCTAAATAATCAAGAAAATAAACTAACATAAGAAAATCATAATCTGAACAGGAATTGTATTTTTCCTATTGAACTTGTCGACCAATTTATTTAATCCAACCAGTCGATCGGTTCCCAACTGGTTTAATCCAATCGGTAGACCGGTTCCTCTGTTCTTCAGAAAAACCAGAAAATAAGTTTAATTTTCAACACCCCTTTTTAAACTTGTTTCTTCATAACTTCCAGCATATCTCTTATTTTGATAAAAATGTCAATTTTGAGTGGCTTTGTAAAGATATTCGTGACTTGATCTTGTGTCTTCACATACTTAACTTCAATTTCCTTATTTGTAATACAATCTCTTAGGTAATGAAATCTTATGTCAATGTGCTTGCTTATATCATGAAAAAGTGGATTTTTAGCTAAGAGAATGGTTGATGAGTTGTCAACATAAATCTCTATAGGTTTCTCTTATGGCATTCACAATTCTTTCAATAATCTTCTTAGCTATATGGAATGACAAACACATGATGTAGTAACTATATATTCAGCTTCACATGTTGACAAAGTGACTATAGATTGCTTCTTTGAACTCCGTGTGAATGTTGTGTCTCCCATGTAGAAAACAAAACTCGTAGTGTTCTTTCTATCATCCATATATCCAGCCCTATCACTATCATTATAACCCACAAGTTCAAAGCTATTAGAATAACCATAGAACACGTCAAAATCAATAGTACCTTTGATATATGAAATAATCGCTTCAAATCTTTAAAGTGCGTAATGGTTGGTGACTCCATAAATTTACTCATAAGTCGTACTCTAAAAAAAATATCCATACGGGTACATGTCAAATATCTCAAACTCCCAACTAAGATTTGAATGTTATAGAGTTTATCTTCTCTCCTTTATCATTCTTTGACATCTTTACTCCACACTTAACCAGAGTATTTACTCTTGCACAATTCTCCATCTTAAACTTCTTGAGAACTTCCCTTGCAAACTTCCCTTGAATCACGAAGATTCCATTTTCTCCTTCTTTGACCTCAATCTCTAAGTAGCAAGACATGAGACCAATATCCATCATCTCAAACTCCTTAATCATTGCTTTTTTAAAGTCTCCAAACATCTTTGAATTATTTCTTATAAAGATCAAGTCATCCACATACAAACATACAATAAGAGTATCATTATTCTCTTTGATCTTTACATAGATAGCATAATCATGGGGGAATTTAACAAATTCATTCTTTAAGAAATATCCATCAATGCGACTATATCAAGCCCTTGTGACTTGCTTTAATCTATACAAGACTTTATTCAACTTTAATACCTTATTTTTATGTCTTTTCACTTCATACCCCATAGGTTGCTCAATGGAGACCTCTTCTTCAAGAAAACCATTAAGGCTGATTTGACATCTATTTGATAGATATTCCATCTATGTTAGGCAATAGTGGTAATAATTAATCAAATGGTCTCCAATCAAGCAACCGGAGCAAATATTTCATCATAATCAATCTCATGCTTTTGACTACAGCCTTTTGTCACTAACTTTACTTTGTACCTCTCCACCTCTCCTTTAGTATTCTTTTTTTCTTTATAGATCTACTTGAAATCTATTGGTTTTTTTTCCATTTGGTCTAGGAACCAATTTTTATATGTCATTCTTCTCAATTGATGCAATCTTCTTATCTATAACAATTCTCTATTTTGCATCTTTTATTGCTTCTTTAATCATTATAAGATCATATCTAGCAAGATGACAATATAGTGTTATATCATCAATATGATTAGTTACTTCATATAAGTTATCAAGGCTCTTCATCTTTGTTGGTGAACTTAGTGAAGTGTCACCACTTGAGCTTCCACTAGAAGAAGATGAAGAAAAAGGAGGAGGATAAGGAAAAGAACTTGAGCTCATTAGTGTTTATAGAGGTGTAACTATAGGTTCTTGATGATCTTCATATCTTTCCTCCTCTTCATCAAAAATCAATAAGAAGTTATATTTCTCATCATTATCTACCTTTTAATCATATGCTCCTTCTTCATTGAACTCAACATCCTTACTAATCACCATATTTCCTTCATTAGGGTTAAAAAGCTTGTATCCTTTGGATTTTTATTCATAGCCCACAAAGATCATATTTTAGCTATAGTCATCTAGCTTGATTTTTACTTGATCATCTACATGCACATAGTCAATGCTCCCAAAAACTTTCAAGTGAGAAACACTTGGCTTTCTTCCACTTCATGCTTCTTATGGAGTCATGTCATTCAAGTCTTTAATAGGACACCTACTTGACAAGTAGATAGCATAATTTATAGCTTTGACCTAAAACTCTCTAGGCATCTTCTTGGATTTGAGCATGTTTC
>Ga0307518_10003503_pt1 | contig 11319 bp, 7 predicted proteins | sample 25_EM_MG_FD_203889 | JGI IMG/M metagenome (GOLD analysis project Ga0307518, IMG submission 203889) | Populus trichocarpa ectomycorrhiza microbial communities from riparian zone in the Pacific Northwest, United States - 25_EM | ecosystem: Host-associated > Plants > Roots > Unclassified | place... | reverse complement strand
TTTTTTGAAAAATAACTTGCACGCCACCACCAAATAGGCAAATAGAATTCAGCTGCTGACCTCATCGTGATTTATAAGTATCCTTTCTGGCAATGATTACATCCTTCGTTGATGATAAAAGAATTAAAATTGGAAAAAAAAAAAAAAAAACATGTACGATTCAAATCTTGTCCTTTCACAGGCTACACAAGTCAGAAGGCAGTGTTTAAGTTGGTTTGAAGGCCCACATCCACAACCGTAAGTTTGCTGGCTTATGATCACAACCGTCCACTTAATTTAATCCAACGACTATAATCACAAACTTATCAAATTTCACAGGCTAGATACATATCATGAGCCGTAAAATCATTTGACGCCAAGCCGTAACAGCGACCTTCCTTCCTCCCTTCCCTGGCGAGAGTAAAAATAACACTAATACCACACCACAGCATAGCATGTCAACTCCCCTCCCCTCTCCTTCTCTAATCGGATCTGCTTATCCTTTCCAAACTCTATCTATCCAATTATTAAATGATTTTTAATCCTTGATTACTCTAATTATTATTATCATTATAATCTCTTGCCATCATGGATACCGAGCTCAAATCCATGAATCCGGACCCGCCCAAACCCGAGCAACCCGACCCGGCATCCCGAGACGATGGCTCGAACTCGAAAGACGACCGTCCGCTGCTTAAATCGGACTCGAACAGAATCAGCTCAACAACAGGTGAGAGCATCGAGGAGCTGGAGAAAAAATTCGCTGCGTATGTCCGCAATGACGTGTACGGTCCGATGGGACGTGGGGAGTTACCATTGGTCGAGAAAGTTCTGTTAGGAATCGCGGTGGTTACGCTGGTGCCGATACGATTTGTGCTCGCATTGATTATATTGGTGGTGTATTATATAATTTGCAGGGTGTGTACGCTGTTTTCGGCGCCGAATCGGGATGAGGAGGAGGAGCAGGAGGATTTTGCGCATATGGGAGGGTGGAGAAGGGCGGTTATTGTTTGGTGTGGGAGGTTTTTGTCTAGAATGCTCCTTTTCGTGTTAGGGTTTTATTGGATTAGTGTAAGCTATAGAGATATTGAACTGCCTGATCAAAATAAATCTTCTTCCCAGGTATTTTTATTATTACAGCTGCTTTTTTGTAATTTTATTTGGAGCTAAGTGTAATTAATTCGATGATAATGATTTTAGTGGTGAAATTATTTATGCTTTGATGTTGATGCTTTTTTACTTTGTTTAGCTTATGTTTCTATTTGGATTTTACATTAAGATTAATGACTGGGACTATTATATTAAGTAATTAATGTCTAATGGTATGATTATGATGGTAGTTTTTTTTTTCTTAATCATGTTTAAGTTCTGATCCAAGTGAACTAACTCTTGTTATCATTTCCTCTCCATTATTTGATTTTTTGGGCAGAATGAGGGAAAAGATCAATCTGAAGAACCGGAAAGACTGGGGGCAATAATATCGAATCATGTTTCATATTTAGATATCTTGTACCACATGTCTGCTTCTTTTCCAAGCTTTGTTGCCAAGGTTTGTTCGTGCTCTGTTTCTTGTATACGATTTAGTCTCTTAGAATTTACCTATGCTGACAGTATTTCTTGTGGTGTTATTGACCTGATTCTGGTTTAATTGTGATGATTTTGATCCTGGATTTTATCGCTGAAGAGATCAGTGGCTAAACTTCCTCTGGTTGGTCTCATCAGGTTAGTTCACTATGAACCGTATTTATCTGGAAATTTATTTTTATTATTGTGGGCTTCATTTGGTATTGCTAAATGACATGATAATTGTCTCTTCATATATGATCTCATATGGTTTGAATGGGGGGAAGTTCTGATGTTTTTTTATGCTTGTTTTTGACAGTAAGTGCCTTGGTTGTGTATATGTTCAACGGGAGTCGAAGTCATCTGACTTCAAGGGTGTTTCAGGTACAGTGATTGTTAGTGTCTATACACTCCACTATTATTTGATGCACGGTGAAGATTAACAGGCTAGCTACTCTCTCAGTGTATATCTTTTTAGTTTAGTAGTGTTGGACTAAGCATGATTAGTGCATGCCATAGATTTCATGTTCACAGGTTTCAGTAATTTTCAAGCTGAGTGGCATATTTATCAGCCACTACTCTGACCTTGCTTGAGTATTTGATAGTTGCAACTTGCAATAGAGAACTTAAGATCATCCCTAGAAAGAAAGCTCATGGGTGTTTTGACCGGAGAAACTCCCCACTGGATTGGGTTAGGGAAAAAAGCAACAGTTCTGGTTTTCTGCATTACAGAATATGGAATATGAGCATGCCTAAAATATTTTTTGCCTGAAAAAGTGAATTGAATTAAGCCATGCAGTTTAGAATGATACTGGTTCTCTACATTACTAATATGGAATATGAGCATGTCTAAAACTACTGTTAATATCTTTTGACAACGAGAATGTGATTGCTTGTGAAATTTCATTTCCCTTCGCTCCTTGCAGGCATTGTGACTGAAAGAGTTAAAGAATCTCATGAAAATAGCTCTGCTCCTATGATGATGCTTTTTCCTGGTTGGTATTTGTGGATCTGTTAAATTCCTAGCTAGAATATTGCTTGATTCATGAATTGCTTGATGTGTTTATAATTTTATTTTACTTGAAAATGGATTGAATATTTTTTATTTTATTTTCCCTCTCCAATCGATAAGAGATTGGGTTGTTTGTATATACGAGTTGAATTCAATTGTGAGGAACACATACAGTCAGTAATGAATTAATGGTTTAAGAATAGAACTACACGTGGTGCTGTATGCTTGTTCTCTGCATGGGTGACCACAAAACTATATGCCCCGAGTATGTTGATATAGCCTGCCTGTAATTTGCACAGCTTCCTAAAAGGTAGTCAATCATCTTTTATCTTAATACAGAAGGCACAACAACAAATGGAGACTTCCTTCTACCGTTTAAGACAGGTGCATTCTTAGCAACAGCTCCTGTGCGTCCAGTGATCCTGAGGTATCCTTACCAACGATTCAGTCCTGCCTGGGATTCAATATCTGGGGTGAGTTTTTCTTATGCAATTTTGATGAGAACTTTTTGTTTGGTGGTTGATTCTATAGTTTTTGTAAAAGTTGAAACATCCACTTCAGTGCCTGGTTGGCCAACCATCAAGGAAGATGAGTGATGAATAATTTGTGAAAATGGACTTGATTGGGATCAAGGACCTGAAATTATTGCCAGTTATGAAAGCATCAGCTTGAGAAGTGATATAAGAACTCAAATAAGTTAATTTAAGCTTAGGGAATTTAAATATGTAGTTCAAGATGTAAACAATACCGTGAAAAATAAAATGTGCTTGCTTTTAGAGAAATGTTAGTAAATGCAAGGGTCGAGGTTTAATATCAGACAGATCAGATTTTTATAGCCAGCTATTCATTTCGTTCACGATAAATCACATGTACAGGGAAGAAACTAGCCAGCCAGGTTTCTAGCCACAATGGTGTCATGTACCAAACGTGTATGCGGAGTTGGATTCGAAGTTTCTTGAGGAATCTTTCCGCTGTTTTTTAATCTATGTTTTGTATGTGCTACAGAAAGGATGCCCTGCTTGAAAAATCAGATTTACTAATCTGCATTTAAATTCTTTGTTCTGCTCTCAGCCTCGTAATATATTTCATTTTGCAGGCGCTCCATGTGTTCTATCTTTTCTGTCAATTCATAAATCATATGGAAGCAGTATGGCTTCCTGTTTACTACCCATCACAGGAAGAAAAGGACGATCCAAAGCTATATGCTAGTAATGTCCGACGGTTGATGGCCCGTGAGGTATGCACTTCCCTTGATGTTGGATATTGAACTGTTTGAGACAATTTAATAAATTCTTGGTAGCCCACTCTTCCATTTCTAAAGTTTTAAGTGTTACCGTGACCTAAAATTATGCAGTCTGAAGTCATCACTACAGTTTCATTTGAATTTTTAACATTCTATCCCAAATTGCCGCATATATCAACATTTGTTTGTTATGGCTGCAGGGTAATTTAAAAATGTCAGATATTGGACTTGCCGAGAAGCGAATATATCATACTGCTCTGAATGGTAATATTAGCCTGCCTAGTGTTTTGCATCAGAAAGACGATTGATAATTTCATGGCCTCGCTTCCAACTGATAAATCTATTCTGAGTTGAGCTTTTCACTTTATGTTGGGTATTTGCTCATAAATAACAGTCAAAACACGGTGGCAACACTCCACCATTTAGTATAAGAAAAAGATGCTGGTATTGATTTGTAAACTCTTGCGCGGGAATTGTGGCAATTGAGCACGGTTTTAAATGTGTTGGTGGGGTGAATGTTTGCCAAAGAACCTAGTTTAAGAAATTTCTGGGATTCTGTATCGTGTTATGTATGCATTTCTCATTGAGTTTACTGAATGCCTTGAAACCCTTTTCGATATAACGTTGCATTTGTTAAACTGAATCATCTGTTTCCTGTTCCTGCAGGTTTGTTTTGACAATGCTAATTCGGATTCGCCATCTGTATATTTTACTCTATGGTTCTAAGACTAACAGAACAGAAAAGATTAAAATTATATAGGAATCATGAGCGAATAGTATCTCTTATGTCTTCAATTGTATTCACCTGAATTTTCTGGAATTGCCGTGGAGCTGGACTGGCGTTTACAAAGAAAGCCATTTGCTTTTGATCCCACATTTTTTTCGTTTAGGGGCAATCTGGGAGATTAATTTGTTCCACGAAGAGGTGGCTCGGGCTCATCACTACCACCACTTCTTCAAAGATTGATTTGATTTCACAGATTAAATTGCGTACTTGATTTGTATTCGACGACTTCAGATTTCTGGTGAGGGACGAGCAAACTTCCTTTCCCTTTTAAAGCTATTTCTCTGCCAGAAAAATTCTCAAACTCACTATTATATACAAACTGAAAGAACAGGCAACCAATGAATTCGTCTGCCAAAAAATGGCCACTGACATAAAAAATAGATCAACCACAGCTCACTGCTCACAAGGGTGCTCCAATGGTTATCTAGCTTTTTTCTCAGACGAGGGAGAATTTAATTAGCATTTTAATGGTTTGCAACAGCAGACTGGTGCTACAACCACTACACCACACAAAAACCATTCATCTCAACAAACCCGCCATTAACCTTTTAGGGTTTGGTCGCTAATCACTATGCAGAGATATCAAATCCTCAATGAACGCTAAAGCGACCCTCGAGTAGTTTTCATCTTTCTTTCAAGGAACCGTTCATGGACCTTCTCAATTCCCATGGTAGGCAGCCTTTCAAAGGTGATTGTAGCAGTAATGAAGAAGTTGACAGCTGCTTTTGTCGCATTGAGATTGAAGACAAGCAACTAAAAGCACTTCTTAACCTTCTCTTCTCACTGTCATAAGGTTGGCCGCAGGGGTCATGTCGCACGGCAGATGTTTTAAGGGATTGAGGAAGCACGCAGTTGCATATTGAACCTATCATAGAGTTTAAGTACTTGGGAATTAAAGACAATCATCATAAACTCTTTGAAATCATGCAATTTAAGAATTAAAGACACAATTTTCTTTTGATCAACATAAACAATGCGGACACTAGTAAGTTGAAGTCATGCAACATAAAGATAAACTTTCTTGACATGATTAACCATCATTTTTTTGGAAAGCCCTGTTTTCAAGCAAAATGCCTCTTTGTTTTAATAAGGGGCCTTCTAGTGCGGAAATAGACTTTTCCTGCAATTACCACTTGCATAATGTAGAAGTCTTGCCGGAAAAGCAGTTCCAGGGTGAAGGGTTATGCCAGAAACACCCAAAACCATTGATCCTCGACCCCAAAAGAATTGATGCCATAGAAATTGTTCTGCCCGGGGGCTGGAAAGTCTACGCATCATCTTCTTGTGACATTTACAGTAAGGTGAGTCCCTGACAGAGGTTATTGATGCTAAAGGTTGCAAGGGACGTAAAGTTTGACATCGACAAAGTGCATGCATCTTAGGCTACCATGGTAGAAACTAAAAGATCAAGGTAAATTATTGAGATTTCCTCTCTTTTTCCCCAACTTGCAAACAGAACCTGTCTACATTCCAGCAAGGTAACGAGCTGATATTTAAAAGAAAAATTACTTTAGAATTGAAAGTCTCAGTTACATAAATTTAGATGTTTCTGATGATGATTTCATGCAGTAATTTCTCAATCTTGTACTTGGTAGATGTTATATGAGAAAACATACCTATTTTTGCCAGTCGATTTACCCACTTTGGAATTGGTTTCCCAGTCAGCTTGTAACAAATATCCTTGCAGAAATGGTTGCAATTCTTAACAATCAAGTGATATGTATCACCATGATAGCTCGCAGCATGCCGCTCCATGAATTCTCTAACCTGAATGGAGTCCAGGCATGTGGTCCCAATGAATATGGACCTCCTGAACTTGAAGCCTGGGCACTGCCGAGGCTCGACCTCAAAAACACCACTTGTTGGGTAGTCATGGGCTCCAAATGCATATTCTACTCCATGAACTGCACAACAGTGGAAGGCGGGCGATGAGAAAATTTGAAACCTAAACCAACTTGAAACTGGAGAGTAATATAATAGAAGAAAATACAGCAGGATAGGGCTTTTAATCCACTGCTTGCCAATACAGTAATTTTATTCAATGCACAAGGATTGCACTGGTTTGGCTGAAGGTTGCTTAGATGGATAGCATGAATGAGAAACTAGATTAACATATCTGGGAACTCAGTTTTTCTCATTATAGGCAAAGGGCAGCATGTTTTTTATGAATTGATCTCCAGACTGGAAAGTAAAATCACTACACGTGAGGTGCATGATTGGAAACCATGAGTGAGATCCGTACCTTCCACACCAGAGTGAAAGATGCCGAGGCCTGCCCAATAGGCGTAGCCATTCATTGGCGTCAAGTCATACACATTGAGATAAACAGGTGTATCGCCTGGACCATAGCTAGCCGATCTTGGTTTGGGAAACAAACAAAAGCGGGTGGCTGATTTGCCTTTCGAGCAAAGGGGTATGATGGATTTCCATACTTTCTTTGATCCAAGTTTCATATTTCCTTAAAGTAAAGACCAAATTTCAACTAATGCTGGCCCCCAAACTGCAGAGACAAGAAAAAAAAAATCAACAGACTTTTCTTAGTCTAAAAAGAAAAGCAACTTCTGTAACAATTAACACGACAGCTTTTTCTAAGAGATCACATCAAGATCCAACTTAAAATCACATCATATCCTTTCCAGCGCCTCATGAGACAAAAGAGCCCTGCATCTTGTGGATCATGTCCATTTCGCTACAGAAGTCTATTTTTTAGGTCTTGATTTCTAGTTGATCAAACTGAATCTTAAATGCAATGAGTTTTTTGGCTCTACAGTACATGGTTTTCCTTTCTAACTTTCAACTCCCCTGTTATGCCATTATTTAAAAATCACAAACGGTCAATAGCAACATTAGTATATTTTAGGTGATCTTTTCAAACATAATATAATAACATATTGCAGAATCTGCAGACTTGTCAACATTATAGCAACCATCTGCAACACCAGCTGGCTGTCATCCTAAATAATTAGCAAAAATAGTGGTATACTATTTTGCACAATCACATTCATCATGATATATGATCAAACCTTTATGCGAATCTTGGTCCAACTAGTTATGGCTGGCATACCAATGCATTTAAACCAACTATGCAAAACTCAAAGTTGCATAAAATCCAGTGACTTTTAACTCCAAAATTCAAGACATGAATTCTCCACGAGAAAAGGGACTAAATATTACCAAATTCATTGACAAGAGAATCTGGATTTTCAGCATGGCTTTAGATTTTAAGTTGAAGTAAAGTTGTTTCAGATCTAGTTGAAATCATAAACAGTAAAAGCAAAGCAAATGTAATAGATCAAACAAAAACCAGTGATCTTAGAGAGCATCCAAAAACAACATTACAAGAGCTAGAATTATACAGTTTGGCTTAATTTTTAAGTAAAGAATTCCAAGTATTCATTGAAAGAAAGACTTTGGGATCCAACAACATCTACAATGAAGCAAGAAGACAGCAAGATCGCTTCTTTTTTCAGATTTCTCTCAAAGTTTCCCAGGAATCAAGCGAACCCTTAAATGAGAAGCACTTAAAACAAAGAAAATAGAAAAGAAGAGAGGCAGAGTAAGAAAAATACAAGAAGAACTCACAGATTTGCTATCATAAAAGGTAGCCATTAGAGCCCAAGAAGACCACCTTTCTGAAGCATCATTGGAATGAAAACCTCTTTGAATTGAAAGTAATAATATTACTCCCTAAACAAGAAAAAGAGAGGGCCTATCTGATTCTGAAACACTCTTTGCTGTCTGACACAAAACAACTAGAGGGCTAACAATTATAAGAAAATAATATAGCACCAACACAGGATGGCAAGGTAAAACTGTAAAAGCCAACAGTCAATTTCCCTCTCCCTCTCTACTGTGTACGCCTCTAATACTATAATGACACTAGTACCATTAGCTTAGGTGCTAAATTACAAGGGAAGCTCTGTTGAAGACATGAAGGAGATAGAGGAGGTGGTTATTTAGATGAGGAGGAAAAGAAAATGAATAGATTATTTTAAGCCCTTCATATTTAGTAATTCCTCATTTTGATCCCTATTAAATATTTTCTTGTATTAATACCGAAAGTTCCAATGCAACCCCTCGCTGATGTATAATGAAGTCGGTAGAAAATAGTTATTCGACCTTCCCTGAGTCATGACCCCTGTCGAGGGTTGTGATTGTCAGGTCAATTCCATTACAAAGCTGTTTTAGACCAACTATTTAAGTGATGGTGATCCATATTTTTATTTTTTATAAAAAAATTGTATTTTTATAGTTTAAAAAATCTAAGTTTAGATTAAAAAATTTATGCACGCACGTAATAAAATAAATCAAGAATTATATGTGTGAATAAATAAATAAAAAGTCATTAATGATACCTACACATAAAACTTGAAAAATAAAAAAAACAGATATAGATTAAAATATTTAATCTTGAAAGATGTAACATTTACTTGGTTGTGTCTACTAAATGTTTTTATTTAAGCAAGCGATAATAGAAATAAAAACACAAATTAAATTAATCAAATAAAATAAAATGGAAAAAAAATATTATGAAATATTGCACATATTAGAAATATTATATGAAAATAATTTTTTTATTTTAAAAAATAAAGTTCATCCAAGCAAAAAATTAAAAAAATATATAGATGAATAAGAAAAACTCTTCAAACTTAAATGCATAACTAAAAACATAATCGTCTTTTAAAAAAGACTCTAAAAAAAGGAAGAACAAGTACTAATTTAAATATAAATTAAAAAAAATTAAAGATACAACTATAAAAATAATCATTAATGTTTTTTAAAAAAATAGAAAAAAAAGCAAAGCCAACCCATCTGGCCCATTTTGTCAAGGCCCACGCATGGCCTACTTTAGAAGGTCCATGCGATTGAGTCCTTAATTTTTTTTGTTTGCAGCTGGGTCCACCTTGAATTTTTTTTTTAAAAAAAATTGACAATGCGTCATCTGATTTGCCCAAATTCTAGCCACTATGGTCGCTGAAAAACCAGGGCTTGAGTTTGTTACCTGAAAACTTATTTTTCAACCCATTTTGACCCAAAACATTATAGAAACTGTGATAAATCTATCTATGGCCTCAAAAAACCCAAACTCCAAAAACAAAAATATTTGAAATCAACTCGAGTTCGAATTTGTTTTTTTCATGAATTTTAAAGGTAAAAAAACACTTAACATAAACTCTCCTCTTCAAATTGAACCATTTGACACAAATATCATTCGTTTTTGTGATCTAAATCGGTTACAATGATATTTTTTTTTCTTTTTATCACTGAAATTCAACGACTTTTCTCTCCTGTCTCTCAAACAAGGAATACAAAAAAGAACAGCTTTTTTACCAAAATTGAATTAGAAAAATATTGAGGTAATAAAAGTGTATATATCTTTTGTGAAACTCATGGCATCTCACCAGTGTTTGACGCCCTTTTCACTTTGGTTCCTCTTCTTTCAATCCTATCTTTTCATAATAAATCAAAATCAATTGGTCTTCAATTAGGATTAAGTCAGCAAAAAAAAAAAGTTTGATGATCAAATTGAAAAAATATAAAATTTTGCACTGCCCGTCTACAATAATATATGAGAGAATGAATAATAGAGCCTTGCACAATGAAAAACCCACGTCTTTTAGAATGATACTTAATTAACAAAAAAAAAATCTTGGAATTTACTTGGTTATGGTTTGCTCGAGTTTGACTGGGTTAATTTAGTATTTATTTGACCTATTAGGTCACCCAAATTGAACTGATTAACATCAAAATAATTCAACTCACATCACTGAAGTGGGTTTAATAACTATGAATTAATGTTTGTTATTTTTCTTATCTTTTTCATCCCCGGTGATTTTATTCCACAAAATATTTAAAATTTACTTAACTAAAAGGATCAAGGGAGGTTAATTCGATATTGTTGTGTTGCTAAAAGCTATACTGAGAACGTGTTTGACATTGTGATAAAAACACTGATTGTCAAAAAATTAACTTGTTTTGCTTAGAATTAGTTGTTTTGGTGTTTTTAAATCATTTTAATGTGTTGAAGTCAAAAATATTTAAAAAACAAAAAGATACTTTGATGTATTTTTTAATAAAAAAAATTTAAAAAGCAATCGCTATCATAATGTCAATATTAAAACATCTTAGATTATGAGAACCGAAATGGAACACCAAGGAGTGTGTAGGGATCAGAATATAGTTTACCAAGAAAAAAAAATATGAGGATGACATGTCTCTAATATTTTTTTGACAGTGCCGTGTACGTGGTCCAGCTCAGGCACGAATTTCTGCCACATCTTTTATCCCGCTCCTCCTCACTTCATCTCAAAATTTATGGTCTTGGTGTAGAGAGTAAGGGACTTCGGGTTCGATTCTTTTTATATATGTTTGTTATTTCTAGTTTTTTATTTATTTATTAAGTTTATAGGGTGTTCAATAAATCCAATAATTAATCGTGTTACGTGTAAATTAGTCCGGATGCTACAAGTTATATAAAAAAAATAAATTTATGTACACATCAGTTACCTCAATGTGAATTTGATTTTGTTTTAATGCACAGTTACTATAGTATTTGAAATAAAATAATAAATCATGATTAAAGAAAAGTAAACAGTGAGTCTTGCCACTGATAGATAAAAGATAGTGAAATGATTATGGGATGGCGAGTTAAATGGGACTGAGATCGCATGTCATCCAAAAGAAATCCTAATTTCATCATTACTGATTTTTAAAGCTATTTTTATTATATTATAA
>Ga0307518_10003502_pt1 | contig 11320 bp, 9 predicted proteins | sample 25_EM_MG_FD_203889 | JGI IMG/M metagenome (GOLD analysis project Ga0307518, IMG submission 203889) | Populus trichocarpa ectomycorrhiza microbial communities from riparian zone in the Pacific Northwest, United States - 25_EM | ecosystem: Host-associated > Plants > Roots > Unclassified | place... | reverse complement strand
GTAAGTGGTCACGACGACGCCCTCATCTTTGGTTAAGCGTTGGACTTGCTTTTTTACAGTGCACCCTTGATAAGTGCATCGGTAATAGCTCCTGAAAATGAGAAATTACAATCAGTACACATTTCTTCAAATGGTTCATGCTGATGTTATAATAAAGAGTTGTTGAAGAAATAAATATATATAGAGCCAAATTGAGCTCGTAGTTCAACTAGCGTTCATACCCTCGATCTCTTTCCAGGTGAGTTCGGGTTTAAGACTTTTCTTTAGTTTGGAACCAGCTAAAAAACAAACTTGTGAAAAATCCAAATATTTATGCACCCAGCTCAACCTTATTTTCTTGATACTTAGAGGTTCAAAACGTTATATTCTAATTAAAGCAACTCTTCAATTATGGTATGGTTTTATTTCAAGGTGTAACAAAGTAAAGTTGCTTAGTTATTTAGAGCAGTAAAGTAATTAGTGGAATCCATGGAGACTTGAAATCAAACCCTGCCGCATTAAAGGTACGGGTCATGTAATTATTCAAACGAGCGACACAAAAGGATGAAGAAAGAAAGAAATATGTGCACCTAGTAACAAGTAATCTAACATAAGATCTTGACGTAGGTGTTAGTCGAGGTCCTAAAGTATAGATTTCATCTCTCTATCCATTCAATCTAACAACGTAATTAAATTTGTTTGGAGATTTAAAGTTGTAGGTGCCTGACATTACCTCGTCTCCATCATGATTTGTTACTATTATTTGCTTCATGCTTCTCTATAAATATCCTGGGGGAGCCAAGTTCCTTTACTCTTGATTGTGCCAGCGTAGTTTGTAAGCTTACGTTTATTAATACAAGATTTGGTTTAAGTTTCACAGACAACCTTCTTCATGAAGTATATATAACTGTTGATCAAAACTCTTCATGGGGTTTGATAAACATCTTTAACTCGAGAAACTGTGCAAATGCATGTAGAGACACATCAATGAAAGGCGCCATTCTTCTACTAGATTTACCACAAATCAAGAAATATTCATATGTCGAAAGAAAGTAGGTTTGGTTAAAACGAAAGAAATCTGCAATCCCTGAGATTCGTTTTGATTATTCAATTCCTCTCGTCTTACAAGGATGTTATTTAAGAGAGAGGGAAGAAGACGATTCGGCAAAAGGAAGGAGAAACCCTAAACCAAACTAATCACTAAAAAGGACCAGAAGAGATCAACATTCTCACTTCGAAGGATTATAAGAGGATATTTTTCTCAACATGAATACTAATGAATTCATCCAGGTTTCAAAGTCTCTCATCCATAACCCTAATCTGGAAGGAAGAATTTCGTATACACTTTCTGACCATATCAAGTGGGAGATCCAGAAGGACTTTGCTTTTCGGCCAAGCCGCAGAATGGAATTGATAGTGATAACTTGGATGCGCAGGCATACTTATGTAGTCTTAACAAAAATATATATAAAAAAGGGAAATTATATAAGGAAGTTAATTTGGAGAGCAATAGTACCTCGGAAATTTGTTGTTCTTCACTGCCTTCTGTCCATACTTCCTCCACCGATAACCATCATCAAGTATATCAACTTGACTCCTCGTTTGAAAAGCATATCTGGGCTTTCTAACCTTCTTCTCCCCTTTCTTTTTGGCTGCTTTTAGCTCTGTTGGAGACCCAATACCAAAGCTTGCACCTTGTGAGTTAAGGTCTTTATTAATTTCGGATGATGTTCTTGGTACGAGATGATAATTTTCTTTCTTCGATCCCGAGAACCCACTTGAAGTACTATCAGCTTTAAAATCACTAAGAATATGAGAATTATCTGTCATACTTGAAGAGACAGGATGGTCTGATGATCTTGTCGACGCAAAAGGAAATAAAATTTGGAACTTTTCCATGGAAAAACCAGTGCTATAAAGAAGTTAAACGAAGAAAAGAAGGAGCTAGTGAAAGAAACGAAAAGGGTTGGTCTAAAAGGGTTGAGAGCTAATATAAAAAGGAGGGGCGGCTTGGTGGCTAGAAACCACCAAATTACACCTTCAATCAATTAATATATTGAAATAAGAGAAAAATCCAAATAATATTTAAAAATAATGGTGTCGTAAGCGGCACGAAATTCTTCCAAGGTGAAAAGAAATTGAGCTGCTTCATTAGCTGGTTGATTAGGAAAAGTAAGGTGGAAAATGAAGGCGGCTTCATCATTATGAATAAGACATTAATTTGTATGATAAATATTTAATTACTTGAAAGAATATCTCGACCTACCCCTATTATTTTTTATCATTCGATTTTAAATTTAAACCAAGTTTCGTTTGATATTGATTTTCAACTACAGTAATTTGCATAGAAAAGATTGTCTTTTAGTGTTACAGTGGTAAGAGTTCGTGATTAAAGGGTTTGCTTTCCCTGACTTACATGATCATTAACTTCAGAGCCTGTAAAATTAGTCGAGATGCGTATAAGCTGACCCGGGCATCCACGTTAATAAAAAAAAAATTGTCTTTTTGGATGCAAACCACAAATAAAATGCAATGTCAAATGTTCTTTAACAAACTAATGTAGCAAGGGATAAATTTGATGATCAAGTTTTCCTAATTCAAATTTGGGAGTCAGAGCATCCCAAAATAAGTTTTGTAAATGCTATATCTGATGTGGAATAGTATCTTTTAATCACTAGAAAAATAAATTTAATCTCAGTTAAATCCGAATATATCTTAGCAGCGGTTGGCAGGACTGCTTATTGCAAGACAACACACGTGTTATAACTTTATTTAGGTTTTTGTATGCATGGTGGGTGCAGAAGGTTGCTGTCTGCGCATGCTGCCCCCGTAGTTTCCATGAAAGTGATTCAATTTCCCTCGTGGTGCATGCATCTGCCTGCCGCAACATATATATGAAATCATGTGATTTGATTAATCTTCATGATTTTATCATTAATAACTCCAACGGTTTATTGCTAATATGAACATGAACACAGAGATCTAGTAACAGTGCCTTGGAGGGCCCGTGACTCTTTCTGCTTCCATCAAGAACATATGGATCGATGGATGCAGTATCTAGGCAGCTCATCCTATAATTAATCAAAGTCATTTTCGTAGCATGAGATTCAGAAATCAAACCCTCCTATTGCGGCCTGCAATGTCCTAATTTTGACATAAGGGAATATTGGAACCTGTTACTGGGGACAGCACAAAGTGCACCCACAAATTATTAAACCAAACTAGCTGTTCTGGTCTTGTTCTAACAGTGAATACTAGTTTGTTGTTCGCTGCCCACAGTTTGTCTACAGTGTTATTGAACTTGGTATAGCACAAACATGGTGATCTTTTAGCCCAGCTTCTAGACCGAGCTAGATTTCAAAGTAAATAGGGTGAAAGTTAATCTAGTAGTTAAAATTTGGTTTGATTTTTTTTAAGAAATAATTTCTAAAAATGATATCGATTTAACATTTTAAAAAAGATAATAAAGCAATGACATTTTAGATTTACCCGAGTAAAACTAAGTTCACTCCAAGTACTCGTGATTTGAAACTTTTTATTTAATCATATGATAATAAAATAGATAATCGCAAGAAAGATAATGAATGAGATTATTATGAAAAAATATATTTCTTTTTATCAAATGTAAATTATTTTTTTGTTATGACAACAAAATGAATTTTTTTATAACAACATATATAGTTCATTGAATAAAAAACAACAAGAATCGCTAAAAAAAATTCAAAAAAACTATAATGATTTGAATTAAATAGAAAAAAGTGAAAATTTAAAAAGCCAAAACCTAATTATCTTATTAACACATTTCTATTTTATTTTTTATAAAAAAAATATTTTTATATGAGATGCATCACTATTTAATCGAAATTTCATCATGATCGTGAAATTAAATTTTAATTAAGAACTAAAAATCTTGAATCAATTTTTTCTCAGCGAACAAAATATAAGAATAATATATTTGGAAAAAATATAAAAAAATAAGAAATAGATATTTTATTCTTACTTAATATTAATAAGCAAATTATTTTAAAAAATATGCATAACAGACTAATACATAACTATCTATAAAGAAATTGATAATATCATCATAAAAAAGACTTAATTTTCTTAAAACCAAAGACATGATTTTTTATTAGCAGAACATCTTTTAAATAAAAGGCGGCGACAACTAAAATAAAGATATGTTAAGAGTTTTAATAATTTAAAATAAGTTAGAAAACTTATATTTTTAATTTAAACTCCACTTCCTCATTAATGCATCTCATTATTGTTATAACAAAATAATATTTTTTAATCATAAACACTATTTTTTAAATAAAAACATATCATAATCTCAAAATAGAGTTTTATTAAAAACAAAGTGAAAATAATGTCTCAATATTTTGTATGTGATTGCATGAAAAAAAAACCAATTAATGTGATAAAATTATGTCAAAAGTCTATAAGAAAATAAAAATAGAAAACCAAAAAAATATTTTCATTGAATATTCATGAGAATTTTATTCTTTTCGCAAATTAGGTAATAATAATTAAAAAATAAATAGTTAACTTTCATATAATGTAAGAGCTATGCTAAAATTGAGCATTAATTTAAATATTTAATACAATGAATATCAATCAATTATTTTTAAAATTAAAAAAAAAAACATAGAAAGAGGGCAAAAAAATTGGGCTTGTGCTTAAAAATAAAAAAAAGATTGGGGTGTGTGAGCTTACAAGACTAGGTCTATATACTTGACCTTTTTTTTTCATGTTTAAGGGTAAACGACTCATTGTTTTTCTTTTTTAAAAAAATAAATAAACATAGACAACCTCTCAATCAAGGGCTTTTCGGATCTAAAAATAAATTTTTAACTTGTTTTCACTTAAAAACATCTAATAAATTATTGATTTTCTTGAAACACATAAACAAAATAAAAATGAAAATTTTCAATTTTTTTTAGAGTTCCAAATATCTTTTTAGACAATCTAGGATTATCAAGGATTTATACAATGATTACCTAAAGATTAGCTTCTTTGAAAGGTTTGAACAACTTTTTAAGATTGAGTTGTCGTCAACCACAAGTCGTCTAAGAGTTTAGCATCAAACAATAATCTACAATATGAACCAACAATGAAAAATCTTTTAAAATCCTTTTAGGATAGAGGGATCGCTATGCCTTTGGGTACTAGCTCTGTCATTTTATGTTTTCAAGTGTTTCATTATCTGTACAACTCATTTTTTTTTACATAAAATATGAGGCATAACATTCTATTTATTTTAGGATAATTTCTTAATTTTATTTAATCAAGTCCCTACTTGATTTTTCTAGGTCTAGAATTGAGATCCTTTGTATTAATCACATTCTAGTCCTCGGCTTCTAAAACTTATTTGCAATCAAGTCATATTTGATTTATTATTATAATTTAATTTCTGACCAATAGTTCCTAATGTGTGTGACACATTACTTTTCTAGTATCTTGACTCAAATATAAATTATAATCATAAATAAACTAGAATTAAATAAATTAAACAATTTAACTTATTATCAATTAAATAATTGATTGATTTATAATTGAAGATCAAGTGTACCATTGAGTAACGTGTCATGATCCTTTAAATATTAAAAAGAATTATATGTGGTTTGACTTAACTTTTCAGGGATAAAATTTTTAATATAATTATTATCTTTTCATAAAAAAATATTTCAGTTTAGATATTATACCATAAATTCCATTGTTAAATCATATTAGCCATTATCATCGTGGATTCTTTAAATTAGAATTCATAGTCATTTTAAAGCATGTCATCGGGAACATTGTGTGGCGTAATTGATTCCATACTAATTTAAATGAAGCACGAAATCACAAGGACGTGCGGATTAGGTTTGGAATTTCAACTCTGTGCTGTACAGCAACGTTGCTTGTGTTTCTGCAATATCCCATGTTATCATGACATCAATGTACATGCGTGATAGCAAGGGATAATTGCAACTAAATTTTTGATTTGTTAGAGGTTGATTGAAGCCAGTAATTAATCTGTATGGTGAAATGGAGTAGCGCTTACCTTCTTCGCGGGCTCTCGATTTCAGAGATTGTCATCATTTATACATACAGAAGATGCTCTTTGTTTGTCTGACCTTAATGCTTATGAACAGTACCACCACTGCCTATTCGAGGGACAGTTGAAATTTCCAGAGGGTGGCACAAAATTAGTCTAACCTTAATCATTCCAAACTCTGACCTGTGTATTAATGGTCTTAACAATTCTCGACGGTTGAACGGAGCTCTCTCTACTAACAAAGTGCAGTCAGTTTTCTCAGTTGATATTTTGCGGAGTTGCCTGTTAAGGCATCCGTGGAGGCAGAACCATAAAAGAAAAAAGAAAGAAAAAATTCTGTCTTTGATCCGTTTTATGCTATTTTATTTCAAGTTTATTAGGTGGCCTGGAGACAATAGCAAGAGATGTGACGCAAAGGGCACTTGCTAATGAATTAAGGTGAAGAATGAGAGTAGTTCCGAATATACTTAGAAGTCCATATTACCTGGAGATCAAACTCGCTCGGACAAGACACATAAATGACCAGCTGCTTCACTGATTGTCTGGATCAACACATGATTCTCTTCTTGATCCAGATTTTGCACCAGAAATAAGTCCTACATGTATGAGCGCATCCTAGGCCTAGCCAAGGACTGGCCCCCGTCAAGAAAAATGGTTGTCCCAGTCATGTATCTTGAACCGTCACTCATTAAATAGATGACGGTTGATGCAATATCCTTTTTTACATCAAGCCATCTCTGCATTGGCACTGCCACTTTCACCAACTTCTCAGCCCTCTCCCTCCCTTCTGACACAGGATATGCATCTTCTAGATGCAAACCACGAGCGATTGCATTAACCCTGATCTTGTACTTCCCTATCTCCATGGCTGAATGCTGGAAGCAATCACCAGAAATGTCAGTGTTAATAATTTCTGCTCTTTCGTGATATGAAAAAAATAACAATGCATCAACAGTGTGATGAAATGCAAACCATTTATGCTCCACGCCATTACTCAAGATTGAACTCAAAAGATGCTTGAAAGCAAAACTTTGGAAGTCCATTCAACGAAGCGGTAACTTTACTTCGCATGACTTGCACACATATGATGTATCAGAAGAGGACAGACGAGATATATTCACGATCTTGAACCTAAACTGACAAAGTGGATGCAACATGTCCAACTTAAAGAATTCCGTTTTACCATTTAAAAGGGATTGTTTAGGACAGCTAGCCAGATAAACCCCTTTTGCTATCCAGAACAAAGTTACAGAAACTAAATCAATCCATCTGTATTAACAGGACGCTTCTTCGATCAATTATTCATTTGATAAACCAATCTAACTGATCTTATAAAAAAACACAGATATGAAATTGGCCATCATTATCATCAAACACATAGTACTCTATGAAATTTAGTTCCATAATCTCTTTCCTTACAACCTCAACCAGCAGTGCTGGTCTTAATCATCCTAACACAGTAACACTTTTATACAGTAATGAGCATTGGTGCATGGCCCAGGACCCTAGCATAACTGTGAAGACACAAAAATAAATATGATTAAATACCAACGCATTTACTTACTCTAACTAATTGCTGTATTCCTGCTGAACATGAACCATATGCCGCCGCTCCTTGATATAGTCCTCTCTCAGCACCAATTATTGAGGTTAAGAATACGATGGAGCCTCCTGAATTATAGTCCTGCATTTTCTTTCCAACAGCCTTCAGCAGAAACCATACATAAAATTTATTTTCACCGTCTTTTTAAACTCACTTTCTGTTACTTGCAAAGGCTCTTGCGTCTTTCCTATAGCACAAAATTCGAAGTAATAAATTCTCTTTCTTGTTTCCAAGCTCTAACTGCACTTCATAAATCTAACCATAACAAATTTATAAAACTGATAGTATGATTGGAAATGAAAAAATAAAAACAAAAATGTGCACTTAAGCCTCACATTTACTATCCTGGAATCATTTCCACTCCAATAAAGAAGCCACTATTTTTGTAGCACTGAAATAGGCAAAGAAGAGAGTCCCAAAGGCACAGCCTGGAGGTTAAGCTACCTACTTCTAACAAATTACAGGATGGAGATATAGGGTTACAAGAGCGGGTCTACTAATGAAACACAAGAAAAACATGCTGTAAAGGAGAATAAACATTTGATAATTTCTCAAATTGCATATTTTTTAGGAGATACTAAACATGTATTCCCAGTAAAAATATAAAGCAAGAAACAACAAAACTCCACAAAATATAAAGCACTTGGTTATAATAGTCCAAACACAGTACAAAGATCATACACAAAATTCTCACACACACCAGGACTCTCATTGCCTATAACTCTTATATGGAAAGTGGAGCACCCATCTTACAAACACGCGCATAGAACACCCCTCCCAACTCAACTCCCATACTTGTAGGTCTCATATTTTGGACGGCATGGACATATGAACCAAGCTTTCTATACTAACATAAGTTGGTGACAAAAATTTGGTTCCCAAGGCACAGCTGGATGTGAAAATAATATAAAACTTTGTCCAAAGAGGTTCTCAATCGATTTGCTGCAACTTGGTTAAATTGTTGAATTTACACTGTCACCACTGGCTATAGGGAGCAAGTTCAACCAAAACCTGTCTTTACTTTGTAGAGTTGGTGTCACCACCAATGACATTAGAGATTTAGCCAACCATGAAGCCAAATTGCAAACGATAGTATGAGAGCCAATTAGACTAGAAGTGTACACTTCCTCCACCAGTTGTGTCTTGTAACTAACATTTTTTAAAATATTAGAGATGACTGGCAAAGGTGGGACTTGAAGTCGAGACCTCATCCCTTTTACTTAGTAAGAGTAGCATTGAGCTATAAGCCAATTGCTGTGACCAACACTATAAGGGAGCACTTTACGAGTAATTATTCACTGCCCCTGAAGGAATACTCATCCACTCACATGAAAGTGGGGTCTGTAGATGGCTACCATGGTGCGTCCCATGTTTATGTGAGTGGGCGCGTGATACATCGTTAGTATCTAATAATTTCCCACACTTTGGACACTATATACTAGCATAACTTGCATAAGAATGCTCCAAATATGAATGCTACATTGCATACGTGAGTGTGTTCCTTTGTGCATTATGGATGAGGAGTGATGAGAAAATTAAGCAAGCTTGTGTTCAACTTTGTATGAGTTACTGGTAGAATTTGCCGGCAATTTTTCATTTCTAGATTTTCGCCATGCAAAGTGCCTGTATTTTCCCAAATATAAGAAGTGTGTCTAGTAGCTTATTGCTCCACCCTCGTATTTCTCATGCTTCAAACTCATTGTAACTGTCATTGCTGCCACCCTGAATAATGACTATCCTACTTATGAATTGCGACTATTCTAGATACCAAAACTACTGCCAGCACCATAGATCTGTACATGTCTTATGCATGCAAAGTTGAAGAATCTCACATCTATCTTCCAGCTCAAAGAGAAAACAGCATAGATCTAATTAAATTAATGGCAAGGGAAAAGGAAACCATTACTCCAATTCAATTGTGGCAAATGTTTGTTCCTTTCTAAACATTATGACTCATGTACTTATATTCCTCTTCAACTTCTGAATAAATTAATTGAATGATTATTGCGCCACCAAAATAGCAGGCTGAGTGATGCAAAAAATTGTAGTCTGCATATTGTTCAGCTTGATTCTCCGATGTTTGAGTGTAATCATTCTGCTCTAAAGTCCTTTCCAATGATGCCATTAATCCTTGTCAATTCCTTTAATAACTGGACATAATCCAATAAACACTTGAAGTTCAAAAGAGAACAGGACATGAGTTTCAGTATTGTTTCACCAGTACTTTTAGAATCCATTTAGTATTGAGTTGCAGTTGCATTCAAAGTGAATGTGGAAGAAAGAAGAAACGGTCCAAAATCTGCTGACTTTTGGTGATGAATCAAAACTAATGAAACAGTTAAATACCAACTAGTGCCTTAGTATTTTAGCTATGGGCGATTACAATAAAGTTCCAAATTATTGTCACAGTCAAATATCATTCAACAACCAAGAAAACAAAATGTAGTCGATCACATCAATCATGAATGATGACGGAACAAAAAATAAAACTTACAACCTTTAAATTAAAAAACTCCACAAGTAACACCCAGAAAACTATATTATGGTTCAAATTCCATCTAGTGGAATAGGAAATTCTATGGAAGCAAAGATTAGACCAGACCAGACCAAGGCCCGATACCCAGTTTATCAACCAAACAAGATAAAAGTATTATCTACAGTGTGGATAAAGATGAGAGAGAGAGAGAGAGAGAGAATTACCTTCATATGTATAGCAATGCACAAAAGCATCTAAATTTCCCAAAATTATACATGCCTTATCCACTGCCTCATCAAAACTTGCCTCCCTTTCCTCTTCCATATCCATTTCAACTGCCTCCACTGGAAAAGCACCTTTGACTGCACCTGTTATCTTCTCGCCGATACTCCTTAAAACCTTCTCATTTCCCATCAAAACCAATCTGATCATACATCGCCAAATAACATATTATTCAATAAAACAATCAAAGCAGTTGACTGTCAGATTGTACTAAAATAAAGAACACAAACATCTTCACCATTACTTTCAGTCTTTTCCTAAGAATAAAAAGTCCTTCCTCTGCTTTCGTAAGCATAATAAAAAAATCAACTGTCAATTGTAGCCCGCAAAGATTCCATTTTTGTTGAAAGAACAAATGAAAAGATTCCTTGAAAGGAACTATTAGTGCTTTGGATTTCATGAAGGAAAAAAAATAATAAACGTAAGAAAGTAAAATTCAAAGATTGAAACCATCATTTGGTAACATTCCCTTTGGCTTCCAAACTATTAAACTTGAAAGAAAGAACGAAACATATTCTTAACCTGCATCCTTGTTTAAACAAATGAAAGGCAATATTCTGTGAAATCTCATCTCCATTTGAAGTAAGCAACACTTTATTTGCCCCACTTCCCATTCTCCAATCCAAACTTGAATTTCAAAAGAAATCCTGTCAACGAAAAACAACAACAAAATAATTCATCATCCAAAATACACATAATTCACGTTAAAAAGAAAGAAAAGAATTCTCTATCACAGAGATGATGGTACCTGACACGAAACTAATTGAATGAAGTGAAAGACAAAAGAGTGATGTCTCGTCAAATGTATGAATGCTAGAGCTGTGTCTGTCCGTCTGTCACGAGTGGAGTTGTCTTCTTTTTATTTCGGTTCTGTGCTGTGCTGTGTGTCCCAGCAAAATTTTTAATTTTATTACACGTCAATTTGTTTGGAAAATATTTTTTT
>Ga0307518_10003501_pt1 | contig 11321 bp, 6 predicted proteins | sample 25_EM_MG_FD_203889 | JGI IMG/M metagenome (GOLD analysis project Ga0307518, IMG submission 203889) | Populus trichocarpa ectomycorrhiza microbial communities from riparian zone in the Pacific Northwest, United States - 25_EM | ecosystem: Host-associated > Plants > Roots > Unclassified | place... | reverse complement strand
CACATGTTAGTATATCCCGCAGATTCGGAACTAGTCGCCGGGTACTAATACAGCCACATTGACCCAACATGGGTCACCGCCGGCGGGTTGCCGGAGTCCTACCGTATGGAACACCAACTGCCATGCTAGCCTTCGGAATCAGTGACAAATTTTGAAAGTATTCTCACAAAACTTTACTATTTTGAGTGTTGATAACAGACAGCGGGGGGGGCCAGACTACCCCCCTTCGGGGGGTAGTGTATAGTCTGTGTGCAAAGAGAGGGATCCCGGGCGGTCAGCCTGTTTGTCGTGCCCGTCGGTCGCCCCTCTCCTAAGATCGGGGCCGAGTACAGTACACACAGGGACAGGTAAAGGGGCGGGTTAGGGCGTGCGGTTTCGAGCCTGCGGATGGTCTGAAAAACTGGATGAAGGCGGGTGGGGACAAGGAGGCTTCTTTGTCAGCGAAGCCAGCAGCAGAGTGCTCCCACAGGCCAGCCGAGCGAGAAATTCTGTCCCTTTCGGGAGCACGCCAGCACTTTTTTCGTCCCCGTGCAGCACCACACTGGTACTAGCCAGTGTAGATCCTCTCTCGCCATACCGCTGAGGGTATCCGACAAGCACAGACCATGCCTTATGTAAGTACTACAGTACTAGGGATGTTATTGTTCTGATGTTTGGGATGACATTGAGCCTCTCACCGTGCGGTAGTATTCGCAGGCAGATCACCGTTATCCCTGAACAAGCAGCCGCGCTCCCACCAGTTTTCAAGTTCTCATCACTTTCCAGCCCTACTAAGTCACACATATTCTCGATATCTTGCCTCCAACCGACACCGTGATCGGTACGAATGACACTATACTACTTGGTGCATCTGCAGGGGCGAAAAATGTAATTGGGCTGTATCCTTTCGATTGGTTTCACATGTTCGGGCGAACTGCTCCTGGATGAAATCGAGTAAAGGTATTCTTGTTCTCACTCCAGCATTTTGTGGTAGACTCTCGAGGTAGTCTAAGCATTCGAATGCAGTGAACCGTTTCACATTGAATTGTAGCAGGCGCGTTCAGCAGCGGCTAACATAAAGAGAGGTATCCTAGACTACTTATATGCTGATGCTGATGATACATTGTTCCTAAACAAGTCACCACGTCCTGGTAAATGTACAGTAACGAATGGAAATGCATAGGATGATACATAAATGTGGTTTGAGTAAGTGTACTATGCTTCATCGGACACAAAACACTGATGCCAGCTTTGGCCATGAGCCATCTTGCTCAGGTCAAGCTCTGGGCTACCCCTCGGAATGACTAGATTTATCAGTGGGGAATATAAAAATAGTGAGCGGTACATCAAGGGAAGCCACAACAATAGTCGACCGTTTGGTCCTACGATCCAGCCATCTTCTTCAAGCTGGGGTAATACCTGATGGCTTCCAGGAGGGATGTCAACAAAAAGATGAGAATCTTGCAGTGCATGAGAGATAGAAGATGAGAATCGGACATGGTTAATATAACCATTTATTGTATCTGAGACGTCACCAGTTTCGCCCGAAATAGTTAAGTCGGTGGATGGAAGTTGGGCGAACCTGTGAAAGTGTCTCGCTGTGAGAGGCTAGTATAATCCATTGCCCAGCAAGGATGACTGACCTCATCCTGCTGGCACGGGGAGTACCTAACTGAGCATTTGCTTCCATATCCCAAATTCGAATTGTCTTGTCATCAGATCCTGACACGACATGTCTTCCATCTGGTGAGAACGCCACCGATCTAACCCTGTCCGTATGCCCTCTTAGGTGATTACCCAACTGGACACCTGTATCTGCATCCCAGAGTCGAATCGTCTTGTTGGAGGAGCCTGACACAATAACTTTCCCATCTGGGGAGAATGCGACTGACCTCACCCAGTCCGTATGTCCTTCAAGTGGATCCCCTCGCTGGGCACCGGTCGCCACGTCCCAAAGCCGAATCGTATCATCGGAGGACCCTGACACGATGGTTTTTCCATCCGGTGAGAAGGCTACTGCCTTCACCAAGTGAGTGTGCCCTACAAAGGGGGTGCCTATCCGAACACCTGTCGTGGCATCCCACAGTTGGATGATCTGGTCAGATGCCGAGGCAATGTATCGTCCGTCTGGTGATAACGCAACTGACCAGACCGGACTGGTGTGGTCGCTGAGGGGTCCATACATCGGCTCACCCGTCACCACGTCCCAAACACGAATAGTCATATCTTCAGAACCAGATGCGATGGTCTTTCCATTCGGTGAAAAAGTAACCGATAGGACTGATTGCGTGTGGCCATGATGGGCGCTGCCTATCTGGGAGCGTGTTTCAAGGTCCCATAGGCGGATCGTTGTGTCATCGGAGCCAGATGCAATCCACTTTCCATCTGGCGAGAAGGCGACTGACAAAACAGAATCGGTGTGTCCAAGCAGGGGTTTCCCAACGGCAGTGCCCTTCCCCACATCCCACAGTTGAATTGTCATGTCGTCGGAGCCCAGCACGACCAGCTTCCCGTCCGGCGAGAATGCAACAGATCTGATCCAGTCCATATGGCCTACGAGAGGGTTATCAACCTGTGCGCCGGTCTCCACATCCCAAAGTCGAACAGTGTCATCGGCAGAACCCGATGCAATGAATTTTCCATCTGGCGAGAGGGCAACGGACAAGACTGACTCGGTGTGCTCCCCAAAGCAGTTGCTTGCCTGGGTACCTGTCTCCATGTCCCAGATGCGAATAGTCTTGTCTTCTGATCCCGACACAAAGCGTTTTCCATCTGGCAAGAACGCAACGGACTTGACTGAGTGGGTGTGCCCCGCGATGGGCTCGCGAATTCGGGCACGTAGCTCCACGTCCCAAAGTTGGATCAACTTGTCCTTGGAGCCCGAAACAAGGCGTCTTCCGTCTGGTGAGAATGCAACTGATAAGACAGGACCGCTGTGAAATCGGAGAGGAAGGCCCCGCTGGGTACCCGTTTCTGTGCTCCACAGTCGAATCGTCTTGTCAAAGGAGCCCGACGCAATGAGCTTTCCATCCGGTGAGAAGATGACTGACTTAACCCAGTCACTGTGTCCTCGGAGGGGGTTGCCCACCTGGGCTCGCGTCTCGGTATCCCAAAATCGAATCGTCCGATCCCGCGAGCCGGACACGACCCGAGTTCCGTCTGGCGAAAAAGCAACTGATAGCACAGGTGCACTGTGCCCTTCAAGTGCATCGCCCAGTTGGGCGCCTGACTGCACGTTCCATAGTCGGATGGTGAGGTCATCGGAGCCAGACACGATGTACTTAATGTCTGGTGAGAAAGCCACCGAGGTAACCGAATCGGTGTGTCCCTCGAATGGTTTCCCAACCTGGAGCCCTGTATCGGCATCCCAGAGCCGGATCGTGTGGTCATCAGAGCCCGAGACAATATATTTTCCATCTGCAGAAAACGCGACAGAATGAACATCAGTGTCGTGCCCCCGCATGACGCGTTGAACGCTTGGCCAGTATTCGTGTCGTCCTACGGCAAGACGAGCGATGTTCGGAAACCTGGGAGCAAGCCGAGTAGCAAGCACAGACTTCGCAGGGGAAAAAGGCAGTGCGGATAGGTATAGGTGCGGAACACTTTCGTTGATAACAGCAGCAAAGGTGCAGAGGAATATAATGGCATCTTTGGCGATGCCTATAATGACCTTGTCTTCATTCCTTCCCTGCTATTGGAACATGAATAGGAGTTACTGACAAACTGCACCAAATCTGTTGCTTACCTCTAGCCACTTCGCAGCGGAAGTCAGAGCAGCGGACGCCTGGTCAATAAGTTTCAACAGACCAAGTACCTCCATCCAAAATAAAATGCGCTCGCTATCGAGCCACAGTTTCAGCCGATCCGCCAGATCGGAATGGAACTCTGCCTCCTGGAGGTGCGTAGCCCAAAATCGGCAGGAATACGACAAGTGTGATGGAACCCTATCCTTGATCTTCTTCTCCAAGTCTGGAACGTCCGAGTTACGCACATATGATGTCTCAAGGCCACATATATTAAAGCACAGGTCGACCTGCAAGGTGATGAGCGCGGCACGGGTGAGATCATGATGTACGTCGCATTGGTCGATAAAGAATCCCTTGCTCCGTTTTTCATCAGCCAAAAAGTCGTAGAAGGAGGTGTGCAAGGGGCGAACGGTTAGAGACTTGTCAGTGATACCGCTCAATAGAGACCCCATAGGTTCCAAGATAACTTCAACTTGGGTGGGATCGGTACCTTCACGGAAACGTTGGCGCAAGGTATTCAACGAAGACATAGGAAGAGGTTCAAGGGTGTAGAGAATTTGACGCATAACAGATCGGAAGCGTTGTTGGGCTTCGTCCGAGTCATGGACGACATCCCGGAGAATGACTTCATACATTTCATCCAGGAGCGGCTCACCCTGGCCAGGGGCATGTACAACCAGCTTTCGAAAGCGCTCCTCCGTGGTTACGCCGGCCTTGCGAGTTGTCACATAGTCGCAAGCCAGCCGCCCCCATTCGAATAAGCCGTCCGATTTACCAACGAGTTGATTGATTTCCTCTTCCTGGAAGGTACGGCCGGTGCTCTTCAGTTTGGCGGTTATATACAGACGCATGTCCCTTTCTGCTGACTCAGGCGAGACGGCATCTAAGGATTGATCTCGGACATGAGACGCTGGAGATAAGGCATCAAGAATGTCGATCTGGGGCCGGGAGGTAATGAAAATTCGAAAACTAGGAGGGAGCTTTGCTGCTTGTTCCTTGAGAATACCAAGGATCTCCTTCCTAGCGACGTCAGTGCCGCTCTCATCCAAAGCGTCGATGACGATGACGACGTTTCCCAGTATAGGACCTGTTAGCTTGGACAACGGTTCCGATATGAACTTTTCCCACTGCTGCACGACGTCTGGCGTGCTCTTCAGTGCATGATTCTGAGCAACTGCCTCAGCCAGCAGAGGCTTTAGTCTAAGGTCACGGTCGGCCAAGTCGCGCGCAATGGTTGTAAACACCTTTTCGTGGAGCCGATCTCCATACCTGAAACGGGTGAAGCAGAAACATGACCCGAGTAACCCAAGGTTCTGGGAGTACAAGGCAATGGTATTGGCAATCGACGATTTGCCCTTGCCAGCAAGGCCATGAAGCCAGAAAATGCGGGGGGTATTCGGGTCCTTGTCATTGATCCAGTCGACAATCTCGTTCAGGATCTCAGTTCTCGTCCCCTCCAGACACGTCTTTGTGGTATTCAGTCCGACCCCGCCCGCGTAAGCTAGGCCTTCTAGGTTCAGATCTTCTCGGATGTTAATGACATTGACATGAATATCCCGAAGTTCCCGATCTCTAAATTGCTGCATCAGCTGGTCCAGGGCATCGCTGTAATGGGTAATTCTCGATCTCGTCTCGGAGAAAAGGTTCTTGCCGAGGCGTTTCCCTAGGAGTGATAAGTAGAACGCTGAGTTCATACAGTAGGAAGGATACTCACAGAAACTCATTGTCTCCGAGTACTTCACGATAAACTGGGCACCTTCCTGCACGACCTGGGCGATCTGCGTTAGCGTATCCTTCATCGCATCAATCTTGGCAAGTGTTTGATCTTCCATGATGAACTGGTAGGTTTGGCTGATTTTGGAAAGAAGAGCTCCAATATCATCGTCGAGTTTCATTTGCCTCATGATCAGCTATTGGAAATAACATTAACAAATGGACATCGATCGGATTTGGTCCATAGTACCTGAGAGGCCGTGGTCAGTGCAAAGAGTGCTACCTGAGCGTACGGATGGATCTAGTTGTACATGTTAGAACCTAAGATAGCCTGTAGGCGCGGCAGGACACACATTAGCAAGTTTGTTGATGACTTCATTGAAGATGCTGAAGGGTTGGAGGAAAATAGTATTGATTGTGTTGAGCTGGGTTGCGGCGTTGTCCGTGAAGTCGATAGTGGCAAGGGTGGTCTGTGCGGTGCGAGAAATACTCCCCACAACGGAAAACCTCTGTTCGGCACTCTCCAGAACGTCGAGGTGAACGGTTGGTACAGGCTGGTCATCGCTTGTTGCCTTGTCTGATACACAGGTGCCACCTAAGAGACAGGCGGCCCAACCCACAAGGATAGCCATCCGAGTGGTGGAACTGGAAGGACGCGGCCCATCGCGACGCAGTGCACGTTTCACTGCTGCCTGAGCTTTGGCAATGATATTTTTACCTCTGGATGGGGAGGGACTTCCCGAGGTCCGTGACGGGGAGCGAGGCTGCTATCCTGTATTTCAGGAAATTGATCTATATCAGAGAGGACCGCTGCACCAACCTCCACCACACTCAGAGTGGGCCTGGATTTCTTGCGAAGACGCGCCCTAGTGCGAGTCTCCCGAGCCATTATCGTACGCCAGGAGAGGAACGAAAGACGACCTGTCACGATCCGACAAGCGCCTAAATCTTCGGTTCGCTACTTACTACCTGAGAAGTCCAAAACCACTGTACTATATACTAAGACTCATTATCAACACGTGACCGTGCTGACCGTTGGAGTAGAAGTTGGAGTGCAGTCGTCAACCGTATTATCATTGCTTCTTGCGAGCGGCTAGATAAAGACAGCAGTACGGAACTGGTAAGGACACTGGTCGGTCCTCTTGCCGAATCCATGGTAGCGCGCTGGCCAGTGGTTGAAACGGGGCTAGACCCATCGAAACTTGTTGGCACCGAGTCACGCTGGGTTGCGCTTCACTCGAGAGTCGAGACTGGTCGGCGATTACTCTACAGGGATATCTCGCATCTCCTTACTTAAATCACTGGGAGAACAGTGTTGGGCTCAGTGGACTGGAACAGGCGATTTGCACCTCACTCATTTCTATTCAGAAATGCACATTCAAATATTCACTCCTCGGGAATCTTCGGTGAGCCTTTCCTAGTATGTAGATGCGGAATCTGCGGAGAACGTTCTCGGGCGTCTACCCGCAGAGATCATCTCGGAATCAGGGACATCAATCCTGCACTGGATGGGGCAATCATATCAGCATTCCAGTCATCATTACGACGCACCAAAGACCTTCCCCTCACCGATTGCCAGTTGACCTCATTCACAATCTTGTCGATTCTATATCTATCATTCGCCAGAGGTTTCGATTTCGAAAGCCATGATCTACTGCGACTGAAGTTCGACGCCTCGGATCAGCAAAACATTGTGGGTGGCTTATCACTTCTTCCTATTAATTACCTGCATTGGAGGGGCCGAAGGAACAATGAACAAGGTGCAAATGCCGTATCGAGCCACAAATGTAAGAATGTTGGGCCTGTCATGCGGTACTAACCCATCGGACTTTAGACAGCCAAGATCTTGTCCAACACAGTTACGCTGAGTTAAATATGTATGCGTGGTCGTCCGGTATCGCAGATCACCATGCCTCGATAATTCTCGTGCAGAACGAGAACCCTTCTGTGGATGTTCTAGCCGAACTCACTCTCCCATGAAGACAATTACAGTAAGAACCCACCGATCGAGCGGATCTCCCTCGTGTTCACCGATTCGAACACGCGCATGCAATAGTTATGTGTTCGTTCTTGAGATCACGTTGGTTTACCGCCCCTGAAAGCGTATCTGCGAGGTTCCTCGGGTAACGCACCAGGTCACTCCTGTCCAAAGTTCCGAGACGTCGCCTCTCGCCTTAGTCTTAAAACTTGCCTTCTCCGACTCCGCGCTTACATTGCTTGTAGGGCTACCGGGCAACATTCTCAGCGGTCATGTATGATTGCATAGCTATGTAAATCAGTACTTCCCCAGGAGCGTGCTATACAGTTCCCCCCAATCTGGCTGCCCCCCGTAGCAACCTACGTGTCATGGGCCCAACGCCCCGACATACGATTTTCGTTTTTTTAATCCGAGTTCAAGGTCCTCAGGGCGAAGCCCGCCCTACGATATTACAGCTTACTCTTGTGCTGGTCCTGCATAACAGATCCGTGATTCAGTCACTGTCATAATTTACAATGCTTGGCGGCTAGACTTCAGCCCATCCCTGTCGGCGTTCGAGACGAATGTTGGAGAAACTTGGCATCCATAGACCTCGCACTGGCGTCGAAGATGGATGCAAAACTCCGCTCATCGATGGCGCCGGCGCAAGGCGCAAGACTGGGATAGCAAGAAGCCGTATTTTCTGTTGTGAACATCGCAGCTGGTGGTGGATATGGTAGCAGCAAATATGTCAGCGAGAGGGTCAGCCTTTCTCGTCATGCCGTGTTTCTATTGAGCCCGCCGTGATATGGCGCTAGCTAGAAGAAAGCTTTACGATGACGCTGTCCAGGGAATCCTACCAGGTCTCAGTAAGACGCCCAATAGGATTTCGGCTGTAATCGCTATTCGCCATCACGGCGGGAGGAAGACGCCGAGAGTTAGGAACATCAGTCCAGCAGCCCTGCAAACAAATGAGCTTCCTTGGAAGTAGCGGGAGACGTCGGTATTGAAATGACCCCAACTTTCTGCCAAAAAGGAAGGCAGAACCTCGTGGCGTCGACCTTTGTGGCGGTCACGTGCTGAAAAGATCGTAAGGATTTCACCCAGCACGGGCACCGCTGCTCCCATTCTGACGTATGACGTCACTTGAGTGAGGAGGTCTAACATTGCCCCAACCGCGTATCGTTCCGACCGTGTGCTTGCGAGCTTTTATGTATGCTAGGTGATGGACCGCAGAAGAGTGGACGAAGGAGAGCGTAACATACTACACCTAGTGTAAAGGTGATGGGCCTGTATTTTTTTCCGGCTATAATGATGCTATGTTTATAGCGAGATACAATCCGTGCAGCTTCTATCGTGCGTTACCCACTTGGAATTACCCAACGACGAAGCACCAAAGTTGGGGGATGTGGAAATGGCATCCCCGCTGCTATAACAGGATAGATAAATACCCACTGCACTGGGGGAGGGCCTGTCCTGTAGGATTCACCAGAAGACACCCGCAATGGCTTCCACCAATTCAGACGCGCACAACCCAAAGTTGTCCTATCCACCCACCGACGGATCTCTTCTCTTTCCGCAGTTGCTAGAGTACAATGCCCAACACAATCCGAATCACCCTTTCTTCGTATATCCAGGTGACGAGGGTAGTCTTGAACTCCGTAAAATATCGCATCTCGAGTTCTACCGCGCTTGCCAGCGTGTCGCCCATGTTGTACGCCCAGGCCGTCAGGGGCAGAGTAGGGAAGTAGTAGCTATTGTGGCCAATTGCGACACGATTCTCTATCAAGCCTTATTTATGGGGATCATATATGCTGGCTTAATCGTGCGTCGAAATATTTTCTGCGCTACAGGTTGCTAAAGCTCGTGCTTTAGCCGTTTCCGATGTCCCCGAGGAATTCAGCACCTGCTGTGGCCAATATGCTCAGGAAAACCAATTGTCACCGCATGATAGTTTCGCAGCACTCACTCGGCGATCACGCTTCCGCTATCAGAGCGGAACTATCTCAAAGCGAGGATCCGTATCACCTCCAGATCGAAGAACCTCCCCACTTGGCGACGGTCTATCCATATCTGAGTAGTGAAGTACTTTCCTCACCTTTCGTGCCTTTCCCGAATGAAGAACAGCCGGAGAAGAATGATATCATGTTTTACCTCCACTCGTCCGGAAGCACTGGCTTCCCAAAACCTATTCCAATAACCTATCTTACAGGCAACCACTATTGTCTTATGCGTAAGCCATCCTGAATGTGCTGATTCGAACTTCTCACCTATTACTACCCGCATATAGCCTTGGCCACAGACCATCGCGCCATAGGTGAAGACCTCCGAGTTGCCGCAGGCCACCTTCCCCCCTTCCACGTCATCGGCGTATTCGTGCACGTCTTTCTACCCGCTGTATCCCTGCAGAGCGTTTCTGTGTACCCCCCAACCGCGTACCATGATCCCACCAGACCACCCGTCTTTGCTAATCCTCAGAATGCCCTCGAGAACGCCGTGTTGACGCGTTGCAAGGGGCTGCTTGCTGTTCCTTCCTTCCTGAAAGAATGGGCGTTGTCGCCTGAAGCTGTCAGTCATCTCACGACGTTCTCGTATGTGGTGCGTACCTCTCAGAGTCCTCCGGTATTCCATTTATAAACTATGCTGGCCGCTGCGATGGTTACCAGGTAACTGGGGGCGGCCCAGTCTCAAAGAAAATGGGAGATTCCCTCACGCAAGCGGGAGTGAAACTCAGTATGATTTTCGGCACGACGGAGTGCGGGCCGTTCACGACCTGCATTATCCCGCCTGAGGACCCAAAGAATTGGGAATGGATCCGGCCGGGTCCAAACTCAAAAATCAGATGGGCACCTTTGGGCGACAGAGCATATGAAATGCACGTGTTGGTAAGTGGAGTACAATGGATATGCAGATTGGTTCGCACCTTCTAATTCATTTACCCATGAAAAGACCTGCGAGACACATCAAGTTTCAGTAGAAAACTTACCCGACGTGAAGGGTTACGCGACGTCGGACGCGTTCATCCAGCACCCGACCATACAAGGACTATATAAAATGTGTGTTGGCCACACTTATTAAACATTGACATCCATCTTAGAATACCGTACACAGTATCGGAAGAATCGATGACGTGTTGGTTCTCTCCTCGGGAGAAAAGACCGTTCCGGGGCCAATAGAAGCAGCGATAGCAAATAGCCCCTATGTTTCTGGCGTGTGCATGTTCGGCCGTGGTCGCCATCAAGTTGGCGTGCTCGTCGAGCCGAGGTCGGAATTCACCATCGACGTCGAGGATGAGAAGCGGGTAGTGGCTTTCAGAAACATGATATGGTCCGTTGCGTGCACTTACTGACCTCCATCATTGAGTCCCCACTGCTTTGGTATAGGTCTGAAGTCGAAGAGGCAAATAGAGACGCACCGAATTTCAGTCGTATCTTCAAGGAGATGATCCTCGTGACGAGCACAGACAAGCCCATGCTTCGCTCCGGAAAGGGGACCGTGAGGAAAAAGGCAACTATAAAGCTGTACGAGCCCGAGATCGACGCATTGTAAGAGATACGACCAATCCTAGGAATGCGGTTGCTGAATGGCTGACAACTGGTGTAAAGGTACCAATCGGTAGACGGTAGTGCAACCGTTGGCACTGAAGTCCAATTGCCATCCGAATGGACACTGCCGCGGGTAAAAGACTGGCTGATGGTGCACGCCACTGCGGTGAACGCGGAAACACCTGTCCATGCAGAGGTCGACTTATTCGAACAAGGTTTCGATAGGTGTGTCTGATCTTTTTTGGTCTCGACATCGCGTTCATCTATTGCCCCGCAAAGCCTGTCCGCGGCCTTCCTTAGAAACCACATTATCGGATCATTCAGAGCTTCTCCGTTCGAGAGTGTTCGAGATGTCGCCTCCCGCATTAGCCCTAACGTCAT
>Ga0307518_10003500_pt1 | contig 11322 bp, 7 predicted proteins | sample 25_EM_MG_FD_203889 | JGI IMG/M metagenome (GOLD analysis project Ga0307518, IMG submission 203889) | Populus trichocarpa ectomycorrhiza microbial communities from riparian zone in the Pacific Northwest, United States - 25_EM | ecosystem: Host-associated > Plants > Roots > Unclassified | place... | reverse complement strand
TAAACTTTATCAAGCTATAATAATTTTCTTGTGTACGGAAAAGTTTTGAGGGCAATCCTTTTCATCCTTAATTTTTGAGTTAGAAATTTGAAGTATGTTAAGATATGATATGGGCGTAAGAGAAATCAATTAGCTCGGAGAAGATGAAAAATAAGGTATTTATATATATGAATAGACGATCATATATATAACTAAATCTCTTATGCTTTTAATTAGTTTGATGTTATATCCTATTATATTAAGGAAAAAGAAAGAAGAGAAAGGAGAATTCGACAAAAAATATTCCACCATTTTGTTATGAGTTTTTGTTTTAGATTCTATGTGTTTCTAATAGATTGTAAATGTATATACATGTACTAACCCTAGTAAAAAACTGATAAATCAGAGAGCAGCCACCCTATATATTCACCTTTTTTCCTTATGTTTTAAAACGTTACAGAGTAGTTCTCTTGTAAAGAAACCCTTCCTAATATTATTATTTAGGTAAGTAACATTAATCCCATATATACCGGGATATATACAATTATGGAATACTGAAATATAATTCCTATATTGGATTCTACAGCTCACGTTAACATTAATTCCTAACCTGTACAGCTCACGCTGACACTCCCCCTCAAGTTGGTGCAAAGATATCTTCGATGCCCAACTTGTTAAGTGAGTCACAAAAGTTTTTGTTTGAAACAACCTTTGTGAGCATATCAGAAAGTTGGTCTTCTGATCTAACAAAAGGAAAGCAAATCACTCCTTCTTCAAGATTTTGTTTAATGAAATGTCGGTCTATCTCGATATGCTTCGTCCGGTCATGCTGAATTGGATTTAGAGAAATTGCAATTGTAGCTTTATTATCGCAGTACAGGTTCATTCCTGACTTAGGAGTGAAACCAATTTCAGAGAGTAATCTTTTAATCCAAAGAAGTTCGCAAAGGCCCTTAGCCATTCCTCTGAACTCAGCCTCAGCGCTCGACAAAGCTACTACTTTATGTTTTTTACTCCTTCATGTAACCAAGTTACCACCAACGAAAGTGAAGTAGCCAGATGTAGATTTTCTATCAAACAAATTTCCTGCCCAGTCAGCATCTGTGTAGCCTTCAATATCCAAATGACCATTATTGGAGAACATAAGTCCTCTTCCTGGATCGGATTTTAGGTACTGAAGTATTCGACCAACTGCATCCATGTGATCCTTGCTAGGACAATGCATGAATTGGCTAACTAGGTTGACAGCGTAAGAAATATCTGGACGAGTATGAGATAAGTAAATCAGTTTACCTACCAATCGTTGATACCTCTCTTTATCAGCTGGTTCCTGATCAGGGTACACTCCAAGTTTTTTATTTTGAACTGTTGAACTGTCTGCCGGTTTGCAGTCAAGCATTCCTACTTCAGTCAGTAGGTCCAAAACATACTTTCTTTGTGAGAGAAAAATGCCTCGCCTTGATCTAGCCACTTCAATCCCTAAGAAGTACTTAAGTCCACATAAGTTCATTTCAAATTCGGTAGATAGCTGCTCTTGCAATCTTTTAATTTCTTCTTCATCATCTCTTGTAATGATCATATCATCTACATAAATTATAAGGATAGTTACCTTTCCTCGTTGCTTCTTCAGGAAGAGGATATGATCTGAGTTGCTCTGTTGAAAACCATACTTTCTCATAGCTATGCTAAATCGACCAAACCATGCGCGTGGTGACTGCTTTAATCCATATAAAGCCCGTTATAATATGCAGACAGTTCCAGGTGTGGTTGAAATATATCCTGGTGGGATATCCATATACACTTCCTCCTCAAGGTCTCCATGAAGGAAGATATTTTTCACGTCAAATTGGTGTAGTGGCCAATCTAAATTTGCAGTTAAGGATAACAAAACTTTGAATGTGTTTAGTTTTGCCACTAGAGATAACGTCTCCTGATGATCTATCCCGTAAGTCTGTGTGTACCCCTTCGCTACCAATCTTGCCTTGTGTCGCTCAATGGATCCATCTGCTTTATATTTTGTGGAGAATACCCACTTACACCCAACTGTTTTCTTCCCTTGTGGTAATGTGAAAATGTCCCACGTTCTGTTCTTTTCTAGGGCTGCCATTTCTTCTTGGATTGCTTGGGACCATTTGGGATTTGCTAATGCTTCATGAATTCCATAAGGGATATGACAGGAGGACAACTTGTATGCAAAGGCTTGAAGAAGCATAGGTAGTCTTTGTGTGGATACATAATTGGAGATGAGGTACTTTGATTTTTTTCCTGCAATATCTGGTGAGTACCGGGCTGGAGGCTTGCCTCTGTTCTGTCTGAAAGGTAAGTGATAGCTAGCGAAAGAATCCAAAATATTACTGGTGGATGGTGTAGAAGAAATTACCTCAGGAATATCCTCATGCAAAGGAGTTTCATTGTCGGGTACTTCAAGAGAGGGGATTTTACTCATTCTGTCGGGTGCAGTTTGTTGGTCCTCCTCATCTACTGTCTTACTGTTATTAATGCTCTTTGTCTCTGCAACATCTTCAACTACCATGTTTGGAATCGTGGCTATATTCTCAGCTGGAGTTGGAACCGTGGCCATATTCTCAGCAGCTTCAGTGTTCCACCACTTCTTCTCTTCATCCCAAGTCTCCCCCTGGAGAGGAGAAGTTGATGCCGTGGATGAGTAAAAATATTCAGACTCTAGAAAAGTAACATCCATTGTCCCCAAACATCAGAGTGAACCAAGGAAAAAGGAGTATCACTTTTATTCAAGCTAATCAGAAAGGATACACGATGAATCTTGGCAAGGATGCAAGTTTCAGATTTAAAGTCTGAATAATTCAAATTCAAAAACAATTTCGGAAACAAATACTTCATGTAGCTAAAAGATGGATGTCCTAATCGATAATGCCATAGCCAAATCTGGTTTTCTTTTGTCAGTAATAATCAACTCACGGTGTTGACTCTGCCAGGATTGAAGTCATCCATATAGTATAACCCCTCTCTCTTAGTACCACGCCCAATGATCTCCTCCGTGAGAATAATCTAAAAAAGGCAAAATTTTGGATACATTAGTGCTACACAGTTTAGGTCTTCGATAACTTGGCTCATAGTTAACAATTTATTTGAAAGAGAAGGCACTAATAAAGTATTGGTTAATGATATGGAGGGTGATATGTGCATTGTTCCAGCCCTTGTGATAGGGCAGACAACCCCATTGGCATTGGTTATACCAGTTCGCCTTGGTTCTGTAGTATTCACAAAATCTCCTGAACAAAAAGTCATGTGATCCGTTGCAACAGAGTCCACTATCCAGTCAGTTTTAGATCCTGTATTACCTTGATCCTTAGGCAGAATTATGGCATCGTCTCCGGATTCTACAAGTGGAGTTAACTATAATTGTGACTTAGTATCTGCCAAAGATGCTTGTCCTATGTCCCCAGTAACAACCCTCTGCTTCCGTGTTTTTAATTCATTCCACCATTCTGGATAGCAATGCAGTTTAAAGCAAGTGTCCCGTGTATGCTTCATGTTTCCACAATGAGAACAACCACTGCTTTCACTCTCCACCTGTCCTTTAGTCTTTGCTAGGTGATAAGTGTTATGCCATCCTGATGAAGACCTCCCTGATCTGGTTATTTGGAGTGCTTGCTGTTGTGGTAAATAGGCTTTCCTTCCCCTTGAAACCATTGCAGCAACAATAGAATTACCATTATTGGTGAGCATAACCGTCTGTCTAATAGCTTCCCTTCGAATATAGGTATAAACTTGTTCAACCGTTGGGAAAGGTTTTAATTGGAGTACATCACTACATATATTATCCAGCCTATCATCTAGTCCATCCAAAAAAGTATACACTCGATCCTCTTGAAGCAGAGCATTATACTTTTGTATATCAACAACACATTCCATAGGATTTGGTCTACGAAAATCAATTTCCCTCCATAAGCCTTGGAGGCAATTGTAGTATGTTTCAATGAACTCTCCTGATTGTTTCATTTGTGCTCGTCACTTCAAATCATACACCTGAGAAGTATCGGATCCATCAAAATAAGTAGTGGCGATCGAGTCCCATACCTATTTGGCTGTGGAAAATCGGATAAAGTTGCCTATGAGAGACGACTCCATTGAGTTAATTAGCCATCCCTTCACAATAGAGTTTTATGTTCTCCATCCCCTGAAGTGGGGATCATTCGGTTCTGGTTGTGGAAGGTCACCGTTTATGCATCCCAACTTGTCTTTTCCTGAGATATACATCTCCGCAATTTGGGATCATAAAGTATAGTTAGTACCATCAAGTTTGATACCAATCGGTACAGCAACAGTATCATAGATTACTGATGGGGTCTGGGTCTGGTTTTGGGTTACAATTTGAGTCATTCTCGCCGTGAGATTGTCAAGAGTTGTAGATGTATTCGGCTGTCCTTGTTCAATCAAGTCGATTGGTGTGTCTATGCTTTATTTTCCTTAGGCTGTTTGTCAGATCTTTAAGAAACAAAGAACTCTGATACCATGAAAATTAGAGAGCAACCACCCTGTATATTCACCTTTTTTCCTTATGTTTTAAAACGTTACAGAGTAGTTCTCTTATAAAGAAACCCTTCCTAATATTACTGTCTAGGTAAGCAACATTAATCCCATATATACCGGGATATATACAATTATGGAATACTGAAATATAATTCCTATATTGGATTCTACAGCTCACGCTAACATTAATTCCTAACCTGTACAGCTCACGCTAACAAAAACAAGAAAAATATAAAACAAGAAAAGAATATCTCAAACCTAGAACAAGAAAAATACAAAACATAAAAAAATATATCATCTTGTATTGTTAAAAAGTTTTCCGTACCTCCTAATTAGTATTATGCTTTAATACGCCATCACATATTGATTATGGAAGGAAGCAAAAAGTCAACTTGGATAGAAAAAAGAAAACAAAACAAGTATAGGTCAATGATTTAGTAAGAACATTTGCAATATGATGATCAGTGGTAATAAACTGAACATGTAGTTTTGTTTTCAGAGCTATATCTTGAACAAAATGAAATTCAATTTTAACATGTTTTATGTATGAATGAAAAATCAAATTAGTTGTAAGATAAGTTTCTATAAAATTATCACATCATAGACCGAAGGAGGAGATGTTGAATAACTAAGTTTAGACAATAAAAAATATTGTCATCATAACTCAACAACAACACTAGCAATAAACTTATATTTAGTCTTGGTAGAAGATTGAGCAATTATTTCTTTTAAAAGATAAAGTTACGATTAAGATAAATAACATAAGTGTGTAGATTTTCAATCATCAATATTGCAACCCGATTAGAGTCATTGAAGCCATGCAATGAGATGTTATGCATGTTCTTGAATAATATTGATTGTGAAATCTTTACGCAATGAAATTTGAAAAAAAATTTAAATATTATTCAAATGATTAATGACTATAGTATTGAGAACATATATGATTTAATAAAGCAAACACACTCCATGCTATAATATCTAAATCAGAATATTCTTGATAAAAGAATAATAATCACACTGAGAAACTGCTCACTAAAAGTTTAAGTCAAACCACGTATGATTTTTCTAATATTTAGAGGATCTTGACATACTGCTAGACAGTGCACTTGATTTTCAAATAAAGATCAATCAATTGTTGAATTGATAATAAATTAAATTAATATTTTATCATTTATAGGGTTATGAGGTTTTTTTTATAAATAAAATGTTATCCCTCATATTTTTTTGTAAAGAACAATTAAGTAAGTTATAGAACATATGATAGAAAAACACCTAAAAATAGAAAAAAGAAAGCTAGCACGTAAATGCATAGCAATCCCTGTATCTTAAAAAGAAGTTTAGGAGATTTCTTACTGGTAGTTCATATGAATTATTGTTAGATATCATATACTTGGACGACTTATGATTTGCGATAACCCAACTTTAAAAAAGTTGATGAAACCTTAGAAAGAGGATCTATCTTCAGATAATTTTTTCAAACCCTAAACGACACTAAATTTTCTAACAAAATTTTTGAGACTCTCGAAAAAAATTAATTATCATTTCCGCTATGTTTATGTGTTTCAGAAAACCCAGTATTATTTGTATTGTTAAAAACAACTCAACTTGTATATTTTTTTTAGATCAAAAATTATAAAACAAAAATTGTTGCAATCATCTATTTTTTTTTTTTTATATAACCATAGGGTTATTAAAGAATTTATATATGTTGTGTTATTTTCAACAATGTAATCTAGATATATTTTTTAAATTGTTGTATTATTCTTAACAACACAATTTACTGGTTATGTTATTTTTAAAACAGTAACCTATTAAATTATATTATTTCTCCAAGAAATCTTGGGATTGTTCTGATTTTCCAAAACTTTTTTTATGACATACTATTTAAAAAAAAACACTAAGTATAATTGTACACTACGAATGATTTTTTTTATATTGATACAAAAAGTTTGGATACCCCCATCAATATTTCAACATTTTGTTTCTTATTTTATATTATAATAAAACATATTCTTATATATGCATAAAAAATTATTATTGACCGATATATTATTTTAAGTTATATATACAGTTACATTTTATCAAAACACTATTTGTTATATATAATATTATTAAATCAATACACTTTTTTTAAACAATATGTATAAATATAATACATCATTTATAGTGTAACATGTTGTTTAATTATTCAAAAAATATATCTGAGAAGAAAAAAATATAAATTATAATTCAAACAAATATAATAAATTTTTATAAAAATCAGGTAATGGAAATGAAGCCTAAGGTAAAAGTGGTCACTGACAAGATTAATATGATATGTGATGAGATTTAAAAACCTTTGTGAATGATGAAGCTTCTAACTAGGCTGAAAAAGGAAAGTTCCTTGAATGAATGTGGTCTGGAGGTCTGCAAAACAAAGAAAGTCTCATAGAAGTCTCATAGATGGATTGAGGGCAATTTGATGCTTAATTTAGAAAAGGTATATGACTTGAAAAAGCCTTAGGAGACTATGTTTTGTTTGTATTTGCTTAGGTAAAAAAAAGTCTAAAGATTAAAAAAACAAAAATAATCTCAATACGGTTAAAAACATATTTTATAAGAATTTTGATAGTTTCATATTTTTCCCAATTTTTTTTTTAATATATAGAAAACAAAGGTAAAAAATGAGTGATGACATTTTCCCTTTCTTTACAAGATTTATGGTGCAAAAACAAAGATAAGAATTACTAAAAAACATAAATGAAAGGATATAACTTGGGATTAATATAATGAATAACGGAATCAATTTGGTATCCATGTGAGTAAAAGGATCATCTTGGGATCCATGAATGAATGAGATCAACTAGGGATCTAAGTAAAAGGGATCAACTTGATATCCCTGTAAAACAGGATCAACTTGGGATCCATATAACTACAAGGATTAACTCAGAATCCATTTAAATAAAAGGATCAACTCTAGATCCATATTAAAAGGACTAGAATAGGATATATATAAAAAAGGATCAACCTGTAATCTTGATCAACTTGGAATCTATAAAAGCAGCATCTTGGGATTTATGAAAGGATCAACTTGGGATCCAGATAAACTTGGGATCCATGCAAATGAGATCATCTTGGGATCTAAAAGGGATAAACTTGAGATCCATATAAAAATGGGTCAACTAGGGATCTATATAGATGAAAATAAGAAGGATCAACTTGAGATTCGGGTAAATAAAAAAGGGATAAACATGGTGTTGTTACCCATTTTTGGGTTCCCACACAAAACATGAAAAAATACAAAAAAAATACATATAAAAAAAATTAATATATTCGGAAGGAATCCAAAAAATAATAGGAGTGGAAAAATGATGCTGGAACTCCCATAAAATGGCTAGAAATTGGTTGAGGAGGTTCAAAAATACAAGAATTGAAATTTGACAGTATATTTTTAACTGGTGAGAGCCTTGTTAACAAGGAAAATTCAATTTGAAGAAGAAAAGTCCAAAATCAGATGTTTATGGACTCAATTAAATTTTATCTAAGGTTTAATTGAATTTATAGAGGGTTTGATTGCAAGAAAAATTGATTTTTAAGTTAATTTAGGCTTTTATTGGAAGAAATTAAAGTTCTGGGGTCCAATTATAATTTTGAAGAGCTGATTTGGTCAAATCAGGGGTTTAATTGCATAATTATTGAAGTTTGATGGCTAATTAGAGACTTGATTGAAACAATTCGAAACCAAAGACCAAAGCGCTAAAATCAAGGGATCCAATTATAATTTATCCAGGGGCTTGATTACAAAATTATAAAAACATCTAAGGACCAAATCAGAAATATCCATTTGAAATTGAAAACGGCGCCGTTTCTTTGAAACTATTCATTGTCTTCTTCAAATAAACGGCTGGCAATAAAAACAGGGGAGGCGTTAGCAGCAGAGACAGTAGAGCTACAATCAAGGGGAGGCATGTCTCGCGGCTGATATTCCTCGCCGCCTCATGCACGCCGACCGTTAGTAATAACGCATGCATCCTCTGGCTATAAAAGCCAGAGGAGGGATCGAACATGAAGGGGAGCAGGAAAAAAAATAGAGGAACATGAGAGAAAAAAAAAGTGAGAACGAGAAAAAAGACAGAGGGGAGAGAACGACCAGAGAGAAATATTACAGAAAAGGGGGGAACATTGGCAGGGAAGAGAGGTTTCGAGAGAGAGAAACACTCTCACCAAGAAGACTGAAACCATAGAGAAACGAAAGGGAAGAAAAACACTCGCTCGGGGTTTTACATAGACTGCTGGAATTGATTATCATAATACTTTTTCCCCCACCGCAAAAATGGTCATTGTTCGCTGCCTCATTGTTGTTGCTGCCAGTCTGAGCTGGCCTTTACATCAATTGGACGTCAATAATGCTTTCTTAAATGGTGATTTGTTGGAATAAATCTATATGTCTCCTCCTCCTGGTCTTCGGCGACAGGGGGAGAACATTGTGTGTCGCCTTCACAAGTTGTTGTATAGCCTTAAACAAGCCTCTCGACAGTGGTTTTTTAAGTTCACAGAAGTTGTTCTTACTGCTGGTTTTTTTACAGTCAAAAGCCGACTATTCCTTGTTCATAAAAAATGACGGTACATATCTCACTATCCTATTTATCTATGTGGATGCCATTTTAATAACCGGAAACAACATTGAATCTATCAAAGCTTTAAAGCAGTTTCTTTATACTCGTTTCCTCATCAAAGACCTTGGTGATCTGAAATTCTTCTTAGGCATTGAAATAGCACGTTCCAAGAAAGGAATTTACATTTCCCAGCGCAAATATGATTTGGAAATTATCAAAGACAGTGGATACCTGGGTGCTAAGCCGGTTGAATTTCCTATGGAAGAATGCAAACTTTCAGATAAAGGAGAATTGCTTAAAAATCCTTGTGCATACCAACGTCTAGATGGTCGATTGATTTACTTAACCATCACTAAACCTGATATCACATATTCAGTTCACATTCTCAGCCGATTCATGCATGAACCACGTCAACCTCACATGGCTACTGCTCTTCGAGTTGTTCACTATTTAAAATCAGCTCCTGGTCAAGGTTTGCTTCTTCATTCCAATAACCCGTTACATTTAAAGGCATTTTGTGACTCTGATTGGGCGGGTTGTCCTATCACTCGCCGTTCCACCACTAGGTATTGTGTATTCCTTGGAAATTCCTTAATTTCATGGAGAACCAAGAGGCAAAAGACAGTTTCTTTATCAAGTGTGGAAGCTGAATACATAGCAATGACAGGTACATGTTGTGTGCTTACTTGGTTAAGATATTTATTAACAGATTTGCATATGTTGGTTTCAGATCCTATTACTCTTTTTTGTGATAATCAAGATGCCTTACATATTGCAAAAAATCATGTGTTTCATGAGAGAACTCGGCATATTGAAATGGATTGCCACTTTATTCGGGACAAAATTTTACAAGGTGAAGTTGTTACTCGATATGTGATTTCTTCACAACAATTAGTAGATGTGTTTACAAAAGCTTTAGGTAAAGAGAAGTTCAAGCAGCTCATATGCAAGTTGGGAGTTATTGATATTCACTCTCCAACTTGAGGGGGAGTGTTGAAAATTATATTGACAGTGTTTTGATATAAATAGAAAAGCTATATCTTGATATAATTAGGAAAGATACGTTAGAATATTTTGTATTAATCTGCATTTAATTAGCTATCATTCTTTATCAGTCTCTGATTTATAGGAGAATTCTAATGTATCATGTATATATATTGAACATAATCAATACAACAATGCATTCCGCTTGAATAGCTTTTTCTTATATCTTTTCTTTTCTTTTCTTTTCCTCTATTTTTCCCAAATCGCAAATCTTGAAGCTTCTGCATATGTTCTGTGGTACAATAGATTTTCCAACTAAGAAAAGTCGGTGTTCCTCTGCCTTGGATTTACTACTTATTTCGAACCAGATTGCTAGTATTTTCAGCCCTATAACCTTTCCAAATTATTTGTCTGTTTTATGATAGTTTTAACCTGCTACTATCATACTTCCAATAATTTCTATGCCAAGTCATTTGTTATCTACTCGTTAACTACGCTTCCAGTTTTTGATGACTTCTAATGTTACCTTCTCTGCCAAGTTAACGTTGTTTTTTTCCATGATAAGCTTTGTTCTTTCTCTCACGAGGTTTCTGGTCGTTCATTGTGCTTTTCATGTTCGCCTAAGAGCAGAGCATTGTTGCTCTCTACTTGGCTGAACAGTACTCACTATATATAGAGAGTACCGTAGCACTCCTCAATTGGCTTCAGAGAAGGCGCGAGAGAGGAGAAGGTCGCGGGAAAAAAAATTGTACACGGAATCTGGGTATTGTCTTTTGTTCTTGGCTTCAATTTTCCTAGCAATCCAATAGTTCAACAATTGCAATCCTGTACAAGAATTCATTTGGAACTGAGGTGCTAGCGGAGTTTAATCCTCAATTTCCAAAATGATTGTTAATAAAATGTTGCACGAGGTCTGTGCTTATTGTTTTCTTTACTCTACATCCGGGTCAGTGTGTTGGGTTTTTCCTCGTTTATACATCTTATTTCGTTGTGAGATCTAGTTTGCTTCGCTCAATGAAGATGGCAGATTGAATTTTTGTGTAGGCTTCATAGATTTTGGCGGATAGTCATAAATGGCAGACCAATCAAAAAAGAAAGAGAAGGAGAAGGAGAAGGAGAATCCCTCTAGATCAATATCAGCTCCACGAGCATTTCTCATCCATCTGATATGTGGACTCGGCTTAGCAATATCATTATGGGTATCCCATAATTTCTACTCCATCAATCTCGTCTCCCATCCTTCAATTACCCT
>Ga0307518_10003499_pt1 | contig 11322 bp, 2 predicted proteins | sample 25_EM_MG_FD_203889 | JGI IMG/M metagenome (GOLD analysis project Ga0307518, IMG submission 203889) | Populus trichocarpa ectomycorrhiza microbial communities from riparian zone in the Pacific Northwest, United States - 25_EM | ecosystem: Host-associated > Plants > Roots > Unclassified | place... | reverse complement strand
ATAGCATAATTATAGGAACTGAATATGTATAGCCTAAAATAGAAGATTTACTCTGGTAGTATAAATATGTAACCAGTCACTGTGTAAAGTGACATTCAGAAATAAAGAGTAATTATTCTGACATGGTATCAGAGCATTCTATTTTTTTCTGCTTCAAAAAACCCTAATACTTGTCTTTGTTTTTTTTTACCTACCATGACTTCAGAAGCTTATACAGAGCACTCTGATATACCTCAACCAGAGTCCATGTTTACAGAATTTACCACGAAAATCACTGAAGCTCTTAGCAAAATCCAAACACCGACCATGACTACTGAGTCTCCTGCTGCTCCGATTGGCATCAAGTTGAACAGCACCAACTATGCCCTCTGGTCCCAAGTTGTCGAGATGTACATCTCCGGCAAAGACAAATTGGGATATATCAATGGTGATCTTCCACAACCATCATCAACAGATCCTTTTTTTCGTAAATGGCGCACAGATAATGCTATTGTCAAAGGATGGCTAATTAACTCGATGGATCCCTCATTAATAGGGAATTTTATGCGGTTCCCCACTGCAAAGATGGTGTGGGACTCCATTGCTACCACTTATTTTGATGGAAGTGATACATCTCAGGTTTATGACCTGAGACGTCGTGTGACACAACTCAAACAAGCAGGAGGGTCTCTGGAACAATACTACAATGATCTTCAGGGGTTATGGCGTGAGATTGACTTTCGGCGTCCTAATCCAATGGAGTGTGCAGTGGATATTCACAAATATAATACCATCATTCAAGAAGACCGGGTGTATGTTTTCTTGGATGGCCTTGACAACCGACTGGACAAAATCAGAGGAGATATACTGCAACTTCGTCCATTCCCCACTGTTGAGCAAGCATATGCTCATGTCCGCCGTGAAGCAATCCGCCAGACTGTTATGATCACTGACAACGAGAATATTTCAGGGGCTGTTCTTGCTACCAAAGGACTTCGTCTTGGACCAATCAACTCTATTTCTAATATACATCATGGGAAGCAGAAATCTCGAGCATCAATTGAAGGCTTGAAATGCACTCATTGTGGAAACCAAAAGCACACACGTGAAAATTGCTTCAAGCTGCATGGGTATCCTGATTGGTGGAATGATCTCCAGGCAAAGAAACGTCGTGACACTGCTACCAAAGAAGCGGCTCTTGGCACTGCAGCAGTGGTCACTACAGAGCCTCACCTATCTTTTACACCACCAGTTGCTCACAGTTCCTCATCCTCAGACCCAGGTAACCTTGGTTGTGTTTGCTTTAATTCACCATGTGATGCTGAATGTGGTGCATGGCTACTGGACTCTGGCGCTACTGACCACATGACGTTTGATGCTAAAGATTTCATCCAAACATCCTTACCAAGACGCACAAATATTGCCAATGCTAATGGTGTCATCTCTCCAGTCACTGGCGCGGGCACAGTGATCTTAACAGATACATTGCAGCTGCCTAATACATTACTTGTTCCATCTCTATCTCACAAGCTCCTCTCCGTAAGCCAAATGACTTCTGATCTTAATTGTCTTGTGCTTATGTATCCTACTTTCTGCCTTATTCAGGACATCCTAACCAAGGAGATCATTGGGCGTGGTACTAAAAGAGGGGGACTATATTATGTGGAAGACTTCAGTATGGGAAGAGCATATCATATGCAGCACTCGGTTGGAATAAAAGAGAAGGAGATCTGGCTTTGGCACTATCGTTTAGGACATCCGTCCTTCACTTATATGAAACACCTGTTCCCAGATTTGTTCTCTCAAGTGCACCATTCTGTCTTTCAATGTGAAACCTGCACTTTAGCAAAAAGCCACAGGGTCACTTATCCTGTGCATTTGAATAAAAAGGATACTCCATTTTCTTTGATACATTCCGATGTGTGGGGTCCTTCTCCAATTCATTCAATACCAGGGTTCAGATGGTTTGTGTTTTTTGTGGATGACTGCACCCGCATGACTTGGCTCTATCTGCTAAAACATAAAGATGAAGTCTTCAGTGTGTTTAAATCATTTCATGCTATGGTAAACACACAATTTTCTGCTAAGATTCAAGTGCTTCGATCGGACAATGGGGGTGAATATGTTAATCACCAATTTCATGATTATTTCAATCTTCACGGCATTCTTCATGAAACCTCATGTCCTCAAACTCCTCAACAAAACGGTATTGCAGAGCGGAAAAATCGACATATCCTTGAAACTGCCAGAGCTCTCCTTATTAATGCTCATGCTCCCTCTCGGTATTGGACTGATGCAGTTACTACTGCTGTGCACCTCCTGAACAGATTGCCCTCTAAAGTGTTGGGTTTCCAAACTCCATTACAAGCTCTTGCAAAACATACTCCTCTGCCTTCGGTCTTGATGCTTCCACCACGTGTGTTTGGGTGCGTTGCTTATGTCCACCTTCATAAGAACCAACGAACTAAGCTGGACCCATGTGCTCGTCGATGTCTTTTTCTGGGATATGCATTTCATCAAAAGGGCTATAGATGTTATGATCCTGCTTCTAATCGCATCTATATCTCTATGGATGTCACCTTCATGGAAACAGAATCTTTTTTTCCACCCAATTCTTCTCTTCAGGGGGAGACTAGACAAGAAGAGTCGAAATGGATGGAACTGAAATGGCCGGGCCTGGTTGAAACACATATGGAATCAATACAGTCAGTCTGTGCTCCTCATCAAGCCGCCAATCACGACGGTGCAGGTCCAGACGCTGCAGAAGATACAGTGTTAGAAGTTGCAGTAGATACAGAAACTGCAGAAGATATAGCCTTAGAAGTTACAGAAGATGATGGTGCAATTTCTTCCCCCTCTGTAGTACCCGAACGCCCAACTCCTGAGAATGATCCTGAGGTAAGTCCTTTGAACACCAATATCATGGAATCTTCTGCTGGTTATGAATTACCTCACAGGCACAATCGTGGGAAACCACCAAGGCGATACTCACCAGATGTTGAAGAGAGAAGATCACGATACCCCATTGCTAATTATGTGTCCACACAGGGACTGCCGGACCCCCTCAAGACTTTTATGCATGACATATCTACTAATCACGTTCCTACAGGAGTGGAGGAAGCCGTGAAAAACCCAAAGTGGACCCAAGCAATCAGAGAAGAAATGGAAGCCTTAATGAAAAATAAAACATGGAACCTAGTACCATTACCGAGAGGAAAGAAGACAGTGGGGTGCAAGTGGGTGTTTTCTGTCAAATATAAAGCAGATGGATCCGTGGAAAGATACAAGGCAAGACTTGTGGCAAAAGGGTATACACAGGTATATGGGGTAGATTACCGAGAAACTTTCTCTCCAGTTGCTAAACTAAACACTATCAGAGTATTGTTGTCAATTGCAGCAAATCTAGATTGGCCATTACTTCAGTTTGATGTGAAGAACGCCTTTCTTCATGGTGATCTTGAAGAGGAGGTGTATATGGACATTCCGCCAGGCTACTCAGTAACCATGGGAGAGAATAACGTGTGTAAATTACAGCGAGCCCTGTATGGACTAAAGCAATCGCCACGAGCATGGTTTGGAAGATTTAGCTTGGCAATGAAGAAGTATGGCTTCACACAAAGCAACTCAGATCATACCTTATTTCTCAAGAGACAGCAGGGCAAGGTAACCGCTTTAATTATCTATGTCGATGATATGATTATTACAGGAGATGATAAAGAAGAAATATCGCGACTCCAAGGACAATTGGCCAGCGAATTTGAAATGAAAAATCTAGGCGGGTTGAAGTATTTTCTGGGAATAGAAGTTGCAAGGTCAAATCAAGGCATTTTCCTGTCCCAGAGAAAATATATCTTAGATCTATTATCAGAAGTTGGATTGTTGGAGTGCAAACCAGTAGATACCCCGATTGTCCAAAACCACAAGCTTGGGATTTATCCGGATCAGAGATTAGCTGATAAGGGGAAATATCAGCGATTAGTTGGCAAACTAATCTATCTATCGCATACTCGTCCAGATATTGCATATGCGGTAGGGGTGGTGAGTCAATTTATGCATTGTCCAAGTGAGGAACACATGGAGGCTGTAACTCGAATACTGAAATACCTGAAGTCATCTCCAGGGAAAGGGCTTATATTTTCCAAGAATGGTAATTTGGAAGTCAAGGGCTATACAGATGCAGATTGGGCCGGAAACTGCCTAGATAGGAAGTCGACCTCAGGGTATTTCACATTTGTTGGTGGAAACCTTGTGACATGGAGGAGTAAGAAACAAAATGTAGTAGCACTCTCTAGTGCTGAATCAGAATTTCGAGGGATGGCTAAAGGGTTATGTGAACTTCTTTGGCTAAAAAAATTGCTAACTGAGATTGGCTTTGCTCCCAAATCAGAAATGAGTCTCTTCTGTGATAATAAAGCTGCAATAAATATTTCTCAGAATCCAGTCCAACATGACAGAACTAAACATGTGGAGGTTGATCGGCACTTCATCAAACATAACCTTGAAGCGAAGACAATTCAATTCCCATTTGTCAAATCTGAAGATCAACTAGCAGATATACTTACCAAAGCTGTGTCCAGCAAAGAATTCCACAGCTCACTAGTCAAGTTGTGCATAAGGGATCCATATGCATCAACTTGAGGGGGAGTGTTGGCGTGAGCTGTAACACATGTGTAATAGCAGATATTGTGGGAACAGAGATGGAAAGAATAGGAGATATTATAGGAACAGAGATGGAAAGAATTTCTTTCCATCTCACGATAGCATAATTATAGGAACTGAATATGTATAGCCTAAAATAGAAGATTTACTCTGGTAGTATAAATATGTAACCAGTCACTGTGTAAAGAAACATTCAGAAATAAAGAGTAATTATTCTGACATGGTATCAGAGCATTCTATTTTTTTCTGCTTCAAAAAACCCTAATACTTGTCTTTGTTTTTTTTTTTACCTACCATGACTTCAGAAGCTTATACAGAGCACTCTGATATACCTCAACCAGAGTCCATGTTTACAGAATTTACCACGAAAATCACTGAAGCTCTTAGCAAAATCCAAACACCGACCATGACTACTGAGTCTCCTGCTGCTCCGATTGGCATCAAGTTGAACAGCACCAACTATGCCCTCTGGTCCCAAGTTGTCGAGATGTACATCTCCGGCAAAGACAAATTGGGATATATCAATGGTGATCTTCCACAACCATCATCAACAGATCCTTTTTTTCGTAAATGGCGCACAGATAATGCTATTGTCAAAGGATGGCTAATTAACTCGATGGATCCCTCATTAATAGGGAATTTTATGCGGTTCCCCACTGCAAAGATGGTGTGGGACTCCATTGCTACCACTTATTTTGATGGAAGTGATACATCTCAGGTTTATGACCTGAGACGTCGTGTGACACAACTCAAACAAGCAGGAGGGTCTCTGGAACAATACTACAATGATCTTCAGGGGTTATGGCGTGAGATTGACTTTCGGCGTCCTAATCCAATGGAGTGTGCAGTGGATATTCACAAATATAATACCATCATTCAAGAAGACCGGGTGTATGTTTTCTTGGATGGCCTTGACAACCGACTGGACAAAATCAGAGGAGATATACTGCAACTTCGTCCATTCCCCACTGTTGAGCAAGCATATGCTCATGTCCGCCGTGAAGCAATCCGCCAGACTGTTATGATCACTGACAACGAGAATATTTCAGGGGCTGTTCTTGCTACCAAAGGACTTCGTCTTGGACCAATCAACTCTATTTCTAATATACATCATGGGAAGCAGAAATCTCGAGCATCAATTGAAGGCTTGAAATGCACTCATTGTGGAAACCAAAAGCACACACGTGAAAATTGCTTCAAGCTGCATGGGTATCCTGATTGGTGGAATGATCTCCAGGCAAAGAAACGTCGTGACACTGCTACCAAAGAAGCGGCTCTTGGCACTGCAGCAGTGGTCACTACAGAGCCTCACCTATCTTTTACACCACCAGTTGCTCACAGTTCCTCATCCTCAGACCCAGGTAACCTTGGTTGTGTTTGCTTTAATTCACCATGTGATGCTGAATGTGGTGCATGGCTACTGGACTCTGGCGCTACTGACCACATGACGTTTGATGCTAAAGATTTCATCCAAACATCCTTACCAAGACGCACAAATATTGCCAATGCTAATGGTGTCATCTCTCCAGTCACTGGCGCGGGCACAGTGATCTTAACAGATACATTGCAGCTGCCTAATACATTACTTGTTCCATCTCTATCTCACAAGCTCCTCTCCGTAAGCCAAATGACTTCTGATCTTAATTGTCTTGTGCTTATGTATCCTACTTTCTGCCTTATTCAGGACATCCTAACCAAGGAGATCATTGGGCGTGGTACTAAAAGAGGGGGACTATATTATGTGGAAGACTTCAGTATGGGAAGAGCATATCATATGCAGCACTCGGTTGGAATAAAAGAGAAGGAGATCTGGCTTTGGCACTATCGTTTAGGACATCCGTCCTTCACTTATATGAAACACCTGTTCCCAGATTTGTTCTCTCAAGTGCACCATTCTGTCTTTCAATGTGAAACCTGCACTTTAGCAAAAAGCCACAGGGTCACTTATCCTGTGCATTTGAATAAAAAGGATACTCCATTTTCTTTGATACATTCCGATGTGTGGGGTCCTTCTCCAATTCATTCAATACCAGGGTTCAGATGGTTTGTGTTTTTTGTGGATGACTGCACCCGCATGACTTGGCTCTATCTGCTAAAACATAAAGATGAAGTCTTCAGTGTGTTTAAATCATTTCATGCTATGGTAAACACACAATTTTCTGCTAAGATTCAAGTGCTTCGATCGGACAATGGGGGTGAATATGTTAATCACCAATTTCATGATTATTTCAATCTTCACGGCATTCTTCATGAAACCTCATGTCCTCAAACTCCTCAACAAAACGGTATTGCAGAGCGGAAAAATCGACATATCCTTGAAACTGCCAGAGCTCTCCTTATTAATGCTCATGCTCCCTCTCGGTATTGGACTGATGCAGTTACTACTGCTGTGCACCTCCTGAACAGATTGCCCTCTAAAGTGTTGGGTTTCCAAACTCCATTACAAGCTCTTGCAAAACATACTCCTCTGCCTTCGGTCTTGATGCTTCCACCACGTGTGTTTGGGTGCGTTGCTTATGTCCACCTTCATAAGAACCAACGAACTAAGCTGGACCCATGTGCTCGTCGATGTCTTTTTCTGGGATATGCATTTCATCAAAAGGGCTATAGATGTTATGATCCTGCTTCTAATCGCATCTATATCTCTATGGATGTCACCTTCATGGAAACAGAATCTTTTTTTCCACCCAATTCTTCTCTTCAGGGGGAGACTAGACAAGAAGAGTCGAAATGGATGGAACTGAAATGGCCGGGCCTGGTTGAAACACATATGGAATCAATACAGTCAGTCTGTGCTCCTCATCAAGCCGCCAATCACGACGGTGCAGGTCCAGACGCTGCAGAAGATACAGTGTTAGAAGTTGCAGTAGATACAGAAACTGCAGAAGATATAGCCTTAGAAGTTACAGAAGATGATGGTGCAATTTCTTCCCCCTCTGTAGTACCCGAACGCCCAACTCCTGAGAATGATCCTGAGGTAAGTCCTTTGAACACCAATATCATGGAATCTTCTGCTGGTTATGAATTACCTCACAGGCACAATCGTGGGAAACCACCAAGGCGATACTCACCAGATGTTGAAGAGAGAAGATCACGATACCCCATTGCTAATTATGTGTCCACACAGGGACTGCCGGACCCCCTCAAGACTTTTATGCATGACATATCTACTAATCACGTTCCTACAGGAGTGGAGGAAGCCGTGAAAAACCCAAAGTGGACCCAAGCAATCAGAGAAGAAATGGAAGCCTTAATGAAAAATAAAACATGGAACCTAGTACCATTACCGAGAGGAAAGAAGACAGTGGGGTGCAAGTGGGTGTTTTCTGTCAAATATAAAGCAGATGGATCCGTGGAAAGATACAAGGCAAGACTTGTGGCAAAAGGGTATACACAGGTATATGGGGTAGATTACCGAGAAACTTTCTCTCCAGTTGCTAAACTAAACACTATCAGAGTATTGTTGTCAATTGCAGCAAATCTAGATTGGCCATTACTTCAGTTTGATGTGAAGAACGCCTTTCTTCATGGTGATCTTGAAGAGGAGGTGTATATGGACATTCCGCCAGGCTACTCAGTAACCATGGGAGAGAATAACGTGTGTAAATTACAGCGAGCCCTGTATGGACTAAAGCAATCGCCACGAGCATGGTTTGGAAGATTTAGCTTGGCAATGAAGAAGTATGGCTTCACACAAAGCAACTCAGATCATACCTTATTTCTCAAGAGACAGCAGGGCAAGGTAACCGCTTTAATTATCTATGTCGATGATATGATTATTACAGGAGATGATAAAGAAGAAATATCGCGACTCCAAGGACAATTGGCCAGCGAATTTGAAATGAAAAATCTAGGCGGGTTGAAGTATTTTCTGGGAATAGAAGTTGCAAGGTCAAATCAAGGCATTTTCCTGTCCCAGAGAAAATATATCTTAGATCTATTATCAGAAGTTGGATTGTTGGAGTGCAAACCAGTAGATACCCCGATTGTCCAAAACCACAAGCTTGGGATTTATCCGGATCAGAGATTAGCTGATAAGGGGAAATATCAGCGATTAGTTGGCAAACTAATCTATCTATCGCATACTCGTCCAGATATTGCATATGCGGTAGGGGTGGTGAGTCAATTTATGCATTGTCCAAGTGAGGAACACATGGAGGCTGTAACTCGAATACTGAAATACCTGAAGTCATCTCCAGGGAAAGGGCTTATATTTTCCAAGAATGGTAATTTGGAAGTCAAGGGCTATACAGATGCAGATTGGGCCGGAAACTGCCTAGATAGGAAGTCGACCTCAGGGTATTTCACATTTGTTGGTGGAAACCTTGTGACATGGAGGAGTAAGAAACAAAATGTAGTAGCACTCTCTAGTGCTGAATCAGAATTTCGAGGGATGGCTAAAGGGTTATGTGAACTTCTTTGGCTAAAAAAATTGCTAACTGAGATTGGCTTTGCTCCCAAATCAGAAATGAGTCTCTTCTGTGATAATAAAGCTGCAATAAATATTTCTCAGAATCCAGTCCAACATGACAGAACTAAACATGTGGAGGTTGATCGGCACTTCATCAAACATAACCTTGAAGCGAAGACAATTCAATTCCCATTTGTCAAATCTGAAGATCAACTAGCAGATATACTTACCAAAGCTGTGTCCAGCAAAGAATTCCACAGCTCACTAGTCAAGTTGTGCATAAGGGATCCATATGCATCAACTTGAGGGGGAGTGTTGGCGTGAGCTGTAACACATGTGTAATAGCAGATATTGTGGGAACAGAGATGGAAAGAATAGGAGATATTATAGGAACAGAGATGGAAAGAATTTCTTTCCATCTCACGATAGCATAATTATAGGAACTGAATATGTATAGCCTAAAATAGAAGATTTACTCTGGTAGTATAAATATGTAACCAGTCACTGTGTAAAGTGACATTCAGAAATAAAGAGTAATTATTCTAACAGTAAGAACAAGTGAGCTCCTTTATCATAACTGCAAAGGGCATTGAGGTTATGCTCGACACGAGTAAGAGAGAGGTAAATATCACAAGCTATGACACAATCATCTAAGAAGAGCTTAGAACACACCAAAAAGCTACTTAAATGCCAGAATCATCTAAGAGAGAGGTTATGCTCTTCTTCCTAGGTCCTGATTTGTTACTTGAAGCAATAGTGGTGTTAAGAGTTGCTACAACTACATGGGAACCAGAATCCAACCATAAACTCATGAAATTCCAGATTCAAGTAGCATATGTAAGGAACATGTATGAAGAACTTGTATCTTCCAAATTTGTATATAAGGATCTAAAATTAATTTTAGTGGGGACTATGCTAATGTGCCTCCTGCAACTTGCATGATGATTGAGTGAAAGAGCCAAGACCCACTATAAAATTGCTAGTAAACAAAGTGCTCTTTCCCCAAAACCAATTCATGAAATGGTTTTCGTCTGATGCTCAATCTGATCAAATTAAGATATTCAGAGTGCAATCACTGGTTTAAATCTTTTCGTTTTGTAGATAGAAAGTGTGTTCAGGAATCTCAGTCCTAATGGGCAATTTACAACCAAAAGTGCTAGGGAGCTTATCAGATTTAAAGGCAATAGGTTGAATGGCAGAAGCTGCTATAGAGGCCTCTTCATATTCCAAAGCATGTGTAGTTTTTCCAATGAGGATTGTGATCACCTATTCATGAAAAACTTAACCAACCATGAAAAACATATCCTAACTAACTTGCCAAACAATAAGGTTAAAAAATCTCAGTTTGACTGCAGAGATCCGTCTGCGCCATTTCTCCCATGTAATCATCTGTTGTCTCCTTGCACTTCTGGCACATTTGAAATTTGAAATAAATACCTATATATGAATCATCACCTATAGAAACTAAACTACTTCAATCAAGTTCTCTATTTACTATCCTAATCCTAAATTAACTACATGTCTGACTTCACATGAAAATAACAATTCGATACTCTTATCTTTTCTTGCGCTAAAATAATCCACCACAACATCCTTGTAGAAAACCTAACACTTTTTCTTTCTCTATATTTTATCTCTCACTGCCAATCATTCTTTTCCATGAAGTATACCTCTCCCTTTAACATCAAAAACATTATAATAAAGAATTCCATAGCAATCCCTAAATTCTCCTGCCTGTGGCAATAATGTTAATTTTCCCGTATTAGACATGGTTGTGATTAGCAAATGCTCTTCAATGTTTAAAGACAGTGTTCTCCGTTTTGTTGAGAATCCTTGACAAAACCTTCCATCTCATATCTCACATTCACCATGTTTCAATAAACACCTGCAAGACAATTAGTTTCCCTTCCAATGCAGGTTACAGAAATGGAGAGGCAGAGCCTTGAAACATGCTGAAATGTTAATTTCAATTAACTGAAATTGGGATTGGAATTCCAGCCTTTATAATCAGAGATTCATCGCTTCATCTATTATACCATTTTCAGCATTTAACTTGACATGAAAATTGAAATAGCTCCAGGCATCAAGCAGAAGTAACCAAAACACTATGTTAATATTTCTGAACTTGGAATATATCCAACTAAAAAATATAAAATTAAAACAAGACAATCGTGGGAAAACTGTACATATAAAACAAGTAATCATACCCTCTCCATCTAAGTGGTGGCACCAACATTGGCATATAAGGAATCACCATGTGCCTAGCCTGTTTG
>Ga0307518_10003497_pt1 | contig 11323 bp, 11 predicted proteins | sample 25_EM_MG_FD_203889 | JGI IMG/M metagenome (GOLD analysis project Ga0307518, IMG submission 203889) | Populus trichocarpa ectomycorrhiza microbial communities from riparian zone in the Pacific Northwest, United States - 25_EM | ecosystem: Host-associated > Plants > Roots > Unclassified | place... | reverse complement strand
ACGAAGCAGACTGACCCAGTTAAACTGCGACAAGCAGACAGCGTTGGACTGCTGGGCAGAGGCCCACAACGGACGCATGGAAAGTAGTCCAGTGGCAAGGATTGCCAGCGACGTCCATCTGAGGTTGGAGGGCAGCATGCTGAGGATGGATGACAGAAGAGAAAGTAGGACGGGAAAGGACAAATAAATTGCCTCATAAAATCTGGTTCCTGATAGCAAGTTAGCGCCGTCAGCCCTCTCAAAGGATCCTTGAGCTGGTCCAGTGGCCCGTAAGAGTCTTGGCGGGAACGACATGCAGAACTGGCCCTTGCTGCCCTTGCCTGAGAGATGCGTACGAGGTCCGTGACGTCCGTCAACCTAATGTGGAAATACTTCCTTGGCAGCTTGTTGGACACGATACATGATGACCAGGACCATCGATGCCCGAACGAACTTCGAGTGCAGATCGAAGAAGGTTTTGCTTCTGAGCAGTGCAGCCAGGTTCGAAGTTCACCGATACGACCTGATGGAGTTACATAATGTCAAGCCTCAGTTGTCTCGGCCGGCAATAAATGAATGACCTAAGTTAAACCATCAAGTTACCAGACAGGAATATGAATTCATGGTTCTTGGAATCTGCCATATTTTCAGTGTCAAGGCATCACTATGTATGTTCAGTAACCTTGACCGCTCGCTTTTATAATAAATGTATATGTACGAGGACAGCTGTTGAAGGTGGTGGCATATGCGAGGCGAAGGGGCCATTGTCTTCGTTGGACAGTCCAATCAATTCCAGTAATCATCGTCGTGCACGTTAGCGCACATGCAGCAACATAGTAAATGCCCTTGCCAACAGCCGTACTTTCAGGTCTCCCGTAGATGAACACCCCTGCAGGAAAATTGCCACTTGTCATAAAAATGTAGGCGTTGTGCTTCCAGTAGTGCTTGTCCGCATTGTCCTGATCAGAGCATCGGTCGATGTTGGATCGATTCCGGGAAATATCTGGGGGCATTCGCGGGTGGAGGAAGAGGAATGTGGGGTACGGTGGCATGGAGGCCGCCGCAATGCCATGTGCAACGGCGGGTGGTATGGTGACGGGACCATCGGGGTGGAATTGGTAAAGGGAAGCGCTCGACATAGCGGAGGGTTGAAGACCCAACAACGACTCCAAGATGGTACCTACCTTCGGCTGAACCCACTCAAATGAATACACTACGACGTCAGATTTATGAGCGCAGTCTTTTAGTACAAGAATTTCCCTCTGGGTTGAGCTGCATCACTCGTAAGATCGTAGATAGCACCTACCTCATCTCGTGGGAAAGTGCGCCAAGTACCACAGAGGTCAACGTTTCAACCAGTTTCAACACTACGGTATCATTCGCGTGTGTGCAATCGTGGCCGAGAGCAGCAATTGACCGACCATGGCAGGACCAACTTGTGGGCTACATCATTGTTTTGTGCGCCAGCACACACCGCCACACAGCCTACACGCTGCAAGTAGAAAACGTGAGTGATGGGGTATTCCTACGCCCTTCGCCCTTCGCCCTTTTTCCTCTGCGTTCTCGTGCACCGAGCATTCATGGAGAGCCCCGAACCTATACTCGAAAAACTGGCAGACCAGGCTACTGAATACTGTATTAACCTCAATGCACTCGTCGATCGAGAGCAGAAGCCCAGATTCCAAGGAACATTACGTCCAAGGGGTACTTGTGTTGCTATAAAAACGATCCAAGGTACACTGGACGACTTAAAGACAATCAAGGTAACTCTAATATTTTTTGCCTGCTAGAGTTCAGACGCTTCTGACGGTCATTCAGACAGCGTTCCGCGAGGCAGATGTCTGGTCCAAACTCAAGCATGAAAACATTCTCCCATTTTTTGGAATAACTACGAAATTCGATTTAACTATATCCATTGTGTCCCAATGGATGATGGCAGGCAATGCACATGACTATGTCCAAGATCCAACAATCGATCCTCGCCCGCTGGTGAGCCAGCCTAGGAAACGTCTATTTACATGTAAGACTCAATGCTTGCAACTCAGATGGCTGGTATCGCACGTGGGATGTGTTATCTCCATACTCACCCCTCTGGCCCAATCGTACACGGTGACCTAAAAGGCGTAGGTGTGCTTAGTTTCAGGTTTCTAGTTACGCCTAAAACATATATACATAGTCCAATGTGCTCATTTCTGACGAGGGCCACGCCCTTATCGCAGATCTTGGTTATACCTCCTTGGTGAATGCATCCTTTAATATGACTGTTGTCTCACCCAAAGGAGGTACAATCAACTGGATGTCTCCGGAGATCATAGAATCTTTTGGGACAGAACGTGGATGCTTGACGTCCATCGAAGGGGACATCTGGGCTTATGGAATGACTTGTCTAGTATGGTTTGCAGCCCACATTCTTATTAATCTGCCTAATGGTCTTCAGGAACTATTTACCCGCCAGGTGCCTTTCCATAATTTGAAGGGTTGGATGAGCGTCTTGAATCAGATATTAACGAGGCCACCTGAGCGTCCAAGTGACAGTGCCACAAATTCTCGGATGTCGGACGAGTGGTGGAATATATCCTTTTCGTGCTGGGCACGGGATCCGTTATTGCGACCTTCTTTGTCGCAACTACTCTGCAAGGTCGAGGAGACCAAGGTATCGGTTTTGATCCACTTGTACAACATATTGACTCAGCTGCTGATGTATATTTGTTATAAGGTGCACACTATTTATCTGACGCAGATATGTATACTAACCAAAAATTCTGTCTGACAGCAGCAATACACACCATCTTTGTTATCAGAACGATAATTGGGGATGAGACATACTAGCGAACTGCACAGGTAAACACGCGGGTATCCGACCGCTGACCCGGACCCGACCCGCAGCTGACCCGTACGTACTTAGTCCCAAGGGTATGTCGAGGGTATTATCAATTCGTAATCAAAATAGATATCATTACTGGTGACTGCAGTGGACAGCATTGCAAAGCTTCCAGTAGGGACGCCCTTTTCAGATTGGGTGCATCTGCTGGGGGAGTACGGTCCCTGTTGAGGCTGGATATGCCGACCCGTCATCGGCGAGAGCGGTGACGAAAGCCCAGTCTCAGATCCGTTTGGGAAGTCGAGCGGATGCACGTCGTGGAATCGTTCCCCCGAGAAGGAATGTACTGGATGCCTTTACCGGGAATAAGTGAGAGACGACTGCTGCTGCGAACCGTGGCCGTTGTTGCCACTGGTGCGGTATTGGGCATCTATCAACTACTGCTCGAGGTGGCTGCAGGGGGATTGGTGCACACTAGGGGGGATACACGATCCGAGATATGGTGTGTAAATGGGAAGCTTGAGGATGGCTGCCTAGGAGGATGCCAAGCGGAAGAAGAGGAAGGACCAGGGCCGTCCTTGGAGAAGCTCAACGTGCCAAAGTCATCCACGAGATCGTCCAACAGCCGGAGGCCGCCGCCGCCGCCATAAGTGGATGTGTGGACCCATCCTAAGCATTGTGACTGCCTGATCCAGGATTCCATTCGTCACCGGGACGTTCCAATTTTTCCCAATTTCGGGCGACCTGGTCGTCCAACTTCGACATCGTTCGTTCGGCTATTGCACACGAGGTGGAGGATCACCGACGTCTGGTCTTTTTTTATATACTAAGGGCATATTTGAGAGAGAAACCTAAAATGAACGCACCAAAGGTTCCCTTCGCAAAATATTAGGGCAATGGTTGGCTGGACGATGAGGACGTGAGCCTTCGTTCAGGTCAGCTAGAACCTTGACAGAAGGAATGGGCCGAAGATCTGAGATGCGAGAAATTCGTGATATGGAATTAAACACAGGGCCACAAGTATGGTGAGGGAAGAAAGGGGACGAGACGAACTTCGCACCTGTTGGACAAGTGACTTGAAGTAGCGTCTCGAGATGAGGACGATGAAGAAAGGTGTTGGTGGACAAGGCCGAATGCGTGGGACCACCATGGCATGTTGTGACGTCAACGAGAGGTTCATGGTATGTACATCTGTGCCACTCGTCGGATACCCTCAGCGGTATGGCAAGAGAGGATCCACACTGGCTAGTACCATGTGGGAACAGCCCCGAGCGCTGTTGGCCTTCGCTGACAAAGAAGCCTCCTTGTCCCCACCCGCCTTCACCCAGTTTTTCAGACCATCCTTGCGTCGGGTCGCTGCCAGCTCACACGCTTCGGCCTACTCCCCTCGTATGTGGTAGATGGTAGTTCACCTAAACAGCCCCGGAAGGGCGGCGGTCGGGGTAGCGGCTAAGCCTCCTGACGAGAGCTTTCGCAGGCTCGAAACCGCACGCCCAAACCCGCCCCTTTACCTGTCCCTGTGTGTACTGTACGCGGCCCCGATCTTAGGAGAGGGGCGACCGACGGGCACGACAAACAGATTTGATCGCCCGGGATACCTCTCTTCGCACACAGACTACTTCGGGGGGTAGTCTGGGCAAATTGCACAAGTTGCGTCGTCACCAGTGTGGATTATCTACCCATTGGCGACGACACAACTTGTGCAATTTCAACTGTGAACCTCGCGTAGCGCTAACGTCGCCTCAGCTAATTGAATGGTGCAGGAGGGATTGGGCTTCCATAAAAGGAAAGAGTTTCCTGTCGGATGAAGGTAAGGTCTTGTCTATGACGTCATTTTGTTCATCTCATTGCGGGAGCTTCAAGGTCTCAAGTTGGTTGCCTTGATTTTTGGAGGAGATGTTTAGAGTTTTGCCTTAGCATAGTCAGCCATTCATTCATTTACTCCAGACTATCTCTGTTCCTTTGACTATGCTTACATTTCACTGTCTGATTTCCCTATGCTGCCTTTGTTTATTGTTATTTACTGTGCCAACGAGGTCCTTGTGGCCTGAGCTTTGTAATAGCGCAGTTGGCCGTAATCTTAGTTCGTTCATTTCATTTCTACCTTACTAGGTGTGTGACCGTGGTAGCGGTCGATTGTGGCTTGGTAGCAGTCGATTGCGGCTTGGTAGCGGTCGACTCAGGTGCATCTAAAAGCCATGCAGTTAGACATTGGTTGAGATATCACAATGAACACACCTCCAGTAAGCTTTGCGAGAGTTACATTGAAAGTATCGGAAATCTATTATGGTTTGAGCACCAGAAGAATGGTAGCAAGCAACGAGACATACTGTGACGTTCTGATAAGCCCAGTGCGGTATGGCGGTTCCAGATGGAATGTCCGTTGGATATCTAGTGGAATAGTCAGCCTGGAATGCAATGTACAGAGTTGATGTAAATCATACACTCCAGGGTAAACAGTAGAGCAGTTGGTGGACCACAAACTCCAACTGGTGTGGGAAGTGAGACAAAGGACATGTCAGAGTCAGCTGACGATCGTACTGGATGTAGGTGCGGTTCTGACATGCAGAGCATGCGGCCATAAGGCTGTATGTGACAGTGTTGCACATGCATGGATCTGCATCGGCCACATCAGGAGCGCCGTAGGACCAGTGGGGGTCCAGGGGGGAGATGGTGAATTCTAATAAAAAAGGCGCTCAAGATCAAATTCATCATGCGAGGGGTGAGTGCATACGACCGTTGTTGCATGCGCCTGCTGCGAAGGCCGTAACAAGACACGGGCTCTGGTTCTTACTGTTGTCCATCTATCAGATCAGACATGTTGGTTAGCACGGCTGAAAGGGACCGGGACGACAAAGCAGACCGACCCATTTAAACTGCGGCAAGCAGACAGCGGTGGACTTCTGGGCAGAAACCCACAACGGATGCATGGAAAGTAGTCCGGTGGAAAGGATTGCCAGCGACGTCCATCTGAGGTTGGAGGGCAGCATGCTGATGGTGGGTGGCAGAAGAGAAGGACGGGAAAGGACAACTTATAAATGTTGGATGCTTTGCCTCATAAAATCTGGTTCCTGATGGCAGGCTAACGCCGTCAGCCTCTCAAAGGATCATTGAGCTGGTCCAGCTGCCTGTAAGAGTCTCGGCAGGAACGACATACAGAACTGGCCCTTGCTCCCCTTGCTTGAGAGACGCGTACGAGGTCCGTCAATCTGATGTGGGAATACTTCCTTGGCAGCTTGTTGGACACGATACATGATGACCAGGACCATCGATGCCCGAACGAACTTCAAGTGCAGATCCAAGAAGGTTTTGCTTCTGAGCAGTGCAGCCAGGTTCGAAGTTCATCGATACGACCTGATGGAGTTACATAATGTCAAGCCCCAGTTGTCTCGGGCGGCAAGATATGAATGGCCTTTAAACCATCAAGTTACCAGACAGGAATGTGAATTCATGGTTCTTGGAATCTGTCATATTCTCAGTGTCAAGGCATCATTATGTTCAGTAACCCTGACCGCTCGCCTTTTATAATAAATGCATACGAGGACAGTTGTCGAAGGTGGTGGCATATGCGAGGCGAAGGGGCCGTTGTCTTCGTTGGACAGTCCAATCAGTTCCAGCAATCATCGTCGTGCACGTTAGCGCACGTGCAGCAACATAGTAAATGCCCTTACCAACAGCCGTATTTTCAGGTCCCCCGCAGATGAACATCCCTGCAGGAAAATTGCCACCTGTCATAGGAATGTAGGCGTTGCACTTCCAGTAGTGCTTGTCAGGCTGCAGCGTCCTGACCAGAGCATCGGTCTATGCTGGATCGATTCTGGGAAATATCTGGGGGCATTCGCGGATGGAGGAAGAGGAATAGTTGATCGATGTGAGGTACCGTGGCATGGAGGCCGCCTCTGGAGAATAGGCCGTAATGCCATGTGCAATGGCGGGTGACAGGACCATCGGGGGGATCGCAATGGAATGGTTTGGCCATTTGGTCAAGAGAAGCACTCGACCTGGCTGAGGAGAGTTGAACACCTCTTGCAAGATGGTATAGCCTGCCAGAATTCCCCCCTCACCATTCTGTACAACTTGCTTCCTGAAAGAACTTCTAGCCCCTGATGCGATGCTGATTACTAAGCACCGAGCATGTCCTACACAAAGATTTCGAAGTCCGTCACAAACCACTCCCATACCACTGCAAAGACAAGTGGACAACTGCAAGGATCCCCGAGTCAAGGCTTGCTTACTCCTCCTCCCGGATCGTCCGCGACATCCCTACTGCCATGCTGCCAGCAAGGCGCAACAAGATCGACATCAGTGTAAGCCCAATCACCCTCATCGCTGTCTGCATCGCCTACCAAGACATGTGTCACACCAACAGAAACTCACAGAGGAGGAGCAGAAGCTCTTTCGCCTTTATGGCAAGTTACCCACCAACAAGAGCGTATTGAAGAATATGCAAAAGGTACATCTCCGCAGAACGATGGTCCTGCTGACAGAAGATGATCCGGTGCTTCTAGGACCGGAAATATTTCGATTCAGGCGACTACGCCCTATCGAAGGCCGGTAAGGCCCCTCAAACTGCCGTTGGTACAACTATCCCCAGCCCCGAAAAGTGTGTGCCCCTTCCTTGGCCACTGCACAATTGCACTGATCGACCTCATCACACGTACAGCATTCCGCATGCGTCACAACCTACTCAACAAGGGGGTTTGTCTATATCACCGACAAATACTGCGAGCTCGGCGCGAGAGAGTTCCCTAGCGCAGTCCAAATCCGAATCCGATCCCAAAGAAGACGAGAAGGCCGAGGCACTGCCAAACGATAAGGTGGAAGACATAGTTTAGCCTTGGACCACGTTCAAACTCTATTTCCGCCCAAAACAATGCTCTGAAATGCGTTGTTGCTCCTTGGTTCTTTGTGTCCATCTTTCGCTTTCCGCGTTGTTGTCCGTCTGTCTGTCGCGCAGCTCAATCGTATGCCTACGCGTGGTTCTGATTTTGATGTAGCGACTGCTTTCGCGATATGTCCAGCAGTCTACATCCTTTATAATAATACTGGTCTGAGTTGTATGTATGTATCAGTACTAGGCTGCAGTGGCGTTGGCAATCGACTCGCTATGATTGGTGGTGTTGTGTCTCGGAAGTACATATGTACTACGTGTCCCTGCGAGTGGCAGTACATTAAACGATACCGGCGCACTCTCACAGGGTTTGGTCGATTCCCAAGGAGCAATTTTCTTCCGATCTCACTACATACCAGGGTCTGCCCGTGCACCTTACTTGACCTGTATATATGAGGCACGACTACACGTTTTGTCAACCAAGGAGGACGACTGACGTGCCACTGTACCTCCTGTAATTAACAGCCCTTTGCCGCATCCCCAGTTCTTTGACTTCCGGACATCCTCTCGTCGACTACGTTTCATGTTGCTATCACAAAACCTTACAAGTTAGTAGGCACCTCGCTGAATACAGATTTCTCTTTTTGACTTTGACTGATCCAGCAGCTTCTCGATGTTATGTAATCGCCGCGGCATATTCCTCTCACGCTGAGGCGATACTGAGTCACATCTTCCGTCATTGAGCCAGGCATAAGTTCCAGCGAGAGGTGGACGGACGCTAACGAGATCATGTTTCGAAAGTTACAGAAATAGGATTCAAACACGAATACACCGCATGTCGACCTCTGTAACCTATTTCCATCGACTACCCGATATTTGGAGAAAAAATAGATGCAATGTTCAGGCTAAGCTTAGCCAGGCAATGGTAAGGCGGTGTTTGCCAAACTCGTCATTCAGGTTTGAACAAGTTCACTGTGCTTTCTCCGTCTGCTACGAACTTCGAAGTCTCGGCCAGGCGTGCAGTGAGCTTGCCACACACTGCTTGGAATTCTCATTGATAAAACCATTGTGCACACGAGCAACATGAAGAGTGTCAAATACAATGACTCGAAGATCTGTCACACCACTAGCGCTTCAAGCGATGATCACAGGACGACATACTCAAGTAACCAGCTTGCAGCATTTACCTCAGGAAATGCTCCTAATGATCTCTGCCTGGTTACCTCTTCTGGACCTGGTCTCACTGTCCCAAGTCAGTGAATGCGTACTGTTTTCTTTACAAGCGCTAACCATTCGCAGGTATCTAGATTGCTGTGGCACTTGCTGAAGGATGATTTGTTGTGGAGAACATTGTATCGCTCCACAAAGATAGTTCGTCCTCCTGGGCCTTTTTCCAGCCAGCACACCACGGATTTGCGTAAAACCTTGATCTCGACCACTAGAGTTTCCGCAAACTGGCCTCCAGGCCCCACGAAATTCGAGTTCATGAGAAGTTCCACTACCTCCATGGTCGACCCACCGAATTACTGCCACCTCCTCAAGGGCAGGTGGCTTATTGCTGCAAACCCGTCGCTCGCGGTTTACTATGACATGTGGGAGAAGCCACAGCCACAGCCGATTTTATTTTACAAGCCCTATCTCGTGGCCACATTCTTCCGATGTGTGACCACAACAAATTTTAATGGCGATCCTTTGACGCTCCTTGTCACTGAGACCCAAGTTGGCACGTCGTCGCGGAAGGTGTAGGTTCTGCTTGCTATTATTTAAATAGTTGAATTGGCTCATATCCAACGATAGGAACATTTCTAGGGTATCTGTTAATGACTACAACGGTCCTATGGTTGAACAGCTGTTGCATTATGACCTATCGGGGAGCCACCCTGGTGTGGCGGACGTTGCGATCGGGCCGTCTCTTCTGGTTATCAAACGCAAAAGCAATTTCGTTCGCCTTCAGCCTATGATCTATGACTTCAGGACGTTGCGACCCCGAAAGCTTCCGCCTTTGCCCTCTGACTATCAGAAGGTGAGAACCGGCCATTCCCATTGTTCGATCATCTGACGTCAATCTAGTATTCCACCTTCTACCATGCCGAATATACCATGACCAAGTCCTACCTCTTGATTCTATACTCCTTTTTGAAAGCCCCCGGTGACCTTGAAACGATCCTTCTAGCATGTCCCATCTCCTCTTCTGACGAGACGTCCTTCCTATCCTACTCTTACTTCGTCAAACTGGATGACGTCGTCCTCTCTAATGTGCGGGTGACGTGTGATTGCACATCCACGTCTGGGGCCACCAAGGTCACACTGGTGGGGCGCAAGAGCTCCAATTGTCGTGGCGAGGATGCCACTTTGGCTGCCGTGCGATTGACTCTAGACAAAGTAGAGGGCGGAACGACGGGTATCCCCACATACGAACTCATTCATCTCCTTTATATGCCTGCGGAGAAGGGATGGTGGTTAGAAGCTGGGCCGGATGAATGCGCACGCGGTGTTTATAACACCAAGACCGGCAGTCTCGTGCTGTTTTCCATCGAGAGTGAAAATGACCACATCCGGTGCCACGAGTCTTCCCCGTTACCCATTTCCATGGACGTTCGTACTCAGTCAGCAATTGCTTTCGATGGCTGCCGTGGCATGATATGTGTCAAGTTAGTGAATAAAATCCGGAAAGTCCGTGTGGAGGTCTGGGCCATTACTGGTACTGGTAGCGTTCGATAACACAGACTCTTTGAATCTTTCGTTATCACCTATGCCATAGCACCTACTGTAGTAGTGTTGCGTTATTAAACACCCAGCGTCGCTGTAAGATGATAGGAAGGGGTCTTACTTATCTGGAGCTAGCCACAGATAAAACTGTATGTCTAATCTTGTCTTTCAATCTATACCTGTCGGATCGCTGTCTCCGATTAGTACATGCGCATGAGAAACGGTTCGACCATGAATCATACAGTATATTCAGATTTGGAGTTGAAAGACCCTCAGGACAACAGCTGGCACATTTCCTTCAAGCTTCCTCAACTGATGTCAGGTAAAACGCCCTTTAAAGGAACGACTATCTTCCTTCAAATTTTGAGGGTTGCCTACGGGAGACTAGGTAAAACGTAGAGCTATCGACAAAACTCTACGCTAAAATTATAGGTTAATAACATACGAAAAACCACTAGATCAGTGACATGGCAATAGCCATGAATGCACCTTTATTCCATCAAGGTCGAATATGTGGTGTAGAATCGGCGAGAAGCCATAATACAAAGTGCAATATATTCCACAAGTCGACGAAACAAGTTCGAGCTGGGTGCGAGAGATTGAGTCTGAAGAGGCACTCAGCCGCTGGTAACCTTCGTTCAGCAACGTTTGCCTATGAAACCTGCTAAATTACTGAGGATTGATCGAAATCATTCATCACTTCTTGAATTGGATCCCGCGGAATGCATCTATGCCTCACGAAGACTCAGTAGCTTAGTGGAAGAGGCGTCCGACTCGATGCTGTGATTCTGGGCGGCGAGACGAGCTATGGGCGGGCTGGCCGCCGAACAGGTCGTGCTCGCCACGTGCGAAGAAGTCACGAGCTAGCGCGTCGGGCGAGGAGAAGGGGTGGTGAAAACACACCTGGGATTCGCCCGGACCTGAGAGAGGGAGTGGAGGGCGGGGGAAAAAAGGGCCAGCAGCAGGACTGCCGGCTGGAATGG
>Ga0307518_10003496_pt1 | contig 11324 bp, 6 predicted proteins | sample 25_EM_MG_FD_203889 | JGI IMG/M metagenome (GOLD analysis project Ga0307518, IMG submission 203889) | Populus trichocarpa ectomycorrhiza microbial communities from riparian zone in the Pacific Northwest, United States - 25_EM | ecosystem: Host-associated > Plants > Roots > Unclassified | place... | reverse complement strand
TCATAAGATTAGCTTAGGATTCACGTAGTATCAATAGAGAAGGAGTTTAATTTGTATTAAAATTCAATAAAGTCTTCTTACTTAATATCAATATCTATATATAATTAGGATTTGCATGTTTAGATAGGATTCAAACTTCGTATAAATAATAAAGGATCACTCAGTCACTATGAATGATGGATAGTCCTATATATGTAATTTAACATTTTACTAGTTTTAGTATTGCTTATTTCTTTACAACTTTATTTACATTTTTTTAATTTTCCTATAATTTAATTATTGTAATCTCTTTTTCTCTTTTTTCATAAACCCATTATTTTTTTACCATCATTAAAAAATGATGGGTTTATGAAAGGTTTAAGGTTTTATATTGCCATACTTCACTTGATTTTACAATGTTGTTACTTGTTTTATCTTAAGATGAAGTTTTTATTGTGTATTTTTTTTTTTTAAGGTACAAACAAATAGCATATTGATCAAAAGAATATCTGAGTGATTGACAAGTATTAATAATAAAAAATAATTAGTAATAATTTATTGTTTTTTAATTTACATGTTTTCAATTAATAATATTCTTACTTTAAGGTTGAGACTAAGTTTTCAACAAAAGTCAAAATAAGCATATTAAATCATTTATTTTCTTAATTTTATCATTTATCTATATAAATTTGGAAGTAAATTTGAAAAATAAACTTAATATTCAAAACTATGTTAATGTGTTGTAAAAATAAATAAATTTAATTTTGTTAGTTTAAACCTAGATTCAGGTTAATTTAAAAAAATTTATAAACAGATACATAACAAAGTATAAGTATAGACATTAACTTGTGTAGTTCTTAAATATTTATTAATTTTGTTTTAGGAAAGGAAAAATTAAGCTGAGCACTCTAAGGTTTTTATTTTATTTTTTACTTTGTAACTAATTTTTTAAATATTATATTTTTCATTTTAGGTCAAAACTTATTTTCAAAATAAATAAAATAATTCTACCCTCATATATATTAAAGTATTAAAGCTAACCATTGCAACACCGTTCACTCTATCTCACTCGCTTTCTTTCCTTTTGTTTCCCCTTTACGGTCATTGTTGGCCATACTTGCAACCACTATTGTCACTTCACATAGACTATCTCTTTTATTTTTTTTAAAATAATTTGTTGTTTAATAATTATGAGTTTGAGTCTTTTTAAAACCATTAGAAATTTATATAGTTATTAATTTTAAAACCTGTAGAATTAATCAAGATACATAAAAATTAACCCAAACACCATATTAATAATATTAATAATAATAAAAAAAAACAGCTCAATCAAATTAACAATCTCCTTGATATCTCTCCATCTAATAAATTATAATGCAAGTACAAATTGGACACTCTCTTAATTTCCACTGCAGGAGATATTGTACCAGATAGTCCTTTTCACTGCAATGAAATGTTAGCCATTTTACCATGCTCGTTGCAAGCCACACCCTCAAATAAGCCACTGCAGGGGTCACCATCATTAGCCCATGACTGTAAAAATCTTTATTGGTTGGGTCTAAAGTAGACTTTAGCTTCACCAAAGCTTCAAGCTCTGTATTGTTTCTAGAAATTTGTAGTGGAGTTTAACAGTGAAAGGAATGGAATGAGAGGAGAAATAACATAAAGATCTGCCTCCGATGGAGTTAAAACCACGCCAAACACAGTAGCACCAGCTCACTGTGCCATCAAAACCACGAGCCTCGTTAGCAACCCCTCCATCAACTGTGACAACCGTATGAAAAGGAGAGAGGAGAAGAGGGCCAAAAGTTAAAGTGTCTAAATCTCCCTCCATATGCCTCTGTTTGCCTCACCGCTGGTCAAGGAAGAAAGATGACTTGACAATCTACCTGATTCACCAGGTAACCTTCTCTTACAGATGTGTTGTACTTGTTGGGGAGGAGGAAGATGAGATGATGGTGGCTAGAGTTTAAACTTGTTATTTACTGGGAAGGAACTTATGATATTTATGTTATTTTTATGTTTTATGAGTTTTTTTAATTATTATTTTAAATATAATAATAGTTTTGTAAATAAATGTATATTTTTTTATTGATTTTGTTTATATCAGTTCTTAATGATGTAAAATATTACTAGCCATTAAAATTTAGAATGAAAAATATAATATGTAAAAATAATAATTGTAAAAAAAAAAAACCAAACCGTAAATGCTCAGGTTAATTTTCCCTTTAAAAATATCACCACTAGTTTCATAAAAAAAAAAAAAAACAAATTGGATTGCATAATATATATATATATATATATAATTTGAAATTTAAACCTGAGAATAAGGATATTAATAAATTGGGTTGGAGCTGAATTTTACTCCACCTACTTACAGCCATGAATATCCATATTCATCACTCATATATGTTTTTAACTTGGATCAAATCAGATGGAGGGTTTTCTTCACCTGGTGAATTCACGTAGGCTACCCGATCCTTTTTTAATATTTTAATTATTTTTATAAATAAAATCAAATCTTTAAAAGAAGCTCCATCCTTATGTACGAATTATAAAATCAAAAAGTAAAGTCTAAACTTCAAATTTATATATAAAATCATAAAATAAAAATACATATATTATGTTGGTAAATAAAACTATAACTCCATGAGATAAACAAAAATAAGTTAAAAAAACCAAATTACCCTTCACCCATCGTTGTATCCAACTTAAATTTATGTTAAGATTTTATTCATTTTTTTTTAATTTTAATCAACTAAGATATTGTGTTAATCAAATTAAATGATTACAAGTATTTAATTAATCGGCTGAATTTGCTATCCAAAGTTAAGTATTGCATTTTAAAGGGGGGTAAAATTTGAATTTTTTTTTATAATTTTTTTTAGATTTTCATATTGATATTAAAAATAATATTTTTAGAATAAAAAAATATTATTTTAATATATTTTTAAATAAAAAATATTTTATAAATTAATTATTATAAAACTTTCAAATATCCCAACAGAAAATGCAAGGCGTGGGTGGCTGCAGTGAATTATTTAAAAAGGCACAGAGGATATGACGGGCCAATGTGTTCCTTCTATTGGCCAAAAATCCTTACTTTTCAACCGTCAATTTCTCATCACACAATCCTCCATCATATATACCCATCCTTCAACCAGACATTTTTTCAACTACCCAAATAAAAGACACTCCCTTTACTCTCTCTACATCTTTGTGCCCAAAAGATGGCAATGGAGATGGCCATAAGATCTTCATTTACAACAAGACTCTCTCCTCGTTCAACTTCTTCAACAACCAAACCTTCTTTCTTTAAACCTCATCAATTGAGACCCATCTCTGTATCACTGCCAACGTCAACCATCTCTCTCTTGTCTCTCTTTGCACCACCCAATGAAGCCAAAGCTCTTACTATTTCCAAGGACCAGGTTGTCTCTACGCTTACTGATGTAAGAAACACCACTCTCACAATCTTTCTTGATATGCAAATTCCTACTCAACCAAAGTCTTGAAGTTGTTTTCTTTCTTTCTTTAAAATCATTTTTCTGGCTCTAACTTGATTGCCCATTTGCTGAAATTGGCTGTGCTTGATAGGTGGAGAAGACAATTGATCAGGCTGTGGAGTTTAGTTCAAGTGTATTGGACAGTGCACAGAAAGTTTTTGAAGGTGTCACTAATAGTTTGAAGCCTGGCATAGATGTTGCATTACCAATTGCAAAGCAAGCAGGAGAACAGGCAGTGAAGATTGCTTCTCCTGCAATTTATGAGGCTTCAAAGAAAGCCCAAGAAGCTATTCAAAGTACTGGTATTGACACAGAACCAGTTCTTAGTGCTGCTAAGGTTTGAACTATCAATTTTCTAGCTTCATTTCCCCCCTTCAATTGTTTAGTTTATGTTTACATTGTTTGGAATTTGTCTTTTGATTGTTTTCTTAGAAAACTTCACGGTGTTGCGTTAATATGTATATAAATCCAATTGAATCCAGTGAATTTTTTGGAAATTAGAAGACCAGTGTGCTTGGAATTTTTTGGAAATTGTTAGACCAATTGTTTTGGTTCTGTGACCATATTGGTAGTTTGAGTCTTTTGTCTCCAGCATTTTTTTTTCTAACAATGGCAGCTTAGGATTTGAATTACCTCATCTCCATAACACGGTTGTTATTATGGTTTCTTCAGATGTACGATGACTATATGGCTAAAATTTCTGTTTACATTCATGATATTTATTACCCTTTGATCACAGACACTAGTAGGTGCTGCTCAACAGACAACTAAGGTGATTGAAGAGGCAAAGCCCATAGCTTCATCAACTGTTGAAACCATCACTTCGGCAGACCCCGTTGTGATTGTAGGAGCTGCTGGAGCAGTTTTTCTAGCATACCTCCTCTTTCCATCCATATGGTCTGCTGTCTCATTCGGCCTGCGTGGTTACAAAGGTGAATCTGCGGTTTATTTATTCTACAGGTGCTTTATTTATGTGAAATCTCTTGTTTGAACAAGAAATGTGAAACAACTTAATAATTCGTTTCATTTACATTTCGATGCAATCAGCAGTTCATGCGGTAGCTTGATAGTGATTTCAGATTTTCATACATGAGTTTCTTCTAGTTTTCATATTATGGGCTGTTGTTTCCAGGTGAGATTACTCCAGCCCAAGTCCTTGATCTATTATCTACAAAAAATTACATTATGATCGACATTAGATCAGAGAAAGACAAGGAAAAGGCTGGCATCCCACGCCTTCCCTCCAGTGCTAAGAACCAGATGGTTTCGGTCCCGTGAGTTAATTTTTTTATTTGAAAGCATACATTTTCACTTTGTGATACAAAACACTTAGAGAAAAGAATAATAAAACTGCCAATTTCATGACCGCTGTAAGCTTAGCCCTCTTGCATCTGGGTTCATCTTGCCTGTCATGTGGTGTCAGATGACTGGGGTATAATGAATCATTCAGCTTATTCTAGGTAGTGTTTGTTTACAATCTTGGGATAGAAAAGATAAAGACATTTAAAACAAAAATATATTTGGTTGATTAATTAGATCTAGATAAAAATATAAAAATAAATGTCATAATTTTATGTAATTTAAAAAACAAGAGGTACAAAAATGACTTATCTTCAAAAACAATATTTTTTATTTTTTATTCTTAAAATATTCATGTAAAAAATCTATTAATTCAAAATCTGTCCAACTATAGCATGTAAGGATAAAAGTAGTTATTATCATAGTTTTAAAATTTAACTTGAAGGTCGACCCGGTGTAAGACACAAATCATGAGTCGGGAGGGTCAACCCCAAGTTTTTTTTTTTTGAAAAAAAGATCAAAACAACATTTTGACATTTTTTTTAAAAACAAATCAATAGGATTTTTACTCGGGTTTTGACCGGATTCTTCCTTGAATTGACCATGTTATAGGTCAATCTAGGTTTTTGACTTAGCCAGGCCATGTCAATTCTTCTTTTATTTTTTTTTAAATTTGAACCTGTGCAGGACCTGGATAACCCACTAGGGCAATTCAAGTTTTATAAGTAGTATTATTATACTATTATTAATTTCAATGCTCAATGTAAACTAAAATAAAAAAAAGTATTTAATTATTATTTTTTAATTATGGAAGTTTGATAATAATACAGGGTAAAATGTTTTTTTTTAATATTTTATTATGTTTTACTATCATCAACCAACCAGGATGCATGATCACTGTCTTGTTCATCATTATTAACACATAATTCTATCTTCATTTTATATTCTGTCTTGTTTTGTTTTCTCTATTCCCAGTATATTTCTCTTTCACTTAACATGCCTTTTTGTCCTGATAGAAAACAATAGTGAAAAATAAAAAAATATTGCATTCCATTTGCATTCCTTTTCCCTTCAAAAATATAATTTAAAAAAATAATTTGAACAGAATGGCAGAACTTTCTTATCTCCTCTTTAGTTGTGTTATTAATACCGCCTAAAAAGGTATTTTTTTTTTCCTGATTTTGTATTGTTGTTAATGTTTCAGTTTGGAAGAACTGCCAAGCAAATTGAAAGGCATTGTCAGAAATGTCAAGAAACTAGAAGCTGAAATAGCAGCTTTAAAGATTTCATATCTGAAGAAAATTAACAAAGGTTCCAACATTGTCATCATGGACTCGTGAGTTCCTCCTCCTTGCCAGTCTTCAATCAATGATATTCAGTTTGCCTTGTAAATCTTATCCACTCCTTTCTTTCTCATCCTGTATTCTTCTTCAATGCTTTAAAAAATTCAGGTACTCAGATTCAGCAAAAATAGTTGCCAGAGTACTGACAAGTTTAGGTTTCAATAACTGCTGGACTGTTTCTGGTGGGTTTTCTGGAGGCAGAGGATGGTTACAAAGTTGGTTAGGAGCGGATTCATATAATGTATCTTTTACTGAGGTTCTCAGACCATCACGAATAATCCCTGCAGCAGCCGGACGTGTTGGAACAGCCAGCTCAAAGTTACTTCCGGGTGGAGATTAAATTTCCCCCCCTCACCTGGTTAGAAATGCCCGAATGTGCTTTCTCGGTTAAGAATAGCCGTGTAGAAACATGTCTGGTAATTATCTTTTATAATCAGTGCGAGTGTATTCATTTTCAACCCATTTGCCCTTGCATTTCTTTTGTTGCTTGCTTGCTTCAATCAGATGAGCTAGCACAGAAAAAGTCTAATAGAGCACCACCAAAACAAGAATTTGCTCTCTTTGCCAAATTGAAGTATTCCTTCTTAAAACCACGGTTACATGCTCATGTTGCAACAGAAAAACCAAATTGAAGTATTCCTTCTTATCAGAACTACCCGGCAACCTCCGTGTGAGTAGCTAGAGAGAAAACCAAGACAACCATAAAAAACCCAAGCCTTGTCTTTCTCTCTCTAAAGCCACAACTTCTCCCCTTAATTTCTCTCACCTCAAACCTACATTTCCAATGTAACCACCACCATTTTCTTCATCTCAAAGCTCTCTATAAATGCTATTAGTTAATTGCAGCCAATAACATGAGCATCATCATTAATAAAAAAGAAAGAGAAAACAACCTGTAAAACTTCTTTCGTTGATTTCTCTCTACTCCAACATTCAAACAAGGCAAGACCGACACTATTCTTGTTTTTTGTTTGAGCACTACACAATTATATAAGCCTTGCAACCCAATAACATTGGTTTGAGTAGATCCAAAAGTTACAAAATGAACCAATATAGAGAAAAAAGACCATCGGACTTTTAACATCTTGGATCTCCCTTACTTGTCGGCGTTGACCTACACTGCTACCACAGGAAGAAGCAACACAAAGCGACACACCTTACAGACTCATATGTTGATAAGAAATTACGTTGAATGAAGCGTTGAACGTGACATCCTTCTCTTGGAGCGTGGCTATCACGCGCCAACATTCCACCTTCAGTCCAACATTGTTTTTCCACTATTTCATCCCCTTCCAGGCCTTATTGTCCACCTTTAGAAAGGCTATTTAAAACCCTAAATATCTTTTGAATAAATATCTTTCTTTATTAATGATTTTGATATGTTTTGTGGTGAGGTTTTTGGAAATTGAATAATTTTTATTGGAATGATATTTGTGTTTGAATGATATCAATCAAGTTCTTTAATCTTGCATCTTGTTATATTGTTGAATTTGATGTGTTTTTTTATGAGATTTTGGGATTAAATGAATTTAGTCGAATCTAATTTTTTATATTGTTTCATTTCATGTTCTTGGTCGTTTCATCATTATCCTTGGCATTGCAACATTTTGTTTTTCATTGTGTATGAACATTGATCCATTCAACAATATGTATTGACATAGTCTTTTGCTTCAAATAATATAAAATCAATGTTCATTCATGCATCTATGTTGGGTTTTGTATTTTGGTAATAAAATTTGTTAAAGGTTTTGGCTCACATTAAAAGGTTTATTGGGTTGACATTCCAAGCTTTTTAAAAATCATGTCAAAATATATTTTGCTATTCACTCTTTGTATTTAGGGTAAAAGGACTCAACATGAGTCATTACCTTGGATATTAAAAGGAGTAGCCATTTCTTTTGATTTTAAATGAAAAACAAAGTCTTAGAAATGTCTAATTTCAATATTCAACAATCAATTGGGAGTCACATATGCAACTTAATAATTGATCATTCACTTGCTATGAAAGTATATACATGAATCATAGCACTAGTGTGTACACATATTGATGACAGACAACTAACAAAAAGCTTAAAAAGTGAATCCTAAAAGGGTTATTTGCCAAAATTTAGTCCTAAAGGACCTTCAAGTCATTAGATCCTATTCCAAGTAGATGAGCCTATGATGGTTATTGCTTGGATAGGATTAGGGTATACAATCTTCATTCATTCACTAAATATTGCAAGTGAATCTTGGATATTATAGGATAGATGAACCTTAATAAGGCATTATCCATGGACCCTTCCTAGGATTTAGGTTGGGTTCAATGAGTCCAACGTAAACCCACTGGTTATTTATTGGCATGACTTGATAGACTATTGGTCACTTGTCATGATCAAGAGTCACTAGTTGTAGACATGTCAATTCATTAGGTGTTATCAAAATGGTAATAACTGGGAATGACAAATTACCAAGCCTTAAAATGGTTTAGGATTGACCCCACATATCCATTAAAGGTTTAACTCATAGCAGTAACTTATTATCACTCATATAGATGGATCAACAATAGATTAGGCATAACAAATTACAAGAAATAAAAGATAAAAGTAGCAATGCAATTTACCTCATGTATGATGTTTTAGGGTAATAATATCTTCCATTTAGCATAACTAATATCTCATCTTAGATATTTAGAAACTAGTTAGGGTTCCTAGTGACAATAATACTAGGTGACAACTTCTCTTTTTATTTTTACCCCCATTCTCAAATTAACATTTGTTTTTATAGGTTTGCTGCAATGTCGGGTGCGATAATCATTGTTGTCACTTTTGGTTTTAACCTCCCTATGATCACGTAATATCACACCTTTTTTATTTTGACATTGAAAAGCTATGTGACATATTCCCAAACATCGAAAACATTTAATATTAAGATTACAAGGTGTTAGAGTATCCGATTTACCTCTAATATCATTGGAGACTTCTTTCTTGCCCTTAGGTGGTTCGGTTTTAACCCCCATATTTGACTTGGTTTGGGCAGCTCCCTCCTCATTCCTTTAATTTGGCCTCCATGTAAAAAAAAAAACCTAAATTTTAAACTTGTCATGAACCACCATTTCTTTTAAGTTGTTATTTCTCCTTTGTAGCCATATGCATCATGTAACTCTACAACATTTGTTATCTCACGGTTCAAACCATTTATGAATCTAGCTATGATAATTTCTCTACCCTCCGCTACATTCACCTAAATCATAACTACCTCCATCTTTTCATAGTAATCCTCTACACTTTTAGAACCTTGAGTTAGAGTTTGTATTTTCTTATCCAATTACCAATAAAAATGACTAAGAACAAATCTTTTATTTATGCTATCAAAATCCGCCCCCTTGGCCAAATAGAGCATGGTAAGAATTATAGGCATCTTCATATTCATTCTTATCAACAAACTCATCTACGGATGTGGTAGAATGTCTTTCAATCCTTTCGGTATTAGAAACCTTTTTGGATGATCCCTCTTACAAACTAGTAATTGTGGCCTCTTGTTTATCCATTTGAACCTTCACCTTGCCTAACATCACATTCATCCTCTTAAATTGTTGTTGTATGGCCTATAAAACATAAAAGGTGTTCTTCTTCTTCTTAGATGATGTTGCGCCTTTGGAAAAAATTGTCAAATCTGAAATTTTTATTAGTAAATAAAAAACAATTCTCACAAACTTATTTACGTGTTTACACTCAAGGATGACACTCTACTTATGTTCCACTCAAAATCTAGCTTTTCACGATGATAGTCTCATATTTTTTACCTTTTACCTTTCTTGATCGCCTATTGAGTTCTTTAAGGAACTAAACAAAAATAATAAAAAACTTCTACAACAACTACTACTATTATTATCGAGGGCTTAAACACTTAGTATAACAATTATGTTTAGATTTCTAAAACAATTTTTTTACTCAAAAAAATAGAAACCAAATCTTTTTTTATTATTGAACATCATTAATAATAATCAGTTAGAGATTTTTTAAATAAGTGTTTTGGATGCTTTCATATTCATTTATCTACTTTAAATGTTGTTGAATATCTTTACTTTTTTTTTACAATTATGTTTATGTAATTTAGCATATTTATTGAAAAAAAAAATACACATGCAAAGTACAATACTAAGTCAATGAATTTCAAAAACAAATTATATTAATTGTCAAAGAAATTTCATATACTAAAAAAATAAAAAAATATTAAAATTATAGAACCACAATTAAAAAAAACTGCACACAAACATATAACATTTAATTTTAATTCGATGAACACAAAAAACTTAATTTAGCATGTTTATTATAGAAACAATGCACACACACAACAACAATAATAATTAAAAACAACATAATGCAAATAGTGCACAAAAGTAATCAATTAAACCATAAATAAAATTCAATTTAAGAAGATAAGACTTACCCTTGAAGAGATTGAGAGGGGGCGGTATGTGGTGGCGAGAGAGAGAGACGATGGGTGATGAGAGTGAGTCGACAATGTGAGAAAGGGGTTGGGCGGCGGGTGTGAGAGAGAGAAGGGCGGTGATGTTTTTTTGGGACTTTTACAACAAAGATGAATAGAATAGGAACAAAAAGATTGGGTTATAACCTAGAATCACCAATATAATTTTTGTTGGAGATTATGTTGGCATTTTAACAAGTCGACATATGTCAATAGAATCATCAATGTAAATTTAATTATTTTTAATTATACCAATAATTATGTCATTATTTTTTAAACCTACTGGAATTTTTTTGGTGAAATCATGTTTATCAGTAATTCCATCCATAATTCCTAAACCTACTAAGACTTTTCGATGAAATTGCACATCCATCAACGATTATGTCGTTAATTCCTAGACCTAAGGGAATTTCATGATGAAATTGCACATTCATCGGCAATTCCATTGCTAATTCCTAAACCTAGAATTTGTTTGATAAAATTGCACCTCCATCGACAATTCCATTGTCATTTTTTATAATTTTTTGTTTTGGCTTGTTATAATCCCCTAGCCGACCTAAGTACGTTACAACAACAAGAAGCATTTTAAAGCTAATGATTGCCAATATTAAACACACAACCACAACAACTGTAAAAAATATAATGCATTATAAAGTTGCAAAAAATTGTGTTACACAATAATTGTTTTGCATCTAAATCAATGCAACACCCTTTAATCATAATCCTC
>Ga0307518_10003494_pt1 | contig 11327 bp, 6 predicted proteins | sample 25_EM_MG_FD_203889 | JGI IMG/M metagenome (GOLD analysis project Ga0307518, IMG submission 203889) | Populus trichocarpa ectomycorrhiza microbial communities from riparian zone in the Pacific Northwest, United States - 25_EM | ecosystem: Host-associated > Plants > Roots > Unclassified | place... | reverse complement strand
TTACAATAAAAATTTATATATATATATATATATATATATATATATATATATATATATATATATATATATATCTCGAATAGTGTAACCTCGAAAATAAAATAAAAAAACACTAAAAAAGTTAAGTTATTTCGTCTTAAAAAATATTTAAAAAATGGTGAACGTTACACAGTTGAAAATAGCTCAACCTTCATTCTAAATATTTTGTAAAATTGTGAACGTTACAGTACAGTTGAAAGTAGCGTTGCCTTCAAAGATAATATTAACTCATGATTCTTTGATGGACACATCTTTTACAAGAAGGCTATAGGAATATTGCTCGGCTGAGCAATGTGGAAATTAACCATTTGTGAAAACAATACTAAATCAAGGAAGGAAGTTTAGAATCATGCAATTAATCTACTAAATCAAGGAAGAAAGTTTAGAATCATGCAATTAATCTAACTTGCAATAGATTCTCAATGATTAATTAGCGAAATAATGATTGTGATGGTGATATTATTAGTAGGAAAAATAATATTTAAATGAAACATATTTTTTAATATTCGATAAATAATGGAAAAAAAAATACAATGGTAATAAGGCCTTGATGGAGCAGTGGTGATGGTTGTTGTAAAGGTAAATGCGGTGGACGGTATATGAGAAAATGAGAGGGTGGCAGCTATTGAAATGGTTGAAAAATAATTCACTTATAAAAATATGAGTTGATTAACTTTTTATTTAATAATTGAAAGAAAATATTATTAAAGCTTGTGCTAAGTAAATAATTGTACTACCAGAAAATTATCAAATATCAATGAAAATACCAACAAAAAAATATCATCAGTAAATTAAGATGACATTTACTGACAAAACATCACGTTGTTGTTTCCATTGGGTATTCAACAATACAAAAAGTTATGTCAGTGAATATAAAGGGAATTACTGATGGAATTCAAAGAATGAAAAAAATTGAGTAGGTATTCTCTCGTTAATTTTGTCGACAAATCTGACGTGTTAATATTGCCAATGAAATTACTGATGAAAAATTATCGTCATTAATTTTCATAGATAATGTTTAAGTTATAACCTGTCACACAACCCCCCCCCCCTTTCTCCCACTCTCTCATTTCTTCTTTTTTCTTTATTTTTCTTTCTTTAGAAAATTAAACAACACCCCCCTCTTTTTGTTATAAATCAAGCTTTCATCATTACAAATTCAATCACCCCAATACATAGTCTATCAGTATCCCTGTCTTGATTTAAAATTTTTTTAAAAGATTCGCTACATCAAGTGTGCAAGCCTACCCATTTTTTATGTTAAGCTTTCATCATTACAAATTCAATCACCCCAATACATAGTCTGTCAGTATCCCTGTTTTGATTTAATTATTTTTTTTAAGATTCGCTACATTAAGTGTGCAAGCCTACCCATTTTTTATGTTAATGTTTTTGGTATTTTTGTGTAGTATATGTAGTTTATTTGTGTGTTTACTTGTTTTATAGTTTTTTTCCTATAGAAATTTGTTGTATGAATGTATGATTTGTACATGTTCGGGTTTGTTTGAGATTTTAAAAAATTATATTTGTTTGTCATTTAATGAAATTGAGTTTGATTTTGTAACTTAATTATTTTATAATGAAAGAAATAATGGGTTATTTAATGGGTACATTTCACATTTTGTCAATTTTATTGTTAAGTTGAAAGTTTCGATAAATTTGAAAGAATTTGAATTTTTAGAGAAAATTGATGATTATTAAAGGGTATCATTAAAATAGATTAAATAGGTTTAAATTCAACCGATGATAGCTAATTAATTAGGTACCGATAATTTGTTTAGTTTACATTATTAATTAATACATGTTGTCATCAATATTCTATACATGATTCATATAAGTAATGGATGATCATTCTTAGATTTATCGAGTTTCACCCGAAGGGTTACACAATATGGATTATTATAATAGGGTTGAGGGTTTTATTAATTATGCGCTATCTAATCTGAAAAATATTAGTAGGGGTGGTATTATTATATATCCATATAAGAGGTGTAAAAATAAAAAGCTCTTTAATGTAAATGTTGTTACGGTGCATCTTCTATATATAAAAAAAAAAGGTTCATGAAAAAATACTTATGTTGGTTTACACATGAAAAACCCTATGTTCCTTACGAGACCATGGTAGAAAGGATGGTTGGATCAACTTCTACTTCTAGTAACGTGTGTGAAGTTGTAGATGATAATAGTAATCCTTATAAGAGTATAGTGATGGATTTAATGAGAATTGATTTGGGTTATGTAGGTAAATGTTCAAGTGTAGATGAAGAACCAAATATAGACGCAATTTAGTTTCTTGAACTTTTCAAAGATTTTGACAAACTATTTTGTGATGGGTGCATAAATCATAGTAAATTATTGTTTGTTACACATGTGTTCACCATCAGGTTGGATCATTGGCTGAGTGAAGCCGGTTGTGATAGATACATTAAATGGGCAAAAAGCATTTTACCTGAAAGGAATAAGCTGAAAAGGAACTTTTATATTGCTAAATTCATGATGAAACTCTTTGGCCTGAGATACTAAAAAATTGACATATGTCTAAATTTCTGCATGTTGTACAACCATGAAATTATAGATTTTACCAAGTGTAGAACTTGTAGGCATGCTCAATATAAACCTAAAACTGGTAGGGAAGGACTTTTTTCACATATAGAAAACAGAGATACTTCCTAATTACTCCTAGGTTGCAAAGGTTATTTATGTCTCTAAATATAATTATTGAGCACATGACATAATATCATTCATATTATGTGATGGATGGAGTCATGGTGAACCCTTTCAATGGTGAAGCTTGAAAGTAGTTCAATAGGGTGCATCCTTAATTTTTAATCGAAACATGGAATGTACATCTTGGTTTATATATAAATGGATTCAATCCATTTGGATCATTTATTGCACCTTATTTTTGTTGGCTAGTGACACATATGGCTTACAACTTATCATCGAAGATGTGTGTGAGGCTAGAGTCATGTATAATCTAGATGTCATGTATACCAAAAAGAACGTGTTTGAAAATATTTTTAACACGGTGATTGACGTGAAAGGGAAGACAAAGGACAACATGGAGATTAGAATGAATATACATTTATTTTGTCACCATAAGAATATGGATTTAGTTTATAATAAGACACGAGTTGTAAAGCCCAAAGTCAGTTTCGCCTTAGACTTTCTTGTCTACTAATAGCTTAAAAGTTTGTGTTTTCCTTATGGATATGTTTCGAACATATCTAGATTGGTGAATTTGAAGGATGTAAGATTGTATTAAAAAAAAAAGAGTCATGACTATCATGTGTTTATATAAACTCATTCCATTTACTTACAGGGATTTATTGCCAAAAAGGATATAAGATGCATTCAAGGAAATCAGTCACTTTTTCAAAGATATATGCTCTCACAAGTTGCATATTAAACATATGGAGAAGCTTGAAATGAATATCGTCTTTAAATTTGAGATGATATTCCTTTCATTCTTCATCAACTCAATAGAGCATCTACCTTTATATTTACCATTTAAGGAAAAAGTTAGAGGTTTAGTCCAATATAGATTAATGTATCCATTTGAGAGGTTAAAGATTATATATCCATCCTAAGTAAATTTCTATTGTCTTTTTTTTAATAAAACATTCATTTATTCAATATTTGTTTAATTCCATATAGATACTTATTCAACCTTAAAAAAAAAAGTTAAAAACAAGATGTATGTTGATGCTTTGATATGTAAGGCTTATATTTGTTGAACAGATTTCAACATTTATCTCTTAATATTTTGAATCTCACTTAAGAACAAGAATAAACCATGTTCCAAGATATTATGATGGTGGGGGAAGTTCCTTCATGTGAGAATTTGTTAATATTTCCTCATCCTGAACGACATTTATCAAAAAAAGCAGTGAGAGGAAGATACTTGACAGAAATCAAATTTAGACATGTACATAATTATGTGTTATTTAACTACGATGGATTGAGATCTTTTAATAAGTACAATATTAAAATGTTGCTATTTTTAAATAATTTTTTTTATACTTTCATATAAACTGATAGATTAAGTAATTCCTAGTAGGCAACATCATTAATTTTTACTATCCTAGTATTAACATGTTGTGATTTTACTGTATTTGCATGTTAGATAGATAAGGAATACAAAAACATTAAGAAAAAAGAAATTGTTTAATACAATGAAAATATCGATAAAATATCAAATACCAATGGAATTACCGAGGACCATAATCCCTCGGAGAGTTCTAAAAAGTTGGAAAAGATTACAGGACTTTGCCATTGTTTTTTATCGATGGAATTACCAACAGACTTATTCCCTCAAAGAAATCTAAAGATTTGACAAAAAAAATTCAAGACTTTGCCATTGTTTTTTTATCAATGGAATTACCTACAAATTTAATCCCTCAAAGAGTTCTAGAGATATAGAAACAAATTACAAGACCTTGCCTCTGTTTTATACCAATGGATTAAGTCTATTTGAGAGTTTCATAGTTTTGGGGAAAAATTACAGGACTTTGCCACTAAAATCTCAAATCATCGGTGGAATTATCGACTAAACAAAATGTCATCAGAAAGTTTTGAGGGCTTTTGGAAAATGTTATGGGTTCTCGAGCTCCCCCCCCCCCCTTTTGAGTTAGATTATATCCGTGTTCATTTTTTAAAAAAGAAATTAACCATTTTCTTCAATGAGTTGAAGTTTTGAGGTACCTGTAACAGCTCATGATTCACACGCGCCTACACTATTTTGGTTGCCTCGAATAGGTTCTTAGTTATTCTTGTATTGTTTAGTCATCCCCAACCATATTAAAGGTTGATTTTTAAACAGACATAATCTTTTGGATTTTTTAAACGTTTGAGATAAATTGTTAATTGTGATAGATTGATAATTTGTTATGGATGATGGCGAAAATCTAATAGAGAAAATTGTTATTTTGGATAGGTTAGGGTTAATTGTTGATTGGTGGTGAAAATTAAATTAGGAGATTATTATTATTTGAAATTTTTAATTTTGATAATATTATTTTTGGTATAACTCTTGAATTAATTGAGATTTGTTTTACGGGAATTGAAATATTGTTATGCTTATTGTTAATAACTCTATTGGTTGGGATGAAAAATTTAAATTGAAGATAACAATTATTATCTTGATAATTGGTTTGTAAAAAAAAAGTGTGAATTTATTATGCCTATAGATAATTAATGATGAGAATTAGATTTATTTTGGTTTTGATAAGAAAATGATTTTGTGTTCATACATGCTGCCATGAAAAGGGGAGGAAATTCTCAATTGTCAATTTTAGGGTTCTAAGGCAAATTTGAGGGAAAATGACTATTTTGATGTTAATATCATCAACTATCATGAATTAAGTACTAAATAGAGTAAAATTATGAAGGTTATTCACAGAAAAATATTGGGTAAATGATAGAATTTCTTCTTCTAAATACATACATAAATTTAATAATAGTCATAAATAGAATTAATTGGTTTGCAACATGAGTTGTTGATACGTATTTTACAGGTTTTAAAATTTGAAATAGACTCTCATATAGGGGAGGTGCTGCCAAGATTTTTTTAAAATAAGATATTATAAGACCCAAACTTTTAGCCTAAACTAAAGTCTAAGACAGCCCAAACCCAACCTAAGTAAACCTAGGTATATAATGAAAAGCTGTAAGAGAATTTTTTTTCTCTCTTTTTTTTTTCTTATGGTTGTAATGACCTTTCCCTCATAAATCAAGGATTTTAGTTTTTTATCTTGATTTTTTGGTTCAAGAAAGGTGGAAGTAACAAGTAAGTGTTTCCCTTCTATATTTTTATTTTTTATTTTTAGGTTGTTTATGGAAAAATCAATGAAAAAGTTAGGGTTTTGTTAAGATTTTGATGATTATTTGATCTTGGAGTTATAATTGATGTAATAGGGTGTTAAATGGCATAAAACGAACTATTAGGATGTCAGGAATGTTAGGTTTTGGTGAACAAGCCATCTATTTTTTTATTTGGGTTCTATAGATTGTAGACTGGTAGGTCGGGATTCTAGAAATCCCGACCAACCGATTCACTTGTTGCAACCAGACGACCGGTTTACCCTACAGTGAGGGTTAATCAGGTCTGTTAGGTTCGATCAGTTTGTGTTATGTTCAGAACCGATCAGGTGAATCAGTTTGGTTTTATAATTACAATTTGGTCTCTAAGTTTAGAGTTTTAATCTTTGATGTTAGTTTTGTTTTGAGTTGTTTTTTAGTGTTTTACATATCCATTATAGGTTCTACTAACATTTCTCCTAACGATCTTCAGTAGTCTTCGGTTTTGCATCCGTTTGCCTTTTGTTTTTGTTTTCCGGGTGAGTGGGATAATCTTTAATATGCATGAAATATAAATAATATATGTATGTTGATATTAGGATGAGCACAATTGATTATTTCTTGAATACACACATACACACACATATATGTTGCTTTATTTCCGAGTGCTCATTTATTTCTTGAATACACACACACACACACACACATGTTGCTTTATTTCCGAGTACTCATTCATTCTTAATTTTTCACTCGTATTCTTTTGAATCAAATTATATTCGATATGACTTTCATTTGTTTTGGATATTCATGTGAGTAACTATTATGCATTGATATCAATATATTTGTCAGAAACTCTATGCTAAGAAGAGTTATTAGTATTTGTGCACATTGTATTTATATACCTAGCTAGTGAGAGAAGTTTTAAACTATTATTGATTTTATTTCTTTAAACAATATCATATTTGGAAGATAATGAGATGATGCATGATTTTATATAGTTTTGGTTCTATGATATGTATGTTCTAAGGCTTAGCGAAAGAAGGGTGTCCCTGTGGCACCACTCTTGTGTTGCTAGTCACAAACCCGGAGTTCAGGTGAAGTTAACATCATGCAATGATGTTAGCATCCTTCAGGTTGGAATGTGAGGTGATTATGAACTAGTATAAGTCTAAGATGAATGAAAAGGCAGCAAATTATCAACCAATGACGTGGAAGGAGTTTTATGAGATGTTTTTTTAGTGCTTTTTGCCTGAAAGCTTGAGGGATGCCAGAGCATATGAGTTTGACAAGTTGGTTCAAGGTGATTTAACTATGAGGTGGAGTTCACGCGACTGTCCAAATATGTTGAGTATTTGGTACAAACTAAAAAAAGAAAGATCAAGAGGTTTGTTCAAGGTCTTAATAGCTACTTGTTCAAAGCTATTGAGGATCACGAGTTTAAGATATACTCAGCTATAGTGGATTTTACCCGAGCTATTGAGGCATGAGAGTTAGAGGATGAATTGTCACTTGATTTGGCCAAGAAGCCCAAAGTGGTGAGTTAGTTCTCTTTTCAGTAGCGGTCTAATACAAGTCCTAATAGAGGACAGGGAGTCGACAAGGCTAATTTAGACAGTCGACGTGTTTCTTGCCAAAGTCTATTTTTAGAGGAGCCAATAAACATAGTATGGGTGGAGGTGGTCAGACTCAGAGTCGGGATACTATTCAATCAACACCATAGGGTTCAAAGGGGAGGCCGTTATGTCAATCCTGAGGATCTAGGCATACAAGAGCTTGTTTTGGTTATGGACAAATTGATCACTTATTGAGGGATTGTCCGAACAGACATTTGTCCATACCCAGTGCATTTGTATCGGTTGCATCTCCTACTCGGACTTAGTCTACTAGTCATTCTATGTTTAAGAGTGGTTGTGGAGCCGGTGAGCACGACCAACGAAGTTGTGGAGCAAGTGGTAGAGGTTTTGTGCCATCAGGTTAAAGATAGGCGATAGTTTTTGCCTTTACTCAGCAGGATGCTCAGGCATCCAACATCGTTGTCTTAGGTACACTACAACAACCAATTATATAAACCCAAATTATATGGTATAAATTCATAGCTACCAAATTTTATATATATATATATATATATATATATATATATATATTATTTTACTGAAATTTCGGCAAGTTATCAACTCAAAGATTTCTCAACCTATAACATCAATCAAATTCCCATCCCATCATATGGACTTCCAAAACACAAGCATATAACAATATCTCATTTATATTGCTATAGAACAATTAGTTAAAGCTAAATAATTCATAGCATGCATCGTTTGCTTCTTCTTTTTTTAATAGTTGTGCTCAAAATATGTAAACAACCAACCATACATCTATTCTAAAAATAACAACATCATAACTTACATCATATATAAGTCAATAAGTTAAACATTACAATTCCTAAACATAAATGTGTATTACAATAAAATATTAGTTCTATCAATTACATCAATTTCTTAACGAAATATTTATCCATGCATCTACTTTCTGGTTCGAGGGTGTGAAGTGCCTAAAAAACCATGACCACATTTAAACATGATTAAAAAATTACACATTTCGACAAATAATTAATTTAGGAATAATTATGCATGTACGTTGAAGGAATTCTCGCCTCATTGAATGAATTATCTTATCCTTAATAGTTTAATAATTTCATAAATTCTCTTCCAGATAAAAAGATATAATTTACAAAAACAAATACCAAGAGTGTCTCTAATAGAACCCACATATTTAACTTCCATATAAATTAATTAAGCTCACTATTTATCTATTACACCGATTAATTATCTCATTAACCCGAAAGTTTATTCTCTGAACATGTTTATTCATCAAAACAATATTTCCAGTAACCAGGAAATAATCTCATCGACTCACCCATTCAAAAAAGTATTATTACCAGTAACCAGAAAATTATTTTATCTACTTGTTCATTCAACAGAGCATTATTCCCAGTAACCAGGATTAAACAGGACATTATTTCCAGTAACCAGAAAATTATTTTATCTACTTGCCCATTCAATATGGCATTATTTCTTGTAACCAGGATTCAACAGGGCATTATTCCCAGTAATCCAAGAAATAATCCCCTCGACCCGCCTATTCAACATGACATTATTTCTAGTAACCAGAAAATAATCTCCTCGCCTCGCCCATTCAACAGGGCATTATTTTATCTCTCCCTCTTTTTTTTTCTTTTAATCTTTATACCAAAAATCACAATCTACAAATATTTCTTCTACTATCAGTTAAAATAAGCTATTTAATTATTTCAAGGTGTCGAACACCTACCTGGTGTCTATATGCGTGAAGAGGTCTCTTGTTGCTGATTAGGTCTCACGGCCTCCTCTGTACCAACACAATTTACTACGTTATTTTTCATTTATTTGTACTCGTAAAATTCTAATACCAATGACATATTTATTAATTATACTCAACACCTTTAATTAAGCTTAATTGAATCATTCATTTATTTCTTTACTTATATAAGTCATTATTCAATTTAACCTATCAACATCAATTATCTTCAATAGGGCAAGATCTCTCAATAATATTATCAAAACTTAATTTTTTTTTCTAATTTTCTTCTTTTAACCGAAATTAACCTAAGGAAGAAAGTAAAGATTTTTCTTTTTTTTTCTTTTCTCTTTGAAGAATTCTTACTCCTTTCATAATAATAACACTTATAAACCTATTTCTTCCCACATTTTCCAAAAAATTGTATTAAAACCTCAAATCCCCTAATTATTTCCTCTTTTGGCCAAAAGTTCAATAAAAAAGGGGAGGAAATAATTTTTGTTTCTTTTATTTAAAATTAAACACTTACCCAATCTTAATACATGCATTCTAACATGGTTCAATCATAATTTGCATCATTCACATAAACTATAACATAAACCCATAATTTCACATAATCACAATTCTACATAATCCTTCATCAAACATAAAATTAGAGGAATAAATCATTTGGAGCATGTTATTTACCTCACTTTGATAAGGATTTAAGGAAAGAATGTAAGAAAAAAATCAAGTTTCCTTCTCCTCCCTCTTCAAACCCCAGCTTGAATTTCTTCTTCCAAATCACTCACCACCTTAAAATCACCCCCTCTTGGTGTTTAACTAAGTTAATCACTCTAATTACTCATTTTAATTAGTGAAATTAACAAGAATTTGTGTAGACAAATCACACAATTTCTCCCCCTCTCTTGGTTTCAAACTCTCGGCTAAAAGAGAGAGAAATTGGAGCATTTATAGTCTAGGTTTTATTTATTTACACATTGGCCCTCATTACTTCTTATTTCTATTTTTGCCACTTAATTCTTCTTTTTACTTCATTACACCACAACACCTTACCTTTTATTCAATTGTGTCCATTTAAAATACCTGAAATCCTTTTATTTAATCTATTCGGTATTTTATTTTGTTCAGATTATAATTTATCGGGTTTTCACAAACACTCTTTATATGTTTTTTTCAAAACTAGACTTTTGTTTGACATGTGAGCAACTCTCTCTTTCGTGTCATCATATTTTGCTTTGAGGTTTAGTAAACAACCTAATTTGTTAAAGAGTCCCTTGTATGTGGCTACCCCCATCATATAAGGTTATGTTTAGGGAATATATGTGTATTGATTGTAAGGTTGAGGTGCAATGTAGAAAGCTTTTGGGTGATTTCATGATTTTAGAAATAGTAGGCTTTAATGTGATACTAGGTATGGATTGGTATTCTAGGCACCATGCCTTAATTGATTATTAGTATAAGATAGTAGTTTTCAAGCCTGATGAAAAGACATAATTTGTTTTACATGAAGATGGGTTATCATCTTCATCGAGTATTCTCTTGGCCATCACGAGAAAGATGGTATGGAAGGGTGTATAAGGCTTTTTTGCTTATGTGCAGGATGTGAGTATGGAGGTTCCAGAGATGGAACAAGTTTTGATAGTTAGGAGTTCATTGATGTTTTTTTCGATGACTTACCTGGACTATCTCCTGATAAGGAGATAGAATTCTATATTGATTTAGTTTCGGGAACGAAACCAATTTTGATGGCACCTTATAAGATAGTGCCAGCAGAATTAAAGAAGTTAAATGAACATATTCAAGATTTCTTGGATAAGGTGTTTATCCGTATAAGTGTGTCTCTATGGGGAGCACCTGTTTTATTTGTAAAGAAGAATGATGGGTCGATAAAGATGTGTATAGACTATAGGTAGTTGAAAAAGGTCATTATTAAGAATAGATGACCTTTTTTATCAGTTATAAGGAGCTCAATGTTTCTCAATGATCGATTTGTGATCGGGGTATTACCAGTTGAGAATTAGAAAGAAGGATATTCCTAAAACTGCTTTTAAGACTCGTCATAGGTATTATGAGTTTCTAGTGTTGTCTTTTGGGTTAACGAATGAACCAGTAACCTTTATGGACATGATGAACAAGGTTTTTAGGTCTTTTATTGA
>Ga0307518_10003493_pt1 | contig 11329 bp, 3 predicted proteins | sample 25_EM_MG_FD_203889 | JGI IMG/M metagenome (GOLD analysis project Ga0307518, IMG submission 203889) | Populus trichocarpa ectomycorrhiza microbial communities from riparian zone in the Pacific Northwest, United States - 25_EM | ecosystem: Host-associated > Plants > Roots > Unclassified | place... | reverse complement strand
TTACAGGACTTCGATCAAGAGGATCAGTACCTTCCCAGTATGAATCACTGTAGGCAATGATGGTGAGTGGCCTGGGAGAAAATGCTAAACCGTGAGACATTATGCCTTTGATTTAATGTAAAATACGCACGTTTGACATCCAAGGTGGATCATCTTGGACAGTCCTTCTGTTTGGTTTGGTAGAGCAAGGTGGTGTAGTTGGATTGCAATCTTACATTTTTGCCCATACCAATAAGTCATGAGCATATCTATACTGATGAAGAATGAGACTATCTCCATCTTTTTGCACCTGGATTGTACCCAAAATATAATTCAAAGAGCCAAGATCTTTAATGCAAAACTTTTATCCAAGAGTACTGATAAGAGAAAAGGCGTACTGGGAGTTAGTTCCAGTAATAATGATATCATCTACGTATTCCAGAATATATATGAGGTGGCCATTGTCTCTCTGATTAAATATAGAAGAATCTGTTGTGCTCATTTTGAATTGAAGATGATGGAGAAACTGTGAAAAACAAGAGTACTACCATGGCCTTGATATGCTTGTTCGAGCCCATTAAGAGAGATATTTGAAGCTTTGTAAACATAGTGAGATTTGGATGGAACATCATAACCTGCAGGTGGTTGAGTCAACATGGCCATGGAGAAAATCATTTGAGACATCTAATTGATAAATGTTCCATTTATGATGATGTGCAAGCACTCGAAGCATACCAATGAAAGCATGCTTAGCAACTGGGATGAAGGTTTCATGAAAATCCAAGAGACCGTTGCAGATCATTTACCCCAACTAGCTAGTAACCGAGACCGTTGCAGGCATGCGTGTAATATATAAATAGAACATGATAAATAAAAAAATATGGACCTCCATTTATTAGAGGTACGTCTCAGTGGAAATTGGTACAAAGAATTGAAAATTAAATCTCTACCAAACATGGAAGTGGATATGAAATTTGGAGTGTAACTCTTCAACAATCCCAGCATCCTATCCCCCGACTCAAGTGTTGTACAAACCAAAATAATAATTTATACTCTATTGAAACAAAATTTCATTTGTTTGAAATAAGAAGAAAAAAATATATTTCTTCAATCTAAAATCTATTTTTTTATTTATTTAGCAAAAACATATTTTTAAATTACGAGCACTATTTTCTAAACAAAAACACATCATGATATTAAAAATAAATTTTAAAACAATATATTAAAATAAAGTCATGGTATTCCGTATATGATTGAAGATAAAAAAAAATTGATAAATATGATAAAATTATATTAAAAAAAAATTTAAGAGTTTTTTTGAAAAATAAATTTTATTTCAATGGAATATTAGTGAGCTTTTTCTCATGTTAGGCATGTAATAGTTGGAAGAAAAAAATGTTAACATTCTCATAAAAACCTATGATATTATTTGAGAAATTTGACAAAATTTAATAATAATTCAAATTTAATGTTTCAAAAAAATTCTAGTGCATTTAAATGTATATCAAAAAAAAATACAAATGGGCCACGACTTAGTGCCTGACCCAATAGATAGAGGGCCACACATGTTCGGGCCTAAAAGGCTAGGCCCACGCCGGTGGCCCTCTTTTTCTTTCTTTTTTAAAAGATGAACGACATGTCATCTATCTTTTTTTTTTTAAAGAAAAATTAGATGACGTGTCATTTGTTTGCCCAAATTCTGACCAACAGAGAGGTATCTGAAAAATCAAGGTAGGGTTTTTTGGCTTCAAAAACCTATTTTTAACCTATTTTGATCAAAAATACCAAATAAACATCCTTAGCACTTCAATAAATTAATATCTCAACTCAAAACCCCTTTAAATTGGTCTAAAAATACAAAATCACACTGAGAAAAAAATTCTCTCTCTATCTCAATCTACTTTTTTCAAGTAAGATGAAAGTCTAAAAACACCGCAATGAGATTTCTTTTGTCGAATGAAACTTGTTGATACTTAGATTGACCTTTTTAATTACTAGAATATAGCCAACCAGCGACTTTCTTTCTTTTTTGTTATTTTTCGATGAGTTTTTCTCTTCTCTCTTAGACTTAGGGACTGAAAAACAAAAATAAAATGTTGGACCAAAATTAAAATTACAAAAACTAAATGGACTATAAAGAAAGAAAGAAAAAAGTATGTGGACTAAAAAAAATATTTCACGTGAATTTAAGATTTGTCATGCAATTTCTTTTTCTTTTATATATTAGTCCTTTTTTGTTGAATTTTTTCCTTCCCTAACGATTCATAAAAAAACTGATCATTAAATTAAAAAAAAAAGAATGCAATTGAAAAGAAAAAATATTTATAAGTACTGTAAATTTTTACAGTAAAAGAACTAGGCATTTTATTATGTTTTATAATTGTAATGTGATATTGAGATTTTTGTGAAGACATGAAATTGTGCAAATCAAATATTTCGAATAATATTTGTTTTTAGGTTGAACAATAATATTTATTTTCTAGAGCAAAAATTATCGTCTTTACTTTTTAACACAGGCCACTCAAAAGAATTCATTTTTTTATTATTTTACTTTTGTTATCTTGCTTACAAGTGGAAGATACGCATTCTTTTGCAGTTAAATCACCATTTACGCTTTGTTTGGTAGTAAGAAATTTGTTTCTTTGGAAACACTTTTCTCACTTTCCGATTGTTTGATAACTCCTGGAAAATAAGTCAATGAAAAGAGTTGTTCAGTCAAAGAAAAATATAAGGTTTAAGAGAGAAAAGTGTTCTTCCAAGCTCAATTTTACGCCCAAATAGAGGTTTGTAAAATTTAAAATTAAAATTAAAATTAAATTTTTTTAGATAAGGTGATGTTAAAAATAAATTTAAAAAAAATATTATTATAATATATTTCTGAGTAAAAATTATTTTAAAAAGTAATCGCTATTACATTTCTAAAAACTCATTTAAACCTTTTTTTTAAATAAATCTATTTTATAATTTATGATGTTGTTGTTATTATTTTTATTATTATTTATGTTTACATATTGCTAGTTTAAACTATTTTGAAGTTTCTTGTTCAGTGAAAAATCTTTTTTAATTCCATGCTACTTCTCACTCTCATTTTTATTTTTTTATTTCTCCACATATTTAACTTTCAATATGAATTATAAAACAAACTAAAATAATTTCATTTTAATTATGAATATTACATTTATATTTTAATTTCGAGGTATGGAAAACACTTTTCGTTTTTCATGTCACAGGTCAATTTTTATAATTAATTCTTTAATGTACATCAAATACAAGTATTATGAAATATTTTTCAACTTGTTTTTTATTGCACAACCAACTACGATAAAGTAATTCGTTTTTTCAAATTTTATTTTCTAATGAATAAATGAGTCCCGTGAATGAAGTTAATAATTTAGAAATTCTATTATTTTAAAAAATCTAATAACTCAAAAATATTATTTTCTAGCTTATTTACATTACACAACCAAACATTAAAATATGATTTTTCATCTCATTTTTCACTTATAATTAAACATCTAAAAATAAATTATTTTAAAAAAAATCATTTTCCTTGAAATTTGGAATTCATTTTTCAGCAAACAAGCAAAACAAAATCTTTAATTTTGGTGGGGCAATATAAATCAATAAACTCTCCATAATTAGCCAGCCTTCGTTTTCTTTTCTCATGGAATTTTTTTCTTCTTTTCCCATTTCTAAAACAAAATAATTAAAATCTCAACTTACTCTAGAAACCGAAAGATCTTTTATATATATATAAAAAAAAAAAAAAAAAACTGTAGTTGAAATGAAAATGGGCCTCACTGTCTGAAAATATAACCGATCATGCTCCTGTGTTCTCTTTTTTATCCTTTGTTCTTGTTGTTGGCTTTAGAAATCTTTGGGCGTTACTCTGTACCATTACCTTCATTAATGGTTCATATGTTATGAAATATTTAACATAAACCTTTTATTTTCTAGTTTACTTCTTCGTACCAAAGAGGGAATGATGATGGCAACGAAGTCCAGTATGGAAGACAGAAATTAACAGAAAAAAAGCTTCATAAAATGCATGTTCTAGGAAATATTTAAATCCCAAGAAAATTAAGCAACAAGAAGAGAGTCTGGGGGGTAGAATTAAAGGTGATTTTGAGACTAGAGAGTGAATAGAGATCTAGAGAGCTTCACCAGTCTAGCTATCTATATATATATATATATATATGTATCTAGCTAGCTCTCTTTCGCAGTCAATACGAGGGAGAGCAGGCAATGCAAGCAAGCAAGAGAATAGCTGAGGAAGCACCATCTTCTTCAAGACTGGAGCTGCTTCTTTTGAACTTGCAAGTTTTTCCTTTGTTGCATTGAATCTGCTTCTTCATATGCTGTTGGTGCTGATTGTATTGTTGATAGTTGTAATTCTCCCTCCCCTTGTTCTGTTGTTCTTGTGGTTGCTGCTGCCTCTTCTTCATGACTCGACTTCTTTGCTTACGATCTTCTTCTTCTCAGACCTTGATAGAGGAAACTCAGTTGTCACTACGACTAACAAGTTGTAGAAGAGAGTGAGAGAAAGAAGTCTGTGCAAGGGGAACAGGCACGCATGCCCTCATTTTATAGCCCATAGCTATACCAATATGCCCTTGATTTCCTTCCATAATCACCTTATAGGACTAATATTTGTGGGACCTTGGGAGCTGGGATCTCCAGGTCCCACGCCCACCCCCACATGTTTTAGAAAGAAAGAAATTTTATACTCCCTGAACATGTGTTTTGTATATCCGGTGAGATAAATTGCATGGTGGGGTTGTGGCCTTTTGTGTTTCTTTTTCTTTCTTTTTTTTCTTTTTTTTTTTTTTGCCACAAATGCTGTCTAGCTAGAATATATGATATACATGCATGTACTTTATAATCAATCCAATGTTACAAAGGACGGTCCAACATCAAATTAATGATCTTCTACTGTATCTAAGTCAACACCTTTAGTTCTATTATAGTTATCAATTAAAAATAATCAATTGCTTGAAGCAAAATTAAATAGCAAGTCTTGCTTTGAATTACTTGAAATCTCCCATTTAATAAAAATGATAAGTATGAAGATAATTAGTAATTAGCTAGTAATTCAGGTGGAGATGAAGGGAGTAAAATACTCTAAAATTGATGGGTAATAAACTCAAATTTAACAAGTTTGAAAACTTTAAAGATTCAAAAACTCATGGTCTCAAGCAACATTCATGGACCTAATGTCATGGGCATGATCAAGGAAAGAGCTCAGCTTTCTTGGGCACGACCAAGGAAAAAGTTTATCTCCCTTAAGCTCAGCTATATTTTATATCATATTCTTCTTCCACCTCTATGTGTATACAAAAATCTCTCAATGACCTATTATTTTTCATTGTATTAATGTAATTCAACCCTTTCTCTCCACTAAAGGACAAGACTTATGGGCTATAAATATCTCGTGAATCTTTTAAGCTCCAAGTTCATAATCTTTTTATTCTTAATATTTTTATCATACATATTTTAAGAGTCTATCTCTCTAAAATATCATTGCACTCTCTCTCTAAAAAGATACTTATTTAAGCATCTGACAGTCCCTAAATCTATAAATAAAGACCTTTTATAGGTATCAGCCACTAAGCACCAGGTACAAGCTACTAGGCACCAGGTACAAGCTACTAGTCATTTTAGCTAAGGAAAATGAATCAGATTGTTATAGCCAAGAGATTAACCGATTATCCAACACATAAATCTTGCTCTTAAGCTACTTGTATATTTTGGGACATCATTAGTGGTGTCGTCTATAAAAAAACTGATCAAAAAGCCATTGGTTTCTTCCTAAAACTTGTTTTTGGGATTTTCAAGTTATTCCATTACACATAACTAAAACTCACCTAGGCCAGGATGCGAGACAAGTCTACTTGTTATTGTAGACAATCATACCCAACTAGATCTTCAACAACTCATTAGTCAAGTGTGACTCTTTACTCAGATCGTGTTGGCAACCTGAGGGCAAAATTAGACCTTGTCACCCTAACAAGTCTTAACACTTTCAGTAACACAAAATGCTTTAGTGTCACAGCCATCGGCCGCACCAGGCACTCATAGACAATTACACTACATAGAGTAGACTAGGCAGAATGACATTTATAAAAGTCCCTCAAAGGGCCACTCACACCATTATAATACCCATGTACAGAGCCAGTACTTCGAACGTATTCCCCCTAACTATTGTGGGATGGACACCAATTACCGTAACCGTCGTTCCATGTCAAACTCTATGAGCTCCTAAGAGCCTAACAGATAAGAGAATGTATGTACATGAGCATACCTAGGAGAATGTTTATATCTTTTATTAGTGGAGGGGTTTTCCCTTGTCCAAATAATTATTGAACGCTCGACTCTTTAAGAACTATATTTCTATAAAAATGAGTCTGGACAACTATAATGGCTTGGTCGACCCGAGAAAACATGTATAGAATGTGCGCAATAGCTTAAAATTGGTCATCCAAAACAGTGAATCAGTATGCAAAATACTTCATACAACCTTCATAAGGCTGCGCGTGCTTGGTATAACAACTTGGAACCAGACTCTATTGAAGGACTCAGAGATCTCTACATTAAGCTGGCGGTGCATTTCAGTACAAGCATACCTATCAATAAAAGCTCTACGGAGCTATTTGGTGTTACCCAGCCAGAGGATGAGTTTACACGGGCATATTTAAAAAGGTTCAATGAGGAGATGCTCAAGGTGGAAGAGTTGCTTGAGCAAGTAGCCTTAGAGGCCTTGATAAGAGGGGTAAGGGAACATTTCTTCTAGAAAAAACTTTATATCTTATTGGACAAAAACTTGCTCAAGGTAAAGCAAGTCATAGAAAATCACATACAGGTGGAAAAGGTCAGTTTGCTACGACATAAGCCTTCTTGTTTTTACAAAGATAACCAACATAAAAGACCTTTCAAATGAAATAATAAAAGCTCAAGGAAGAGCCATGAGGGACCAACCTATAGGCATTTGGTGTATCCTAAAAATTCATTACTCCCTTGAATCAAAATAAAATCACTCATATAGGATTGGTATGAGGTCTTCCTAGTGCAATAACACCACTCTCAAATGAATGGACTTGATCTTCCTAAGGCAATAGCCCTACAACTCTCTAAGAGATTAGTATGTAGTCTCCCTAGAGCAATAGCTTTGCAATTCTCCAAGAGACTAGTATGAGGTCTTCATAGGGAAATAGCTTCACAACCCTTCAAGAGAAAGGATTTGGTCTCCTCAATACAATAACATCACTTTTCAATGGATGGACTTGGTTTTCCTAGTGCAATAACATCATTCTTCAAGGGATGGACTTGGTTTTTCTAGTGCAATGACACCACTTTCCAAGGAACCCACAGCCACGTAGAGATTTTTAAGTACAAACTCCACCCTATATGGGTTTCCTTCGGTCACTTAGAAATTTTCTAAGAATAGGCACACCCTTATTGAGTTCTTCCAACCACTTAGAAATTCTCTAAATATAGGCTCACCCTCGTTGGGTTCCCTCAAGCCACTTGAAAATTTTCTAAGTATAGGCTCCACCCTCCACGGGTTCCCCCCGGCCTCTTAGAAACATTTTCTAAGTATAGGCTCACCCTTCATAGGTTTCTTCACCTATTAAAAAACTTTTCTAAGTATTGGTTCCTCCTTGTTTTCTCTTTACATACTTAGAAATTCTTTTTCAACCATGGTGCACACCCCTACACACGAACTCGCTTGTGTATTACCTATGGTTTCAACCCCTCTTTTTTTTACAAAGAAAATTGATAAACTCGTCGTACAAGGTATTTTTACAAGTCTTTGCGTATAAATATTATAAAGACTTGGGATGCTACTGACAAACTCAAATTTAACAAGCCTAAGAACTTGAAGATCCAAAAACTCACAGTCTCACGCAACGTGCCTAGACCTAATGTCATGGGAACGGCCAAGGGAAGAGCTTAGTTTCCTTGAGTTCAACTACATTTTATATCCTACTCTCCCTGCATCTCTAGATATATAAAAAATCTTTCAGTGGCCTATCATTTTTCCATCGCATTAATGTAATTCAGCCCCTCCTCTCCACTAAAGAACAATATTTATAGGCTATAAATACCCCATAAATCCTTCAAGCTTTAGGTTCATGATTTCTTCATTCTTAATATTTTTAGCATATATATTCTCAGAGTCTATATCTCTAAAATATATTTACACTTTCTTTATCTAAAAAGATACTTACTTAAGTATCTAATAGTCTCAAATCTATATAAAAAAGATTTTTTTCAAGTACTAACCATCGATCATTTTGACCTACTAGTTACAAGCTACTAGTCATCTTGGCTGGGGGGAAATAGATCAGATTCTTAAAATTAAAATTAACCAATTATCAAATACATAAGCATTGCTTTTAAGTTACTTGGATATTTTGGGATATCATCAATAGGATATAGAGTTTATAATTCGGATCAAGAATTTGATAGAGCAAATGAGTTAAATTGGACTTAGCAATCATTAGAAGAAATGAACCTATAAATATGCATTGAGCAGAATAAGATATATAGTCGTCTAAAAAGGTCAAGTTCTACAAGCATTTTCATGATTCATTTCCAAATTATCATAGTACTAATAATTAGTTTAGCATGTATTGTTTCCATTGTAAAACAAGCTCGTATTATGATCGTTCCAGCTGGAAGTGTTCGCAATTTGGCGCATTGGATTCTCTTCGAATGCCCAATGATCATCATCTACTACATGATTAGTAGGGCAATGATTGTTCTTAGCTGCTATGGAATTTAAAGAATTAGTACATGGATTAGAAGTTGGCTCTTAATTAGAACATGCATTAAAAATATATAATTAAAAAAAGACATATCCGAGTAACTAGCTAATCATAGATCACACACAGACATATTATGTATACCCATGAAGATGAAAGCAGTGCTTGTAACTGTGTACATGAGAGGTCTGAGTGTAGTATTAGCAACTCTAAGCCCCAGGTCTCAAGCCATTGGAGCTGACCCGTATTGCAGTTTGTCGTCACTTCTGAGAGAAAGGAGTCTGCATGTGCAAAGCCATGTGATCATGTGTTAATGTTCTTGTCCTAGCTAGACCAGCCCTTTTTCACAGGGCCCAGAGGTTTCTTTTTCCCTGCTCTTCCGCTCACTCATTGTTGTTCTATAATCACAGTTATAGTACTATAGTTTAAGTTTCAATCTTACTTGGCGTTTACTCTCGTTGGCTCTTAACTGAGTTACACGACCAATGCTAATTCTTGGTCGCGAACATCTAGGTTCAGACAATTTTTTACATGGTGCATGAACTATACTTGTAACTTGTCCACTGGCGAATGTACATGGAATGAAAATGGGATTGTGTAGCAGTCCCACGATTGCATGTCTCGGCATTAATTCAGTCCCTGCAGGCATAGAAAGAAAATGGCAATCTAGCAAAACACTTCTTTTTGTTGATTTGTTTGACTCAAAGCACGGAAATCAATTGATTTGTTAAGGGTGAATGTTCAGTTTTCCATATTGTCACTGCCCCCAAGCCAGCCTTCTAAGTAGTTTTAGAGGCTAACTAGTTTTTAGAGGGTGTGTGGTATTTTTGCAAAGTTGTTTTTGCTTTAAAATATATTAAAATAATATTTTTTTAATTTTTAAAAAATTATTTTAAATATAAACACATCAAAACAATTAAAAAATACATTAAAATATTTATAAAAAAAATAAAATATGTTTAATCATGCAAACTGGACTCAGGTAATGATCACTTTTCACATGGGGATGGTTCACATCACCCTGCTTAGAGGAAGCTGTCTTTTAACTTGTTCATTGTAGAAATAATTAAGAACTAGGTATAGCATGGGGGATGATCTCATGTAGTTAATTAATTAGCATGCTTGAAATTAATTAACAGGCAGTGCATTATTGTAGCTCTTTTGAACATCATCAACTCATCAAGGGACCAAGCTTCGAAACTGTATTTGTTGTGATTGAATCAAACAAACAATTAATGGATTGATGGAGGTTGAAGCAAGGAGCCCATAATTCTAAACATGGCAGCGGCAAAATGTGATGCTCGCCATTCTGAGAACAAGTCATTTTCGTTGGTTTGAGCACGGCGGCTCCTCTGACAACTCCATTTATCTTATTTTCTGTGTTTATATATATATATATATATATATATATATATATATATATATATATGAATGTGATTACTGTCTCTAGTATCATGTAGATGCTATATTTTCACACGTGGAAACATGGAGATAGCCAGTTTGGCTTAAAATATGCTATTAATTTCCAAATCGTTCTTGAGGGATGGATTGGTGGTATTCAAAACCAAATTTGGAATAAAGCCGGAGAAAATGGATGGACTGATTGGTGGATCTGCTCGCTTTTCTACTCGTATCATCATTTGAGCTTCTTGCTTGGAATGTAAAAAAAATTATTTTAATCTACTTATACCCTCACGCTCTCGCTTTCTCTCTCTATAATTTTTTCTTTGTAGTGTTTTTCTCTATTTCATCTTTCTGTAAAATAGATGGGCACCCTGATGATTCTTATAGCGGTGAAGAATAATCATGATCATGTTTTTCATCCTATTTTTTTCTGTTATATATATTTAGTTGCAGACATAACTTCCAGGAGACGAATCTGTGTCTGTTTTGCATGTAATATACTGTTTTGAACTTGATTGAGTTTCCATGTTGGATAACAGGTTGAGGAAAATTGCAACCAATATTCTATGCGGGAACGTGCAATCTATGATGAGAATGTTGTGAATTTGTCATCTAAACTGAATGAATCCCAAAGCAAGGCGGTTTTGGCATGTCTGCTTAAAAAGCAAAGCAACCATAAGTCGGCAGTTGAACTTATTTGGGGCCCGCCAGGGACTGGGAAAACCAAAACAGTCAGTATGTTGCTCTTTAGCCTCCTAAAAATGAAATGCAGAACTCTAACATGTGGCCCAACCAATGTTTCAATTACAGAAGTGGCCTCTAGGGTGTTCAAGCTGGTCACAGAATCGCATGAAGCAGATTCAGGAACTGATTCTTTGTTTCATTCTGTGGGAGATATTCTTTTGTTTGGGAATAAGGACAGACTCAAAGTTGATTCTGAAACTCAGGAAGTCTATTTGGATTATCGTGTCAAAAGGCTTATAGAGTGCTTTGCACCTCTGACTGGTTGGAGGAATTGTTTCAATTCGACAATTGATTTTTTTGAAGATTGTGTTTCTCAGTATGCCATTTTCGTGGAGAATGAATTAATCAAAATGCAGGAGCATGATGATGAAAATGAAGAGAAAAGGGAATCCTGTAGCTATCAAGCTGTTGCCCTCAAAGGAGAGCTTAAAACGTTT
>Ga0307518_10003491_pt1 | contig 11336 bp, 4 predicted proteins | sample 25_EM_MG_FD_203889 | JGI IMG/M metagenome (GOLD analysis project Ga0307518, IMG submission 203889) | Populus trichocarpa ectomycorrhiza microbial communities from riparian zone in the Pacific Northwest, United States - 25_EM | ecosystem: Host-associated > Plants > Roots > Unclassified | place... | reverse complement strand
ACATATGACACTCGACAGTAGAGATAATCACAATAGAGATGGTCTTTACATTATGTCTGAGTCCTCTGCCACCTAATTGCCTCAAGCTTTCTTGACTGCATGTCGATCCACTTCTACTGATGTTTGGCACCGCTGACTTAGACATCCTAGTTCACGTATTTTAAGTTTCTTGGTATCAAATAAAAAAGTGTCATGTATGTCAAAATAATTTCATTTTGACTATCAGGCTTGTCCATTAGAAAAGTCATTGCATTTGTATTTAAGAACTACGGGTCACGAAACGTCGGCTCCTCTTGAATTATTTTTTAGTGATGTTTGGGGACCTTCCCCTATGTTGTCTTCGGATGGTTTTCAATATTTTGTTATATTTGTTAATACTTATACGAAGTATATTTGGTTCTTTCCTTTAGTTGCCAAATCTGATGTTTTCATTATTTTTTATCAATTTCAAACTCAAGTTGGGCGCCAGTTTTCTTTAAAAATTAAATATGTTCAAACAAACTGAGGTGGCGAGTATCGCAAATTAAATACCTTTTTCAAATCTATTGGCATTCATCATTGTTTGACATGCCCACATACTTATGAATAGAATGACATGGTTGAACGTCGACACCGACATATTATTGAAATCGGCCTTACGCTTCTAGGTCAATGTAAAGCCCCTTTAAAATTCTGGTGCTATGTATTTGAAACTTCTGTTTATTTAATAAATCGTATGCCAACTTCTATTCTTAATCAAGTTACCTTTTGAATGTATTTTCCTCTCGACTCCTGACTATAGTTTTGTTTTGTATTTTTGGGTGTCTTTGGTTCCCTTTTCTTCTTCTGCCTTTTCTTCTTCTGTATAATGCTTATAAACTCGATTTTTGTTCCTCTTCTTGTGTTTTTCTTGGTTACAACACCTCTCACTTAGGTTATTAATGTCTCAATTTATCTTCCCATGGTATCTATATGGTTTGTCATGTTCGACTCCACAAAAACACTTTCCCTCTAGCAACTTTTGAACATAATAACTCTCCCCCACAATCAGACACCAGAACATGTCTACCTCAACTATTCCCCACATTCCCTGTGTCCTCTTCTCATTTATCATCGTTTCCTACCTCTGTTTCCCCTTCCTAACCTACCTCCACTACACCAGTCTTATTTGCCTCTGTTTTGAATCCCTTTATGAGCGTTAGTCCGCTCCCTTTATCTCCACATGCATATATTTTTGTTGATTATTGTCAAGGTACAGGTTTGGCTCCAGCGTTTTATCATGCTTCACCACAATCATTAGCATTGTAATGGACTGGTTCCGTGTTGGCTCGCCCACTGTTAGACACTTCTTCTCGGCTTGGTTCAGACCTGGCCACCTCACCAACATGTCTCCCTAATGTTTCTCCTCCTGCTTTGAATTTAGTCACTGATCTCTTGCATTTTGATCTTCAACAGGTCTTAGATAGTAGTGCTCCAGCATCTCTTCCTCTAGTTCCTCGCCAGCACACCATTGTTCTTAGGCCACGGAAGGCCAAGACGGCTAACCTCAATGTCACCTCTGCTCCAGGGCATTCATCTTCCCTTACATACGAACATTTCACCTTTTAGAAGACACATCGCTCATTGTCCTAGCAATACGCTATGCAAGAGGAAATCCAGGCTTTGCATGATAATGATACATGGACCCTAGTCCCTTACCAGCCTTCTATGAACTTGGTTAGAAGTTTATGGGTTTATAAGATCAAACGACGTGCCAATGGTAGTGTTAAGAGATACAAAGCCCGGTTGGTGGCTCAAGGGTTCACTCAGCAAGAGGGGATTGATTATTATGAGAAATTTAGTCCTATAATCAAGCCTACCATCGTCCAGCTAGTACTCACAATCGCTGTCTCGAATGGTTGGTCGATCCATTAGTTGGATGTTCACAATGCTTTCCTTAATAACATTCTTCAGAAAGAGGTATGCATGGACTAACCCCCTGGTTTTGTTCACTCTGATTTTGCTACTCATGTATGTCATCTTCATAAATTATTATATGGTCTTAAGTAAGCACCTCGGGCTTGGTACAAACGATTAAGTGACTTTCTACTCTCCATTAGTTTCCAAGCATTCAAGGCTAACACCTCTCTTTTCATCATCTCTTTTGGTGGTGCTCTATTCCATTTACTTGTGTATGTTAATGATATTCTGTTGACCGAAAGTAACTCTGAGTTACTCCACCGATTGATTACTTTACTGAGCTCAGAATTCAAGCTCAAGATTTAGGTACTTGTGCACTACTTCTTGGGCATTGAAGTAAAAACCACCTCTATAGACATTCTACTAAGTTAACATAAATATGTTAATGATATCATTCGACAAGCAGGTATGTCATCCTATAAACCGGTTGACACTCTTTCATCCGCTTCTTCTGCATTGACCATCATGTCAGGTGCTTCGTACTTTGATTCCACTAAGTATAGACAGATTGTTGATGCTTTGTAGTATCTTAATTTTACTAGACCTGATATCTGTTATGCTGTCAATAAGGTGTGTCAATTCATGCATGCTTCCACTGAGGACCACTAGGTAATTGTTAAACGTATTTTACGATATCTTCAGGCTACGACATCTTATGGTTTACATGTTATTCGAGGGTCTTTCATGTCCCTCAATGGATTTACTGATATAGATTGGGCTAGCAGTGTTGATAATAAAAAATCTATTGGTGGTTATTTGGTGTATCTCAGTAATACTTTTGTCTCTTGGAAATTCAGGAAGCAACGTACTGTTGTTAGATCCTCCACAGAAGCCAAATACAAGGCTTTAGCTAATGACACTGCTAAAATCCTATGGCTTTGTTCGTTACTGTCAGAACTTCGTCTTCCCTCTCCACCTATGACTACCTTGTGGTGCGATAATTTAGGGGCAACATTTCTATCAGTAAATCCTGTCTTTCATGCTCGTACTGAACATGTTGAGGTTGACTACCATTTTGTTTGTGATCGAGTTGCCAAGAAGAAGATTCAAGTTCGGTTCATCTCTTCGAATGATCAACTAGCTGATGTCCTTACCAAACCGCTACCGTCTACACCTTTTGCTCATTTTCTATCCAAGTTTCAAGTGTAATCTCCCTTTTCAACTTGAGGGGGCATATTACGGAAAACTTATCATATACATAGTGTAATTATCATGTGTAGTGTTTTCCACCATTACTATTGTACTCAACCCCAAACACACACACATACACATTCACTCACACACAATTCGAGTGGAATCTCCCTCTTCAGCTTGATGGGGCATATTACAGAAAACTTATCATATACATAGTGTAATTATCATGTGCAGTGTTTTCCACCGTTACTATTATACTCAACCCTAAACACACACACAAACACACACAAATGATGGTTGTTGCTACTGATATTATGCAACCATTACTATTTCATACAATTATATTGTTTCTTCTATTCCCTAACTTGCAAAAAACATGAAAACAAAATCTCAAGAACAACTAAGGCCCTTTTTCTAACAATCAAACACATTGTAATCAGCATGAAAATGCAAAATCAAACCAAATAGAAAAAATATTAATGATTTCGATCTACTTTTCATGGCATCAATGAATTTGGGAACCACCTCCATTGAATTTTTTTTCAGAGATGAATCCATAGACACTAAAATCAAAGTATTTGGTTTATCTCTCTTTAATTTTTGCTAGTGACTTTCTTCTCTTTTCTCAAAATCCAATGATTGTAACGTAAAACAAATGAAGTTTAGACTAAAACATAAAATAAAAAAAATAAAAGGGATCAAATATAAGAAAAAGTTAAAATTGAGGGACCAAAGGTTAGATATATGTGCCTATTAAATAATAAACATGGAAAAAAGGTTTTCAATTACTGTCAATGTCAAATTTGGTCCATGTTTTTTTTTTAATTTTATCATTTGTGAAAATTTTAAACATTTCCATGTAAAATCAACATGTCACAAAACTCTGAAAAAAAATTGTAATAGCTTAAGCATGTGTAAAAATAAAATCTATAGTGAACTGGGAAATTTAATACAATGAAAAAAAAACTTTTGGGTGTCAAAATAAAAGAATCTACAACTTGAAGATAAAAGTAAAATAAAATCTAAGGGACTAATAATGAATTCAGGCAATGCTATATCTAGCGTATAAATTGAATTGTGAGGGAATGAGTAGTGGTGCTATAGTAAAACAACAACCTCTTTCAGTTTCTTCATTGACTAGTGATAATCAAGACATGTAATAAGAAGAGAGCAAGAGTTAAAATTTAAACAATAAGATATAAAAAGGCTACATAACTGAATGAGATCCATCTCTTTTGCGTATTTATTTTATTTTATTGGATAATGAATAATATTTTTGGACTAATTTGTACATCAATCAAGATTATTATTTTATTTTATTGGATAATAAGTAATATTTTCTTAACTACCTTTTTTGAGATTTCATGTATATTATATAGGGATTGTATAGTTATGACTACATCTTTAGCTTCCAAATTTAAAGAAAATTTCTTGATAATTATTTTTTATATTTTCTATATAATTAGTTTCTAAGTTAGCTTAATTAGTATTGTATATATAGTGTACCTTTCTCACTCTCTTAATAAAAAAAATCAAATAGTATTTTATTCATATTTGCAAACATGGTATTAGATCAATCGATTGTTAAAGTTTGACATAACTATTTAGAATTTTTTGACATTAAATCAAAGTAATGCAACTTTCATCGCTTAATAGTACAACCAATTGTTTGACTCGAATGGATTTCTTTAAAAAAAATATTTAAATTAGAAAATTACCACATAAGATAAAGTTGAGGTTATTTGAGAAACTAATAAAAAGTTATAATCTTATGATGGAACAATTATAACAAAATGTAATTTCAAAGTATTAGTAAGGGTCAAAGATTTTCCCCCAACAACCGAGCTCAAAGTATCATTGATAATAAAAATAAATTTTTATGAGGACAAATTAAGAGATGAGACATGTTTAAAATCAAACTTCATATGTTTTGTAGCACCATAATAAATTATTCATGCACTAATAGAAATATGTGCATAAATATTTAAAACTTTACCATTATTATTTTCAATCACTACCAATACTAAGGTTTTTTCAACAACATCATCTTTTTTTCTTTGTTTCAACAATTGCTATAGTTATTGTAGCAGCCTCATATATATTAAATGACTAATCAATTCTTGAATTCTACTAGATATAAAAAGTAATCACATTTCATCTTATAGTAAAAACATATAGAAGACTTCTAGTTGTAAATGACATAATGAGATGATTATCAATCATAATCAATAGTATTACAAAATGCATGCTAACTCAATATGCACACATTCTGACTATGCCTTTCAGATATCATGCACTCTGGTGGGAGATCCATATAGACTTCTTTGGATAATTCTGTTAAGTTTTTTTGAAAAAACATAAACACAATAGAAACAATAATTTTAAAATTTTTTAGGAGTCTCAATAATCTTGTTAGCCAATATAGTGTCATTTAGGGTTTATGCAAAGATTACTTGAAAAAAAATTCTTTTTTATGAGGTTGGGTTATTGCAAGTCACGAACCTTCTAATTATTCAGCATCTAACAATAATCTACACAAACAATCAGATTAGAAATCTTCTAAAACCCTTTTAGAATAGACGGTTTACTACGCCTTGAGTGTTAACTCTTTCTTTTCTCTACTTTGCCTATTTGTATAGGGGTATCTAATGTGTAGAATGTGTAAAGTATGTAGAGAAAATATAAGGCATAACATTATATTTATAGAAAATGTTAATAACCTTGTTAATGGTAAAATATCATTTTGCCTATTGAAAAATATCATTTATATTATTTCATAATAGTTTTAGAAATTTATACAATCAAGATCCCTACTTGATTTTTCTATATCTAGAATAGTAATTCTTATATAAATTACATTCTGGTCCTTAATTTTTATAGCATATTTATAATGAAGTTTCACTTGATTAATCATCCAAGTTTAATTTCTTAGTAATGACTCTAAATGTGTGTGACCTATTAGGTTCCTACTATATTAGACCAAATATAAATCATAATTATAAATAAAATAGGATTAAATAAATTAAACAATTTAAATTATTATTAACTCAACAAATTTATTTATTTATATTTAAATATCAAGTATATTGTCTAACAACATGTCATGATTTTCAAAATATTAGAAATGTTATAAGTAGTTTGACTTAACCTTTTTATAATCAGTTTCTAAGTGTAATTATTATTCATTCATCAATAATATTTTGATTTGAGTATTTGAGCATGAAGTGTGTTTACTTTTTTTAAATCATGTTTATTTTAAACAGCATAGTCATTGGTTCTTTAAATAATATTTGAAATAATTTTCAAATCTTATTCCACCTTGTACAAGGATTTTAAAATTAATATTATTTGAGATCGTGTGAAATATTTTTTCTAATTTATCTAAGGTAATAAATCTTCTCTTAATCACTCAAATACATTCATATAATTTATGTTATATCCAATATATGCTCATTTTTTACCATTGATTAAGACAACATGTAGTTAGGATAAAAACATAGCATTTCATATATAAAAATGACTTGGTAATCTCAAGTCTAAAGATCATTTGCATAATTGTCATATGAGTCTTTTCATAGACACAAATGATCTCTCCAAATAAATCCTCATATGGGTTAGTTTAGTTTACATATCATTTGAAAAACACCTATATATTAATTATATGTATCTCTTATACCTCAACTTATGAAAACTATTTTTTTTTCATAAAGAAAATAACATAATATGTATCGATTTTAATAACTCTAATTAATGTACAATTTTAATAGAGCATTAACCATAAAAATTGAGGACTAATTCTTTGATGCAATAATAATCCTTATAATTATAACTGCTTTATAATTTTCTTTGCAAAACAGTTTGTTCCAAGAACTTTATCTTTACTCTAGACTCATTAATCAAACATAAATGAATATTAAAAATAAATAATATCTTTATCAATAATAACTATGTTTTGCATGAATAAAGTTAGTGTCATCTGTAACTAACAAATTGGTACTCGTCATGTAGAAAAGTGTTTTTCACATCAAATTATTATAATGTCCTACCTATGTTCATATCTAAAGACAATAAGAGTCAAAATGTATTGATTTTGGCTACAAATACAAATGTCTATATAACTTATAGATTTGACTGTAACATTTCATCATTAGTTACAATAAGTTTTAATTGTGTCATCAACTTTGTTATTTACTTTGTAAATTCATTAGTATTCAAATTATTTCTTTTTTGGTCCATGATCAATAAGTTCTCATGTTTTGTTTTTCTTACAAGAATTCCATCTCTTTGTTCATAGTTGTTTTCCACATTAGGTCAACTAAGGTTATATATATATGACAGATTTGATATTGATAAATGATGGTTAAACATATATTGACTCATGAGATATTTTACTATATTAGAAAGTTTAGGTTCATAAATAGGTTTAGAAAGATCTTTGGTGTGATAATGTGGTAATTTCTGAATAAATCACACACTAATTCTAGGTGTTCATCACCACTTTGACTAAATCTAATTCACTTTCCCCTTGATTGTTTGGTCTAGCATGTGAATGATCACTACTAGAATTTAAATTTATATCAAGAAAATCATAATCTAGAATCTGAATTTCCTTATGATACTCCCTTTAAAGTTCAAGCTTAAAGAAAAAAAAATACATGGAGTCTTCATGAAAAACAACACTCTTTGTGATAAAAAAAAATTATCAAATTAAAGGATAATAACATTGGTACAACTTTTTATTATTGACATACCTAAAAAAAAACCATCACAACACTTGAGTAGTCAACTTGTTGTGCTAGTGTTTATGAATGTATACAAATGAGACACAATAAAAAGATATAAGGTGGTAAATGTGAAACTGTTGGGGCACAAATTGTGTTAACGAGAGAGTGGAATGGTTTCCAACAGTCAATAGAACTGAAAGGTTCTTTATTAATTAAATATGTTATTGATGCTTTTAGTTAGAGTTAATTGAAACAAATTATGATGGCTCTTTTCTAGTTTACAAACATCACATTAGAAACAATATATATCTTCTTCTTCTTTTTTCAAATAAAATACAAAATATTTTAATAGATAACAAAAAAAATCATGCCTTAGACGTCGATATTCTTGATTTAGTGTCGAGTCAATTAGAAAATTACCACATTAAGGTATTTTAAACCCATATATAAATCAAAATTTCTAGTAAAGTCAATATCTCATGAGTCATTGTGTGCCTAGCCATCATTTATTATAATCAAAGTTGTTATTTATATATCAATTATCTATTATATCTATTACTAATAGTATGTATGAAGCCTTAACTACGCTAAGGTGTAAAACATCTATGGACAAAAAGATGAAGTACTTGCATAAAAATATAATGTGGGAACTTGTTAATCCTCTATCAGGAAAGAATTTAGATGGGTATTGATGGATTTACATAGTAAAATACAAGGTTAATAACATAATTGAATGCTTTAAAACAAGACATGATACGAAAAGGTTATACTTAAATCTATGAGATTGATTACATCGATAAAACTAACGTGGTTCAAGCATTATTATATCTAGCTATGAACTTAGTTGGTAATTATAATAATTTGACGTGAATAACATCTTTCTACATAGTGAATTATATGAAGAAGTCTATATGAATCTCATACTAGGGTGCATGATACTTAAAAGGCATAATCAAAGGTGTGTAGGATGAAAACATTATTGTATGAATTGAAATAATCCTTGAGAGCATGGTTAAAAAGGTTCACAAAATATATGATAGCTTTTAGCTATTATATGAACAATTCAAATCACATATTATTTCTGAAACAATAACATGGTAAGATTATTTACTTATTATATATATAAATGGTATGATGAATATAAAAAAGATGATCTTGAAGTAAGGAAGCTCAATAAGATTACTTGGCTAGAGAATTTGAAATGAAAGACCTAGTTTTTTGAAATATTTTTTTTTTAGAATCGAAGTATCTCAATGTTAGAAAATAATATTTCAGTCATGGAGAAAATTATTGACCTTTGGATCACATATTAATATTTTATGTATCTTGATGATAACAATTAAATGAAAATAGACTAATAATATGCTTGGTGAAGAATAAATTTAAACAGGTTTATATGAATATCATCAACAAGCATGAATAATTAAATAAAAAATCAATCAATAAGTCCAAGATATTAAGCAAGTGAAGACTTAGTTCTTAAAGATTTATTTTAGTGCAAATTATATAAATCTTTATATCTAACTTGATAGCAAAAATTAAAATAAATTCACACACTTCATATTGCATGCATTATAGGATTGATATGCATTTAGTCCGTTTTAGTTTCACTAGGCTTAATACTGTTAAAACTGGATTTTAAGTTGAATCGGTCAACTGTTTGACCATACTAAGTGAACCGGTCGACCACTTATTCATCATGGATGAATACCTGAGAATCTGCATATTGACTTAACCAATCTGAACTGGTCAACCATTTTAACTATTAGAGGAACATTACACAGCTATAAAATGACTAGTTTTTGCTAGAAACATATTTATAGCTTGTCTAATTGCATAATTAAAAATATAAATTGAATATATATATATATATATATATATATATATATATATAATATACAAGCTATTTTAAGAGCAAAAACCACTTCAAATCATCAATCCTAAATCATACTTTTATTTGTGCATTAAACCTTTATATTCTTGCACAAGAGTATAAATTTCTACACTTAAACACCTTTATATATTCTAAATGTTATTGAGTAAGATATAAGCTTTAATTGCATTGCCTATTCTTTGAGAGAGTGTTATTACATCTCAAACAATTGTAATCCTTCAAGAGTTTAAGTGAAAAACTCTTGGTCAATGGTAAGGTATATCATTAAGGGGAAAAATCTTGAATATGATAATTTTTCAAATGATGAAAAAGGGTTTGGTGAGGATTCATCAAGGACATTGTAATCTTTGGCTTGAATTAATAAAGAATACAATACTTGAGACAAGTTTGGTGTTTGAGGTGTGGATGTAGGTTTACCGAACTACATTAAAAACTGAGTTTACAATTTCTATCCCTAAACTCTTTACTTTAACCACTTTAATTATATTGTTGTTGATTGTGTTAATTATGTTTAATTGAGTTAATTGCAATAATTGTTATTATTAGTAAAATACCTAATTCACCCCTTATGTGTTATTATTGTCTTATTCCTAGAACAACAATTGATATTATAACTTAGCTCTCATTTATATAAGCTTACTTAGATTTTAAGTAAAATGATAACCACTAGTTTTAATATTCAAAATGAAGGATTATCAACCTTGATGTCACCTCACAAGCCTATTAAGATTAAAAATAATATAATGGTTCCTAAACCTAGAAGTGAGTATACCGATGGTGATAAGAAATTGTTATTTATGGATGCTAAATACTTTGTATTGGTCATTGAATAGAAGTTAATTCAGTAGGATCACATCATGCAAGAATACTAGAGGTACATGACATACATTAAAGATAACACACGAAGGAATGAATCAAGTAAAAGAATAAAAAAAATGACATATCAGTATATCAATATGAGTTATTTAAAAATTATATTTTTTAAGTTTAATCTCGATTGTTTTTATTTCTTGATTATAAAATCTTTTTTTTCCAGTTGAATGAAATTAAATGAAAGGAATGACACATACAATTTTTTTTATTTTTTTCAAAGGAAAGACCTTATAAAAAATTAACAAGAAACATAGCAGCCCATAGAAAATCCAAGGACATAACTTCTATTTCTACTTTTAATTATTTTTCGAAAGTATTTTTATATTTTCAAAAACATATTAAATTAATAGTTTTTTAGAGTTTTCTAATGATTTTAATGTGTTGACATCAAAAATAAAAAAAATCTAAAAAAATTTATTTTGATATATTTTCAAACAAAAAACTATTTTGAAAAATACCTTACACCACAATCCCAAATACCCTATTAAGAACAAACAAATCAGCCTAGAAAAATAAATTAAAAAACTATTGATAAAAAAATAAATTAAAATGACATTTTTCCCTGTATGCTTATAGGATAAATTGTTTTAGGCAACAGCGGAGGAGTAATTAATAGATGTCTTTTGGAAACCATATAAGATTCCCTTTTTTTGCTTGATTGAATTAAAAATAATAAAACTTCAATATTCAAATAAAAAATTAATGATATTCATTAAATATATTAAATAAGTGTTGTTTTAAAGGTAAAGTTTAAGTATACTACTGACATTGAA
>Ga0307518_10003490_pt1 | contig 11336 bp, 4 predicted proteins | sample 25_EM_MG_FD_203889 | JGI IMG/M metagenome (GOLD analysis project Ga0307518, IMG submission 203889) | Populus trichocarpa ectomycorrhiza microbial communities from riparian zone in the Pacific Northwest, United States - 25_EM | ecosystem: Host-associated > Plants > Roots > Unclassified | place... | reverse complement strand
AATACCCCACCACTAATTGTGGCTTAGTGGAAGCACCACTAGTGCCACAATTAGTGGCATGATTTCGAGACCTATTGTCCCCTTGCTATTGCTGAAGAAGGTTGCCATGTTTGCCTATAAAAGAGGCATGTTTTGTGAGAGCAAGATTGAGATGGTTGAGAGAGAGTGCAGAGAGTGTGTGAGAACGTGAAGAGAAGAAGAGAAAGAGGAGCTGCTGCCATGGGCAGCAGCCCTGCTGCCATATGCAGCAGGGTGTGTGAGCTGGGAGTTGAGTGATCCTCCTCCATGTATTTATTGTATCCTTTCTCTATCTCTAAATAATATGGACTCTCTCCCGTGGATGTAGGCGGATTTGCCGAACCACGTAAAATATTGTGTCAGTGTGCTTACCCCTCCGTTGAGCAACTATCAGTACACCCCCGGTCCGCGCATGGGGGAGCCGGAAATCCCCAACAGATGTCAGGAGGACAGAGAAGGCTTTCGAAGGTGGCAAATCCTACAAACCATCTGTCGATTGTTGGGAACTTTGTGGGGGCACTGTTGGGTGCATCGATGGGATTAAAAGAAGGGCCTATATTCTTCTTTGCAGTCGGTTTGGCTCACTATACAGTCCTATTTGTAACTTTGTACCAGAGACTTCCGACAAATGAGACAATCCCCGAGGAGCTCCATCCAGTTTTCTTTCTGTTTGTTGCAGCTCCAAGTGTTGCTTCTATGGCATGGGCAAATATTCAAGGTTCATTTGATCATGGATCACGGATTCCTTACTTCATTGCCCTGTTCCTTTATTTATCATTGGTGAGTCTCTGCCACTTAAGTTACCCTGGGCATTTCTCATAGGTTATATTTCTGTCATGTACATTCTCATAAGCTATCAACTATGTGAAGAGGATCAGACTATATTACTTTATTTGGCTGCTTAAGATTTATCCCTTAACAATACTATCCTCTCTTTTTTTTTGGCAATTTTGCAGGCAGTCCGTGTTAATTTTTTCCGAGGATTCAAGTAAGTCAATGCCCCTTGAAGTTATTTTTTTATTTCTCTTACCATTTCGCTTCTGAGGTTTCCTAAATTTAATGATCTCTTGAATCTACAGGTTTTCATTGTCATGGTGGGCATACACTTTCCCGATGACCGGCGCTGCCATTGCGACCATCAGGTACTCGAATGAAGTCACGAATGTAGTCACCCAAGTTCTTGCCGTCATATTCTCTACTGTTTCCACACTCACTGTATCGGCTCTCCTTGTATCGACAATAGTGCACGCATTCGTACTCCAGGACCTCTTCCCTAATGACATTGCCATCGCTATCAGCAACAGGAAACCAAGACAGCATCACCAAAGGAAGTGGTTCCATCTAAGACGTGGAAGCTCGGTTGAAAAAGAGATTGAACATTACTTAAAGTTCACAAACTCAGATGGTAAGGATATAGAATCTTCTCTAGACCCCACCACTTCTAGCTCAGATAGTAGTCATTGAGTTTAGGTAAGTTTATGTAATGCCCATCACAGTGAGGCTTATGTTTCGCTTCCTTAGCAGGTCCTTTGCCATTTTCTGAATCTTCAGCCTAGTCATGTAAGAAACTCATAATCTAGCAGTTATGACAGTTTCAATGAGCATGATCAATCAGAGAGGAAATGAAGATTTATGCAGTAAGAGTAGAGTGCTGTCCAAAGAAATAAAAAGATGTATGCTTGTATAGGATGAGTATCAGTAGTATCTATGCTTTTGCAAACAGGCTTTTCTGCTTTTATTAAAAAACAAAAACCAGCTAAATCAAAGAACCTAACTTTTACAGAAAATTGTAAATAGAATAACCCCTGCCTTTTCAGCTGGATGAGGTGATCAAGTGCCTCATCAATGCAGCAATCTGGGTTGTGCAGATAGCAGGTTGAACAGCATTGTTGGACCTTCAATGATTTTGAATGTTCAGGTTTAAGCTCCAACCACTTGCATAGACCCCAATTGTAGAGGACTAAGAAATAATAAAATGATCTGCAGTAGAGAGGACACCAATTCATTGGATTTCATCTTTTAAGAATTAAAGTGCTATACAGTACAGAAAATGTGACTAAACGTAGACTCTTAGACAAGCACTACCATTTCTAGTTGTGCCACAACATAATTGACAAGACTAGGTGAAGTTGAAGCCACAACAACCTCCTCGTCTCTATTCCCAGCGACTAATGATAGACATAGTTTTGTCGACCACCATGGCCACCACTAGCAGTGATTTGATCTCCGACATAGTTTTGTCGACCACCATGGCCACCATTAGCAGTGATTTGATCTCCATTCGTCATCCTCTTTTCCTTGCGACCCAACAACCACCATCTCTGCCATTTTTCAAACCACAGAAATTGACCCACACAACCCCTTGCCACTCTCTACTTGATCGATCACCACACCCAAAACCTAGCCTCCACGCCACTACCAGCCACCATAGAAATCATCTCACAGCCCCACATAACAGTAGTAATAATAGCAATACTAAGAAGAGAGAGAAGATCGATAGAGGGAAGGAAATTGAAACTTCAGGTGATCCAATTTCTTACCATGAGCAACAATGAGTTGCATTGCCATATAGGAAGAAAGAGAAGAAGAAGATGCACTTGTTCCTACCCTTCAAGTGCCCCGAGTCTCATCGGAGCAAAGGTTCAAGCACCAGCAGCTTCCCTAACCCACCAACGCATCTTAGTCACGCGCCACCCCCAGCCACTCTAGAAGTCGATTTTAAACCTCAAAAATGAAGCATGGATAATTTTGAAAGTTGATACGGTAAATAAAAGGGTGAATAAGAAAATTTAAATTTTAGTATAATTATGTTTATTGTTAATTTTATGTTATGAAGCATAATTGAGTTGAGATTTATAAAAGAATTTCTAGATATATTTTTCTAAATTGAATTAAAACTTTAGGTTAATTAGAGTTCTAAAAAGCATCATGATATAATTTTATAAAAATCTTTAATAGTCAACAATATAGTTTTTAATTGTGGCAATAATTTCTTTAATGTTTCAAAATCCTTTTTTTACAAGGATTTTTATTTATCCTATATACACAAGGAAATGAGGGCTTATGGTATTTAATGGTAGAATGTTTTGGGAGTTTCCATCTTCTATAAAGAAATTAAGGGGTAACAACTATTACAAAGATTTTCATGCTTATTTAAGAGAGTTAAAATTGATTTTGAACTGATTTTTTTTTATTATATAGTTTTAAACCAACAAGCATAATTTTTTATCCAATTATTGGATCAAGCTGTAATGTTATTAAAAGTTTTCAAAGGTATGGTTTTATACTAGGTTAAAATTTTAGATCAATCGAACATACAAAAGACCTTGCGATAAGGTTTAGAAGCTACCACACGAGAATTTGTATTGATTTTCTAGTTGATTTATGATTCTTTTTTCTATTTTACTTAGAACTCTTTTATTATTTTTTCAGAATTTTTTAAGATATTTTTTTTATTTAGTATAAATTGGGTTATTTAGCTTGTACTTGGGTTTGCTTTACAACCATAGGGTTATTAGCTTTTTTTTTTTCAAAATTCTTTTCTAATAATGTAAGAATTCTTGCTACACTTGAAAACTATGTTGTTGTCCATTAAATATTCTTGTAAAACTAGTAAAGCTTTTAAAATTATTTTTTGGATATCCTTACATTATTATAAAGAGAATCCTCCCTAAATATAAAGTCCACAAGTCAAAAGGCAACAAATAACAAAAGACATATTACATATGCTGACCTGTAACGCAACACCTTACCAAACTCTAATTGGCTTAGAGTTTTAACTCAAAGTATAACAATATGTTTGGAGACTTCTGGTAAAATTTCAGTCTGATCCAACAGTCGTATTGAGAGTTATGCTCAATAGCATAAACCTGACAGTAGACACAATTACTCTAAAATCCAAATTTTCTTGTTCAACCTTTTCCTGGATTATTTAATAATCCAAGGCCTAAATGCAAAACCTTAAGTACAAGCTAAATAACACTATTTATACTAGGTAAAAAAAAGCATCCTAAACAATTATGGAAAAAAAAATAAAAAAGTTCTAAATAAAATAGAAAAAATAATCTCAAATCAATTAGGAAAATAATACAAATTCCTACATAATAGCTCTTGGACCTTATTGTGAGGTCTTTTTGATGTCTGATTGATTTGAAACTTTAAACTAATATAAAACAAGACCTTTGACAATTTATGGTAAAATTTCAGCTTGATCCAACAGTTGGATCAAAAACTATGTTTGTTAATGTAAAATTATGCATTAGAAAAAATTAGCACAAAACCAACGTTAACCCTCTTAAATAAGCATGAGAATCTTTGTAATAGTTGTTGCCCCTTAGTTTCCTTATAAAGCATGGAAACTCCCAAAACAATCTACCATTAAATACCATAAGCCCTCATTTTCTTGTATAACTATGATAAATAAGGAATTCTTGTAAGAAAATAATTTTGGGACATTAAAGAAGTTCTTGCCACACTTGAAAACTATGTTGTAATTAATTATTTGAGATTAATTAAAATGTATGAATTAAAATAATTATAATTTTTTAAATGAAATATCGTTTAATTTTTAAATGTAGATGAATTAAAATTTTAAATATTATTTGAGATTAATGAAATATATATATGTAGGATGCCCAACCTAGAGGGCATTTATTTTTATTTGAGATTAATTAAATATATTCATCAACTTTTTGATTTACAATTATTTTTTTAATATCTAAAAAATACATTGGGAATGCTTGAAAATTCATTTTTTTTGTTAAGTTTTTTTTTTTATCAATCTATGACAAAGCACGGGCCAACAGTCAAGTTGTTTCTATCACTCGTGGAGTAACTAAGGATGATATGGTCTAATATTGGGCCCTATCATTCTAATGTAATATGGCCAATTAATACATGACCCTTTATAACATGTGATTTTAATATATATATATATATATATATATGTTAATTGTTTCTATTATTCACCAATCAATCCAGGATGATATGGTTTGATATCGAGCCTTGTCCTTTGAATGTTGTTTAGTAGATAATAAAACTGATTAATATATGGCCCATTTTTTATGTGGGATTTTAAATTTTTTTTTATGTTTTAATTATTTCTATTATTTGCAAATCAACTCAGGGTGGTAAGGTTCAATCTCAGGTTATGTTCTTTGTATTTTCTTAGTGGGAAATGGAATAGATTAGCATATATGACTAAAGTTTTCATGACAAGGTTATCATATTCCTAGGATGTGATTTATTTTTTTAATATCATGTATTGATTATTCTTGTTTATCTAAGAATCAACTCAAGATTGACACCATCTTTAAATGGGTCTTGTCCCAAGAAATTAAAAGCAATATGGGAATGGTTGATATATGATAATATTCTCAAAATATATTGTTTTTTTTATGTATAAGAATTTTGACCCGTGGGTTCGAGTGCCCCAACAATACCCTTCTAATCTACTTCTCTGATTATCTAGTTAACCGCATTTAAGAAGTGAGGTCATTTGTGGTGACAATATTTTTTTATTTATAAATGTAAATATTTGTGAAAAACATAAAATTAATCTTGAATTATAAATATTATTTGTAAATATTCATTTGTTATTTAAATTTGAATTTCTATGTTTGAGTTGATGTATGTGTGGATTTATTCTTTTTTTTTTTTAGGATACCATTTTTTCATGATATGAGCAAATATAGGATGGATCGATGTGATCTCACATAGACTCATCAAGTGTAAGTGATGATTTTTTGGACCCATTTCAGTCTATTTATTTTTGAACATGCTTATACCTATAATTGATCACCAATTTTTTTGGTCCAATGCCTCGTGTTTTAAAATTAAGGATCAGATTTTGCCATCAGAACCATGTCCCAAATCACTAATTTATTATGTTTATTTTAATGATGATTATGTTGCATTTAGACAATGACAATTATGGTAGTGATGGTATTATCAATATTATCCTTATTGATAATTAGACGATGAGTGCAAAGAAAATATTGAAAGTGCTAAAAAATAAATTGATTTAAACTATGTTGATCCTTTTAATTATAAGTTTATTGCTGTCACAATGGTAGATATGTTTAAGAGTTATGTGGGTATAACATGTATTGACGAAGTAAGTTTGATGTTTGCAATTTATTACTTTAGAAGCCAATGGAAGCGAAATAATTTATTAAATTGTTGTTTCTTATATAAATTTTAAGATGAAAAAATTGAAGTTTATATCTAAAATTATTATACACCTGAAACAAATAAGAAAAAAAATGAGGGTGGAGAACCTTGATTGGACATTCATAAAATTAGGACAAGAGTGATTTAAATTTGAAGACAATTTTTTTTTCAACCTAGGGAGTAGGAGGATTTTTAGAAAGAGGTTATTTTTCTTTGTTACTATTATTATTATTTTCTATTTAGTTTTAAAAAATATTTTTTTATGGTGTTTTTATTTTATTTTATTTAGTTTAGAAAATCAAATATTAAGATTGATAATTTTATTTTTTTCTAATTTTTTAAGACTTTTATTGATTTCCCTTTATTTTCATGTTTTTTTTTAATAAGAATCGAGTGGACCTAATGAAAATCTAGCAAATATGAACACAAGTGTTTATTTACACGAGTAAAAAACAAGAAAATCAAACAACCCAAATCTTCACATGACGCAAAGTATCTAGTTGGAAAAGACCGAAAACATTTCTAATTTATCCAAGTCCGGATATCTTCTGGCCCTATGTATAAGTCCGTTCATGTGTACTTAAAATTACCATTCAATGAAGAATCAAATTAAAAACTATATTCCAATTCGACATCTCATTATCAAAAACTATTTTCAAGTTTTTTAATTTGTTTAGTTTAATTTTTAAATTTATTTAAGAAAATGTAAACCTCTTAATTAAAAAAAAGCAAATTACATCAAAATTATTTATTTAGTAATAAAAATATGAATTAAGATTTCCTATAATAACTTTACTTAACTTTAATTCTATCTTTCTAGTTTACTATTTTATTTTATTTTTGTGTGTTTTCATCTACATTATTTCCATCCTATGTGTAAGGGATGAAAACTGCTAGGAAAGACAATAAAATCATTTGGATCTCCATGGGACGGCATCCAAAACTAGTATGTACGCAATTCTTTTCATTAATAGAAACCAAATGGATTAAATGTTCTTGGCCATGGCCATGTCTACTAAATGTTCATTGTGATAATCAGCACTTCTAGTTGGCTACGGCATCATGTCTTTCTATCTCCTAAAAAACATCGAAAATGTAACTCATTGATATTGACCCTGTCTTAATGCATGTATACTTAAGAGTGGTGCAAGCTCTGCGGAGGGAGAAGTTTTATGTATTATTTCGGTGTCCTGAAAACTTGCTACATTGACCCTAGCATGAGTACATCCGTGTATAGGGGTGAGCAAAAAAAATCAAATAACCGATTAAATCGAGAAAATCAAAAAATAATTAACTGAAAAAATCAAACCGAGAAAAAAAACCGAATTAACATATTAGAAAATCACAAAACATTTCCGGTTCGGTTCGGTTTTCAAAGTCTGAAACCGATTGAACTGAACCGAATCAGCCCAGTTCAACTAGGCTAGCACTTGAAAAAAAAAACAAGTATAAATAACATATCTTCTTCTAACCATAAACTTAAATCAACATTCTCAGCCGCCCTCTCTCCTTGCTCTCTGTCTCTCATCTCTAAAATCTGTCTTCTTCTCCTTCATGCTCCATAACTCACATGAGGAACTGAATAAAAAAAAAGGTATCCAAGCTGATTAGAAGGGTAGCATAAGAGTTTTTAAAAAGAGAAATGTTGAGAGAAAATTTAATTAGTTAAAACAAGAAGAGAAGTGACTTCTCCCCATGTAAAGAAGATAAAGATGGATGGTAAGGATCCATGTAGATTTTTTGCAATTGGTTTTCTTTGGTTTAAATAATAATGATTTTACATTTCAATAACTTTTGATTTTCTCTTTGTTTTTTTGCAGTCAAAATACTTCTTTCCTTTCCTTTCCTTTCCTTTTGTTTTGTGTATTTTTTTGTTGGGTTTAACTTATAGGCTCTATCAAAACGAAAATTGAAGTTGATTTTCTAGAAAATGGAAGCAAGTACAAAAATAAAAGTGCTGAAAATATGGTCAATAAAAAGCCCAGAAATTAAGTTATGAGCAATTAAGTTGGTCCTTTATCATTTAACTCTGAATGGTAGCTCAACTGGTCAGACCTTGGGTTTGCTCCTCAACAGTCACGAGTTCGAGTCTCATTAGGGTCACTGAAGGTTTACATGATCGTTAACTTCAGGGCTCGTGAGATTAGTTAATATACATTCAAGCTGACCAGCTAACCTAGACATCAACGTTAATAAAAAAAAAAAATAAGTTGTTCATTTTTGTTGGTTTCTTGTCATTACATGCTGCTTCATTTCTCTATATTTGCATGAAACCGGAATGGGTGTTGATGATACAATATCCCACGTCAGCAAGGAGTTGTAGGCAATATGCCTTTTCAAAGTAAAACCCACTGCAAGGTTATGAGCTCTAATGGGAACAATACTTCTTGAGGGGTCTAGTGGATTTTGGTCAACATCATCCTATCTAGGGAACAAGGGCTACTACATGTTCTTGGATCCTAAGCCCCTCGACTAGAAGGGCTATGATGATACTAACATCCACGGTGGCTAGGAGTCCAGGGCTTAGACAACTTTTTTGTTTCATATACCACCTCTTTCTCTTCAAGAGGCACGTTTTCTAGACAAAACCTATCGCGGGGCTATGAGCTCGAACGTGGAATAATACTTCTTGAAGGAATAACCATGTAGCGAATTTTGACCAACATAATCAGATATCATTATGACTGTTAACACATCTTAATTCTCTATCATGTTCAAACATTTATACCATGTTCATCATTGTACTGTTACTTTAGTTGCAGCCAGTGCCCACAAGGCTATACCTCTACGAGGCTAGAAAGGAAACATGTTTGCCATGAAAATTTTGGTCAGTATTAGCTAAGAATCAATGTTTAATATCTCCATGATTGCTGGTCTGCAATGCTGTTGAGTGTGAATTCTGTCCACTAATCTGTGCAGTCCTAAATCGACCACTCCAGCGCAACCAGCTGTGTAATTTGTTTGTTGGTCATTTGTCCTTCTATAACAAGGTTCAGTTTTCACATTGAATCCAGCGTCCTAAATATCTGAGGACATAATTGAAGAAGCCCCATGTCCTCATCTTTGAATCTATATGCAATGTCTAGATGAAAACCAGTACTGTTATTATGACATGGAGTGTCTTGCTAGTAGATACAATTACCAAAGAATTGATAGCAGCGACAAGTAGCATGCATGATGTCTCGGTCCCCACAGCTATAAGAGAAACAAAAGTTATGAAGTTACCCTTGCTTTTTTGAATAAGCAGAAAATCCAACTAGAAAAACAAAAGGAAGTAGATAGGAACAGAATAATCAATGTAATCAAGCTTTGAACTTCTCCTAGCACATTTTGCCATTGTCTCCCTATCCTACCTACTGACATGTGATAAACCCTTCAATCGTTGCCAAATTCTGCTTCAACCCTGATGGCCTATATTTGGCCAGCTATGCTCGGTTAGGATACTTTGTAATGGATTGAATTTTAGATCTAACTAGATAGTTGGTCTTCGCTTTGCTCTGGCCGGGTTGATTTTTTTGTAGCATAAAAAAACGATGTTCAAGTGCTCTAAATGTATTTAAAGAACAAAAAAATCAACGACTCGACATCATAGAAGGAGAATTGAAAAAAATAACGATTGTCAGTCCTCAAGAATCAAAAGGTAGAAGGATGAAATAAGAAGGAAAAAAATCAATGAAAAAAAATCTTAAAAGACAAAGCACTAACAAAACCGTGTGAGGTCGCCAAAAACTCGCGAGTATGATCATACGAACGAGATAATTCAATAAAAGGCAAAACAAGAAAAAATACACAGTTTAATTTTAGAAGGAGTTGAATTTTGAAGGACAAAAAAAAGCGACCTAAAAAAAATAGGCTACTTAGACAAACCTTCTACCTAGATCATGAGAAAAAAATAACCTACTTGAAAAGAAAACCAAAGAAAATAAGGAAGTTTATTTTTCAAAACGAACAACTTCGAATGATGTAATTGGAAAAGAAAATAATGTCAACCCGTGTTAACATTTCAAACTTATGACCCTAGCTAGTAACTAAACTGGATGCACTGCATCTGGAAAGCCATTATTATAAAACTTAGCTCGATTTGATGGGTTGACCCGTGAACTAAGTGATCTAGGGCTTAGATTTGGCCGAGTTCCAAAGGAAATTGGGGGAGAATTAATCCGGTGTATAACAATCAAAAACCCAGGTTGCCCATGTCCTTGTTAACCTGGGGCAAATTCAGTTAAAATAGGGTCAAAACCCAATGACCATTTTCCTTCTTCTTTTTTTTTCAAAATGGTATCATCTTTACTTTTTTATAAAATAAAAAAAAAATCAAGACAATAAGGATCAAATTAAAAAAAGAAATCTAAATTATGGATCTAAGGATGAAATTGAAAATAAAATAAAAATTGATAATAGGACTAAGAATCAAAATTAGAAATCAAAACATTAAGGGACAAACCTTAAATATCATCAGATTTTGAATTGAAGGGAAAAATTAAAAAGAAAAATCAAATTCACAAAAGAATCCAAAACAAAAATAAAAATCAAGAGAATGAGGACCAGATATAAAAAAAATTAAAAATAAGATCATAGTTCCAAGGATGAATTTGAAAAGAAATTAAATAGGATAATAGAGCCAAGAATAAAAATTAAAAATAAAAACATTAAGGGTCAAACTTGAAATATCATAAATAAGAGGACAAATTTGATATAAAAATCAAATGCTAAATGATGAAATTGAAAAAAAAATATTGAATATGATATAATTAAAAGAATGAAGACCAAACATTATAAAATTAACAAATAAGATACTCTTCTGATTTTTTACAAGGACAACATGTTTTTCAAGGTTAAGACATTATCGGAGCTTCACACGTTTCATCATTGTGAAGGGAGCGATAAGATGCATTGAACACTGTCTCGAAATGTAGTTTTCAATCATTTGGAGACACTACATGCACCTTCTAATGGGTTTGAGTGTATCCTTAAACGCTGGTGTGTGCAATGCATCAATTTCAACATTTTAGTAACTACATTGTGCCAAGAAGCAGAAAAACCCAAGAAAATTCAACTTTTAAAAGTATTATAGATATTAGACTGCACAAGTCAAAGGTTAAAAGTTGTTTTTACCCCATTAAAAATGTGTCCCATAAAAAATATAA